>MTKZ01009393.1_pt3 | contig 15623 bp, 12 predicted proteins | sample 1042781 | NCBI WGS metagenome assembly MTKZ01 (sample SAMN06212207, study PRJNA360539) | anaerobic digester metagenome | biome: Wastewater treatment plant; material: sludge; isolation source: anaerobic digester fed with sludge from wastewater treatment plant | place: Denmark: WWTP Viborg ...
TCCCGGAAGGATATCGAAGCATTTATTCAGCAAAAAGTATTTTTAGAATTATTTGTAAAAGTGAAACCGAAGTGGAGAGAAAATGAAATGCAGTTGAGGGAATACGGTTATTAATTAAAAATTTATGTCGTTTACAGTAGCAATAGTAGGAAGACCGAATGTTGGAAAGAGTACACTCTTTAATCGCTTGCTTGAACAACGCAAAGCAATTGTTGATGATGAGAGCGGTGTTACCCGTGACCGCCAGTACGGAGTTACCGACTGGAATGGAAAGACCTATAACGTAATTGATACAGGTGGTTTTGTGTCGGGTAGTGAAGATATTTTTGAAAAGGAAATTGCCAAACAGGTACTGGTGGCAGTGGAAGAAGCCAATGCTATTATTTTTATGGTGGATGCAGCGACAGGATTGACTAATTTAGATGATTCCATGGCTGGAATATTACGACGCTGTACCAAACCTGTTTTTCTTACGGTGAATAAGGTTGATACCAATGAAAGGCTGATGGAAGCTTCTGAGTTTTACAGTATGGGGTTTGAGCATATTTTTTTTATCGCCGCTGCCAGCGGCAGTGGCACCGGGGAATTATTAGATGCTGTTGCAGAACTTATTTCCGAAGATGCTTCAGAAGAAACAAAAGAGATAGATGCCTTGCCCAAGTTTGCTATCATCGGACAACCTAATACCGGTAAATCTTCATTGTTGAATGCACTGATAGGCGAGGAGAGAACTATTGTCAGTGATATTGCCGGCACTACCCGTGATACGATTCACACCCATTACAATCTTTTTCAAAAGGAGTTTGTTTTAATTGACACGGCAGGCATCCGCCGTAAATCGAAGGTGCATGAAGACCTTGAGTTTTATTCTGTCATCCGTGCCATCAAAGCAATGGCCGAGGCTGATGTTTGCCTGATATTGTTAGATGCTGAAAAAGGAATCGCAGCACAGGATTTGAATATTTTCAGCCTGGCAGCCAAAAAAGGTAAAGGAATAGTGGTACTCGTTAATAAGTGGGACCTGGTAGATAAGGAAACCAATACGGCAAAGAAATACGAGGAAGAGCTGAAAAAAAGGTTTGCTCCATTTAGTGATGTTCCTATCTTGTTTATTTCCGCAAAAGAAAAAACCAGAATTTTTAAAGCCATTGAAATAGGATTAGATGTGTACGAGAACCGTCAGCGAAAAATTCCCACCTCAGAGTTAAATGACATCATGCTAAAAGCTATTCAGTCTTATAATCCGCCGGTGGTAAGAGGTAATTCCATTAAAATAAAATTTATCACCCAGTTGCCAACTGCCGTACCATCATTTGCCTTTTTCTGTAACTTCCCTGACGATATTAAACAACCCTACAAGAATTATCTTGAAAATCAGCTCAGGCAGAACTTTGATCTGACCGGAGTTCCGATTCGCATATTCTTTAGAAAGAAATAAAGCAGATGGAAATTTCCTGCCTGTATTTTATACGTTCAAAGGCATGCACTAATAAGGATTAGACTAATAATGAGATCGTCGCCTCAGCCTGTTTTCTAAAAGCAATCATTTCTTGTTCCTGTTGCAGAATAAAACTATTGTCTTTCAGTTTGCCCATTACCTTTTCCATTTCCTTTTCGGTTTCATATACCATTTGCCTGAAAGGGCTCTGATAATCTTTAGCTCTTGAGGAATAAATACTATTTGTCATCCACTCTTTAGTAATAACGGCCTGATGCAGAAGTTGAATAAAAAGCTTTTTGGTAAATTTGGTTTGGGTCAGTTTTAATATTTCGAGTAGTGAGGCAAATGCATGTTGGAATTTATCATTGGCGTAGGTACTGCTTTTTTTATGGTAAAATGTATGTACATCTTCCCAGCTGTCGATTTTGCCCGAATGGATGCTACGGATTAAAGAATTGATGGCACTTGATGGCATTAGTTGTCCCCCAATATTTTTCCATGTATTACGAACTGGTTTTTGGGGCAACGATTTTAATAATTTTTGCCAGGAAACTATGTTCTTTGTTTCAATCAACTGAATAAGTTGAGAAACGCCGTAATAAATAACCAACTCCTTAAATAATTTGTAAGCCTCACCAACTTTAATTAATTGTACTTTACGGGTAGTGTTCTCAAATCCTGTTGCAAGTATTTCCAGTTTAGCCACAGTAGCCGGATCTTTTTCCAACAGATCGTCTCCTGTTTGTAAAAGGTCTTTATCTGCAATTGAGATTTTCATTTTCTTAGCCCATGCAATAGCAGTTGTTTTTTTAAACAACCCGAGTGCTTCAATTATTTCATTTATACTATCAGGGGCCAGAAAGTCATATTCAATTACTTGTGATTTATCAGTTCTTTTATCCCGGCCTGTATATTTTGCTGCATTGCGGGCCAGAGCATACATATTATACATAAACCAATAACCCGGCATCACTGTCAGTTTATCTTTACTGACATCATTACTCACCAATGAAAAGGGGATTGGAATGTTTAGTTCTGCCGGAAAATCTCCCTTTGCAATCAATGTAAAGGAGGCAAACTTCGAATTGTGTTTAAGGCTAACACATAACCCCGGCCAGAATCCCCGGCCTGCAATTATCTCTCCGTCTGCACCTCTTGAATTATGATTGGAACCAATGGTAGCTCCGGCTGCCATATTACTTTGGCCAAATACAGTGGCAGCGCATAAAAATGAATTGTTATGATGTTGTTCATGTGCCGGAAATATCAGCGAATTCAACACTTCACAACAAGAGATAGTTGAGTTGTCGCCAAGATAGGAGTTGATCAATCTTGCTCCATATTTTAATTGTGAGTTATCTCCCATTATAAACCGAACAGCTTTTACACCATAGAAAATCCTGCAGCCCAATCCAATAATTCCGTTCACCAATTCACAGCCTTCACCAATCTGAGAAGGTGCATCTGGTCCGGAGTTAATGGTGAGATTTTTCAGCTTATTTGCTCCTTTAATATACGCATCACTTCCAATCCACACATCTTTAATGATACCACAGTTTTTAATAACTGTTCTGTCACCTATTTTACCGTAATAGCCCCTTTGNNAATAGCCCCTTTGTGTATCAAATCTTATATCGGTGAATTGTTTAAATTTTTCAAGGAGCCTCTCATCATCTCTGTATTTTGCCCAAAGCCAGGCATCACTGGCCAGCATGCCATTGAATGGCAGAATGCTGCGACCACCGTTTTCATTACAGATTTCCATCCAGACACGGACTGACTCGTTTTCACCCTTTTTTAAAACACCATTCCCGAATTTTGAATGGTCAGTCGTGGCCAGCTCGTTTATATTTACCAGTATAATTTCATTACCGGTAATGTAATGGCTTAGGAAGTTGACGTTGTCAATTACCACATTATCGCCAATATCACAACTGATGATGGTGCTGTTATAAAGTCCGACCGGCATGCGGAGATTATTAAATTCAACGAAGTAAGGCTCTAGCTTGCCTATACGGACAAGGCCATAAAATGCACAGTTCTTTACCAATTCAGGGTTAAAAGCATCGGCGACCAATACTTTATTCCAGTTGTCAGAACTATTCGCATTTCTTTCAAGTATTTTTATTTCAGCAGGTGCAAGTTTCCTGTGGTTGATGCCACTACGGTTCTGGATATTACGCAGATAGTATTCATTTTTGCCTTTTGGAATAAATTCTTTTGGAATAAAATCGTATCCTAATGCAGCAATTGGTTTTTTTCTGATATGGTTCATAGATATTTATTCTACTGTGACGGATTTTGCGAGGTTCCTCGGTTTATCAACATCACATCCTTTGGCTACACCAATATAATAAGCAAGTAACTGTAAGGGAATCACACTTAACATCGGGGCCAGAATTTCATCGGCTTCCGGTATTATCATTACATCATTCGAGAGTTCCCTGGAAACTTCATCTCCTTCAGTGATAACAGAAATCACTTTTCCTTTCCTGGCTTTAATTTCCTGCATATTGCTTACCACTTTTTCATGATACGTATCTTTCGTAGCTACGAATACAACAGGTAATTCCTCATCTACCAGTGCAATTGGGCCGTGTTTCATTTCTGCAGCAGGATAGCCTTCGGCATGTATATAGGAGATTTCTTTTAATTTTAAAGCCCCTTCCAGTGCCACAGGAAAATTATAACCACGGCCGAGATAAAGAAAATCTCTGGCATCTTTATATTTTTCAGCGAGAGCTTTGATACTATCACTGTGCTTTAATGTCCAGGCTGCTTTCTCAGGTATTTCCTGAAGTTCATTTAACAAGTTCTGGTATCGTTCTTCTGATATCGTTCCTTTTATATACCCAATCTTCAGTGCAATCATGGTAAGTACGGCCAGTTGTGCTGTGAATGCCTTAGTAGATGCTACACCAATTTCCGGTCCTGCATGTGTATAAGCACCGGCATGGCTAATCCTGGCAATGGAAGAACCAACTACGTTGACTACACCTAATATGATAGCTCCCTGTTCTTTTGCTTTTTCAATGGCTACTAATGTATCAGCCGTTTCACCACTTTGTGAAATAGCAATGATAACATCACCTTTGTTGATTACAGGATTTCTGTACCGGAACTCTGATGCATATTCCACTTCCACATTGATGCGGCAAAGTTCTTCAAATATATATTCTGCTACCAGGCCTGCATGCCAGCTGGTTCCGCATGCAATCATAACAATCCGGCTGGCACTTACAATTTGCTCGGCGTATTGTTGAATACCACTCATGGTAATAGTACCTTCAGCCGCATCCAATCTTCCCCGCAGACAATCATAAATGGTTTGTGGTTGTTCAAAGATTTCTTTCAACATGAAATGTTCGTAACCGCCTTTCTCTATGGCAGCCAGCTCTATATCTAATTTTTGAACGTAAGGAGTTATTTTTTCGTTACCCAGGTTTTTTAAAATCAGTTCATCTGGCTTTACAATCGCCAGTTCATAATCATTTATATAAACCACTTCTTTGGTGTATTCCAGCATCGGAGATGCATCGGAGCCAAGAAAATGTTCTCCCTTGCCAATGCCAATGACCAAGGGACTTCCCTTCCTGGCGGCAATAATCGTATCAGGATTATCTTCATCTAATAAAAGAATAACATAAGCCCCGGTAACTCTTTTCAAGGCTATCCTTACGGCCTCTTCAAGGTCACACTGATTATTCTTTTTTATCTCTTCAATAAAATTCAGCAGTACTTCTGTATCTGTATCACTGGTGAAATTGTAACCTTTATTCGTCAGCTCTTTTTTCAACTGGGAATAATTTTCAATGATACCGTTATGAATCATCGCCAGTTTGCCACTGGAGGATTGATGTGGGTGTGCATTACGGTCACTCGGCTCACCGTGAGTAGCCCATCTTGTATGTCCAATACCGATATTTGAGTGAAGGTCTTTGCCAACGATATAGTCTTCTAACTCGGCCACTTTGCCTTTTTTCTTATAGACTTTCAGACCGCTACTATTTTGGAGAGCCACACCCGTACTGTCATACCCACGGTACTCTAATCTTTTAAGGCCTTTGATAATAATGGGATAAGCTTCTCTGGGCCCGGTATATCCTACGATTCCACACATTGATTTTATATTTTAAATTGCCATTAGCTGAAAAAGGCTAAGGCTGCGGCAAAGGTATCGATTTCAAAACATGCAAACGGTTGATGGGTTGCAATTTAGGAAATCAGAAAAAAACTAAAAGTCCAAACAGGCATAAATTGGGCTAACTGTTTAAAGTAATACACCTTTTAACAGCAAAAAAGCGGTCCCAAAATAAATAAGTAGTCCGGTTACATCAACCAACGTTGCAATGAAGGGAGTAGATGAAGTAGCCGGGTCCGCACCAAGTTTTTTAAGTAACAAAGGAAGCATTGACCCCATCATTGTACCCCATAACACTACACCAATAATGGCTATACCTATGGCAAAGCCAATCCGTATAAAATGCTCTCCGAATAATCCAAAAAAATGATAACCCCCAAATACAATAAAAAAGCCAAGAATGCCTAAAGTAATCCCCATGAAAAATCCTGATTTGATTTCTCTTTTGGCGATACGCCACCAGTCAAGTACCGTTATTTCTCCCAGGGCCATAGCTTGAATAATCAGTGTAGCTGCCTGCGAACCACTATTGCCACCACTCGAAATAATTAAGGGGATAAACGTAGATAACACCAGTACTTGTTCCAGTGTTTTTTGAAAGCCTGACATGGCAGCAATGGTCAGCGTCTCTCCAACAAATAAAATGATAAGCCAGATTATCCTTTTTTTATACAATTTGAAAAGCGGAACATCTAAATAAGGTTCATCCAAAGCTGCCGTACCTCCCATTTTTTGCATGTCTTCGCTAAACTCTTCTCCTGCTACCCATAGGATATCATCGATTGTAATGATGCCCAACAACTTATTACTTTTACTTACTACTGGCAGGGCCACCCGGTTATTCATTTTAAAAACTTCACTGGCCATCTCCTGATCGTCTTCCGGATGCAAAGCAATAAAACGGTCATCCATCATGTCCGCTACTTTTTTATCAGGAGGATTGAGAATAAAATCCCGGATACGGATATCATCGAGCAATTCTCCTTTCTCATTTATAACGTATATAACGTTGATGGTTTCACTGTCTTTTCCATATTTGCGGATGGTACTAAACACTTCTTCAATAGTATTCCATGGATATATATATACATAATCCGGCGTCATCAACCGGCCAATACTATTCTCCGGATAACCTAATAACGATAAGGTTACTTTTCTTTCGTTGGGGTCCAGTAATTTTATCAATTCCCTAACCACATTGCTGGGTAATTCTTCGAGGAAATCCGTACGGTCATCTGCAGGTAGTTCATTTAACAGTGACGCTGTTGTATTTGGTGGCAACTCACGGATGATTGTTTTCTGAGTAGGCAGGTCTAATATTTTAAATACACTGGCTGCCCGGTTTACTGACATACCAGCAATAATCTGGCTATCGTATTCAGGAAATTCATATACCAGTTCTGCTACGTCGCTGATGTTCTGGTCATCTAAAAATTCCCTGATCTGAAGTTTGTCTTCAGTCTTGATTATGGTTTCAAATTGTTCCTGTAGTGTTTGCTGTTCCAGTTCCAACGACATATTTCAAAAGTACGAAGTAAGAAGTAACCGGCCTACCGGCAACCATGAAGACTATTCTAAAACATTTACTGTGTTTTCTATACAATCCTTCCTTCGTAAATTGTCTTTTATTATGATGCTCCCTTTTCTATTTATTGCAATTACTGATACAATGGGCAGGGGTGTGTTTACCAGTGAAGAAATTCCTGCTAATACAGTAATAGAACTCTCACCTGTAATAATTATGGATGCGGAAGAACGAAAACTACTGGACCAAACCCTTCTGCATGACTATATTTTTGAGTGGGGTGACGAAAGAGAAAAATGCTGCATGGCTTTAGGCTATGTACCAGTTTATAATCATTCTTACGAAAGCAATTGTGAGTATGAAATGGATTTTGCAACCGGGCAAATAAGTATTAAGACAGTCAGGGCTATTAAGGCCGGGGAGGAATTATTTATTAACTATAATGGTGACTGGAACGATAATAAACCAGTATGGTTTGAAACAAAATAAAAAACCGTCCTGCTTTTAGCGGAACGGTTCTCTTGATTCATAATGTCTTATTGAAATCTTATCTGGCCTCTTATTTCGCCATTAGGATAAGCAGCGGTGTGAATATTTATATAGTAAACACCATTAAGCAGGTCGTCTTCTTTTACTACAACGCCATCCGCCAATAATGTTCCGGTATAAGTACCTCAGGTAGTATTGCTCATTGTAGGGCATCTTACTATGGCAGAGGTGGTAAATGTTTGTACTACAGGGGCCAGGAAACCGGTTGGTGCCAGCCCATGGATATGCATTGCCGCTACGGAACCTGTCAATCCGGACCATCTGACCGTCAAAGTTAAAATACGGGTTTCTTTAGTGTAAAAGACATCCATGGTGCCAAGTGCAGTTGTCGGCGTAGCCGGAGTTTCCTGAGCACCGCTCATAACGATATCTTTTTTCTCGTAATCAGTGGTCTTTTTCTTCTCAGCGTTTTTTTCGCAGGAAGTAATACCCAAGACAAGAGCAAATAGTAAGGAGGTTAAAGCAGTTAGTTTGATCAATTTCATGATTGCGGGATTTAAGGTAAAAATAAGAAGTTTTTCCTAATACCAATACTTTTCAAAAAAATGATAATAGCCTGTTGGTAAACTGTTTATTTCAGCTTGTTTTTAATTTCCTGCAACTTCAACAGGGCTTCTACGGGGGTTAGCCTGTTAATGTCAAATCCTTCCAGTAATTTTCTTATTTCATCAAACGTTTCAGTATGGGCATCAAAGATGGATAGTTGCATTTTGGGACTGGTAATTTCTTTCATTTTATCAGTCATGCTATCTGCCTTACCGTTTTCATGAATACTTTCCAGGTGTTTCAGTATTTCATTGGCCCGGTTAATTAATGAGGGGGGCATACCCGCCATTTTTGCCACATGAATTCCAAAACTGTGTGTACTGCCACCCCGGGCTAATTTTCGTAAAAAAATAATTTTATTGCCCACTTCTTTATTGGTGACATGAAAATTTTTAGCCCTTGGAAATTTTTCTTGCAGTTCATTCAATTCATGATAGTGAGTGGCGAATAATGTTTTTGGTTGATGTGGTGAATTGTGCAAATGTTCTGCTATACTCCAGGCAATTGAAATGCCATCGTAGGTGGAAGTGCCCCTTCCAATTTCATCTAACAATATCAAACTTCTGTCAGTGATGTTATTAATGATACTCGCAGTTTCATTCATTTCAACCATAAAGGTCGACTCACCGCCGGATAAATTATCGGATGCGCCAACTCTTGTAAAGATTTTATCTGTCAGCGAAATTTTTGCAGCTGATGATGGTACAAAACTCCCAAAATGCGCCATCAGTGTAATGAGTGCTGTTTGCCGTAACAATGCAGATTTACCACTCATGTTGGGCCCGGTAAGAATGATAAGTTGTTGATCAATTTTGTTTAATTCCAGGTCATTGCTGATATAGCTTTCTCCAACGGGCAGATTACGTTCAATTACAGGATGCCGGCCTTCTTTAATTATCAATTCATTTCCGGTATGCAGTTGGGGTTTTTTATACTGGTATTGAATGGCATTGTAAGCAAAACAACATAGGCAATCTTGTATGGCTAATAAATTGCCATTGGTTTGGACAGGGGCTAAATAATCTGACAGTTCATTTAATAATGCTTCAAATAATTCCAGTTCAATCTTTAATATTTTTTCTTCTGCACCGGTTATTTTTTCTTCGTACTCTTTTAATTCCGGGGTAATATAGCGTTCAGCATTGGTCAGGGTCTGTTTCCGCATCCACTCCGCAGGTACTTTATTTTTCTGAGAATTGGTCACTTCCAGGTAATAGCCAAATACATTATTAAAACCAATTTTCAGGGAACCGATGCTGGTGCGTTCTGCTTCTTTCTGCTGAAGTTGTGCCAGGTATTCTTTGCCGCTATGAGATATCTTACGTAATTCATCAAGTTCGCTGCTGACATGGCTGTTCATCATACCACCCTTGGCCGCTAATGCAGGCGGGTTATCAACAATTTCTTTAAATATTTTATCTGCGATATAAGGACAAGGGTTCAGTGCATCACCTAATCGTTTTAAATATTCATTGGAAGATGATAAACAAAGCTGTTTTATGGCCTCCACCTGTTTCAACCCTCTTGCCAGTTGCAACACTTCTCTTGGGTTGATTTTTTTCATAGGTATTTTCGAAACCAACCGCTCAATATCACCACATTGTTTGAGATGTTGACTGATTTTATTTCGTAAATCAGTTTCTTTTATCAGGAATTCAACCGTATCTAGTCGTTCGTTTATTTTATGGATATCTTTAAGTGGAAATACAATCCAACGTTTCAATAGTCTTGCTCCCATAGGAGAAACCGTATTATCCAATACACTTAATAAGGTATGATTACCTTCTGAGTTGCCATAAATCAATTCAAGATTACGGATGGTAAAACGGTCCATCCATAGAAAATCATCCCGATCCATCCGTTGCAATGAGGTAATATGCTGCAGGTTGGGGTGCTCTGTGTCTTTTAAATAATGAATGATAGCTCCTGCCGCAATTATCCCGTTTTTTAATTCATCAACACCAAAACCTTTTAAAGAATGAGTTTGAAAATGTTTCAGCAAAATATCTTCTGCATACACATGATCAAAGATCCATTCGTCTAATGTGTAGGTGTAAATTTTACTGTTGAAGTATTCTTTGAATTTTTTTTGCTGGTGACGTTGAAAAACAACCTCCGCTGGTTTGAAACTCTGTAAAAGTTTATCGGCATATTCCCTGTCACCCTCGGCAATAAAAAATTCGCCGGTAGAAATATCGAGAAAGGCCAGGCCGTATTGCTCGTACTGAACATTGGTAGAAGTATCTGCAAAATGAATGGCTGCTAAAAAATTATTACTATGGTGCTCGAGTAATTTGTCATTTACAGTGGTACCCGGTGTTACCATATCAGTAACGCCTCTTTTTACAATGCCTTTGGCTTGTTTGGGGTCTTCCAATTGGTCGCAGATGGCGACACGGTGGCCAGCCCTTACCAGTTTATGTAAATACGTATCCAATGCATGATGCGGAAACCCGGCTAATTCGGATGAGGAAGCGGCTCCGTTATTTCTTTTTGTAAGTGTAATGCCCAACACCTGTGAGGCTACAACAGCATCCTGCCCGAAGGTTTCATAAAAATCACCCACCCGGAAAAGCAATATAGCATCCGGGTATTTCTGCTTGATAGCCCGGTGCTGTTGCATCATTGGTGTATCGGAAGAAGCTGTTTTTGACATGGAAGACAAAAATAAGGAAGTGAAGTGTTTATGTAACTCCTTTTCTTACTGCATCAGTTAGAAAAATATAATCGCCATGAAAAAAATCCTCCTGATTTCCGGGGTAGTACTTTTTTGTACCTCATCGAAGGCTCAAGACACTGCAAGGGTAGATGCAGCCATTAAAAATGCAACTGTATATTTCGGCTATGGTGCCGAACTGACACATGAGTCTAAAGTAAAAATTGATGCAACCACTAAAATCATCGTCATCAGTCAATTGAGTACCAGTATCGATATTAATAGTTTACAGATTAGTGTTCCGGAAGATGTGGCATTACTGTCGCAACATTATAAAGTTTATTATCCAGCCATAGCAACTGTGACAAAAACCAAGGAAGTAGAAAGGCTGGAAGACAGTATCGTATTACTGCAAAAAGAAATCACCCGGATTGACAACCTCGTTGCGATTGACCAGGAGATTCTAGCCAAAACCGGTTTACTAATTGAAACAACAATCAATACAAGTGGTAATAAAACAATCACCAGTGAAGAAGTGCTGAAATTACTTGAATATTATAACCTGAAAATTGAGAAGTCAAAAACAAATATTTACAATCATAAGCAAAATATAAATCTCCAAAATTTAAAGATTGCTGATATCCGGAAAAGGATTGCGGTTATGTCTGTCGTTGCACCCAATAAGCAAAAACCTTATGGACAGGTTTTTTTACAGGTGATGTGTAAACGATCTGGCGAAATACCGGTTGATCTCTCTTACTATACCACACAGGCAGGATGGACAGCTGTTTATGATGTGAGGGTAAACTCAAAAACAAACAAAGTAAAGCTGGTTTATAAAGCATCGCTTACACAAACGAGTGGAATTGACTGGAAGAAAACAAAACTGACCTTGAGCACCGGCACACCGAATTTTGGTGTTGCCGCTCCAATACTTACACCCTGGTACCTGCAATTGTATGTTCCGGGAATTTATACGGAATTGCAACGAAGAGCCGCACAAGGAAATGCATCAAGAAATGTAGTTCAGTCTTACCGGGACGATAGATCATTGTCGGAAGTAGTAGTGTCCGGAACAGATGGAGATTACAAGCAAGAAAAACTGAAAGATCAGACCATCGACCCGAGTACCTTACAACAATACACCACCTTAAACGAAGGGCAGTTAAATACCAATTTCGAAATTGATTTACCGTATGATATTGAAAGTGATGGCCAACTGCACAGTGTCTCCATAAAAGATCAGGAAATTTCCTGTGTGCTGAAAAACTATGCAGTGCCAAGAATCGATAAAGATGCTTACCTGCTGGCAGAAGTAGCCGATTGGCAAAATCTTGATTTATTACCCGGCGATGCAAATATCATTATGGACGATACCTATATTGGAAAATCGGTGATCGATCCAAACACAACTGCAGACACATTGAATCTATCCCTCGGAAGAGATAAAAGAATTGCAGTAAAACGGTCAGTAGTAAAAGAACTGAGTAGTCTCAAGACAAGCGGAAAAGAAAGCAGACAAATTTTTACCTATGAGATCATTGTAAAGAATAACAAACTGACGGACGTAAACTTGTTGCTGAAAGACCAGTATCCCTTGAGTACAATTAAGGAAGTAGAAGTTAAGTTGGAAGAGGATGGTGCTGCTATGGTAAACCCGGAAACCGGTGTGCTGACCTGGAAAATAGACCTGAAACCGGGAGAGAGTAAGAAAGTTAGATTTACATACAGTGTAAAATATCCTAAGGATAAGAAGATTGTGAATTTGAAGTAAGATAAAGTGGCAAGTTGTGAGTGACGGGTTGCGAGATGGAAATCCTGAAGAATGAAGCGAATATTATTCTTTCAGAACCTGCTCGTAACTCGTAGCTCACAACTCATAACTATATTTGCAGCATGCGAAAATTGAGCATGGAGGAACTGGGCCGGAAATCGGTAGAAGAATTTAAACAGTCGGAGAAAACTCCCGTTATTGTAGTGTTGGAAAATATTCGCAGTGCCTATAATGTAGGCAGTGTCTTTCGCACCTCCGATGCTTTTCTGATCGAGGCGATCTATATTGTAGGCTACACGTCGAAACCACCTCATAAAGAAATAAAAAAAACAGCATTGGGTGCGGAAGAATCGGTAGCATGGAAACATTTTGCAACCACTGCAGAAGCGATTGATGAATTACGTATACAAGGATATAATGTGTATGCTGCGGAACAAGCCGAAGGAAGTTTTAAATTAAATGCTATCGGTTTTGAACCGGATGAAAAAATAGCGGTCATTTTTGGAAATGAAAAATCCGGTGTGGAGCAATCCACTATTGCTTTATCTGATGGTTGTATTGAAATACCTCAATTGGGAATGAAACATTCGCTGAATATTGCAACAGCAGCAGGAGTAGTGTTATGGGAGCTGGTGAGGCAAAGAATGCCCCTGTCCCCTAAAGGGGAACTTAGGCCATAGATTCATTTTAATTTTGAAATATGTCGAAAGTAAAAAGTTATCTCTCTTTTATAAAATTCTCTCATACCATTTTCGCAATGCCTTTTGCGTTGATTGGTTTTTTTCTGCCATTAAAAACTGAAGTTGTGTATGGTGTTGACCAATGGAATTTAAACAAAACAATTAGATGGGATGATACAGTCAAAGCTAATTCGGAAGTTGAAGCATGGAGGGATTTTGGAATACTACTATCGTTAGTCATTCTCTGTATGGTCTTTGCCCGTAGTGCAGCAATGGCCTTCAACCGTTATCTCGACAGAAAATTTGATGCAAGAAATCCAAGAACAGCAATTAGAGAAATTCCTTCCGGAGTTATATCAGAAAAAAATGCATTGATATTTACAATAATCAGCAGTTTGCTATTCGTGGTTTGTACTTTTTTTATCAACCGGATATGTTTTTATTTATCACCAGTCGCCTTGGCCGTAGTGCTGGGTTATAGTTATACTAAACGTTTTACAGCACTTTGTCATTTAATATTAGGACTAGGTTTATCATTAGCACCAATCGGTGCATATTTAGCAGTTACAGGTAAGTTTGATTTACTGCCTATTCTTTTTTCATTAGCTGTTATCTTTTGGGTCAGCGGCTTTGATATAATTTACGCATTGCAGGATGAAGAGTTTGATAAATCGCAGCAGTTATATTCTATACCTGCCTGGGCAGGAAAGGCAAAAGCGTTACGCATATCAGAATTATTGCACGGATTAAGTGCCTCGGCTGTATTTATTGCCGGCCGTTATGGAGATTTTGGCTGGATATACTGGATAGGTGTTGCCGTGTTTATAGGCATGTTGATCTATCAGCATTCAATTGTAAAGCCAACTGACTTACGGAAAGTAAACCTTGCTTTTATGACAGCCAATGGTATTGCATCAGTTGTTTTCGCCATCTTTGTTATTACAGGCTTATTTATCAATTAAACATAATTGGCAAGAATACTATCCATAGATTTTGGGCTCAAAAGAACCGGCCTTGCCGTTACAGATCCACTGCAAATTATTGCAACGGGTTTAACAACTTTACATTCTAAAGAATTGATTCCTTTTTTGAAAAATTATTTTCTAAAAGAACCAGTTGAGTTAATATTGATTGGCTGGCCCACCAATTGGGATGATAGCAGCACTCATGCCACACCACTGGTGGAGAAATGTATCAAAGACATGCAAAAAAATTTTCCCGATATGCCAATTAAGAAAGTAGATGAACGATACACTTCCAAAATGGCTAAAGATGCCATGCTGGAAATGGGACTGAAAAAAATGCAACGCCGCAACAAAGCACTTGTGGATGAAATTGCGGCCACTATTATGTTACAGGAATATCTCCGGTCAATTGGCTAACTGGTCAATTGGGGTTAAATTTGCTCCCTTAAATAAACCAGGTTAAAGGCATGATACTACCCATCGTAGCATACGGGCATCCGGCATTAAGAAAGATTGCGGCAGATATTACCCCGGGTTATCCTCAACTGGATAAACTAATCGAAGATATGTGGGAAACCATGTATGCCAGCAGCGGGGTAGGGTTGGCTGCTCCGCAGATTAACAGGGATATCCGTTTGTTTGTTGTAGACACTGAACAGATGTTCAATAATATGAATGAAGAAGAAAGAGCTGAATACCCTGGGGACAATGGAACTAAAGCCGTTTTTATAAATGCTCATATTGCTGAACTGGAAGGTGACGAATGGCCTTACAATGAAGGATGCCTCAGTATTCCGAAAATCCGGGAAGATATTTACAGGCAGGAGAGTGTTACGCTTCGTTTTTGTAATGAACAATTTCATGAACAGACAAAGAACTTTACCGGGCTTTCTGCCAGGGTTATTTTACATGAATATGACCACATCGAAGGCAAACTTTTCATTGACCATATTTCCCCGCTCAAACGTAAATTAATGAAGGGCAAACTGAATGATATCTCCAGGGGGAAGGTAAATGTGGACTATAAAATGGTTTTCCCCGGGTAGTCAGCGTATTTTGGATAACTACTAGAAAAAAATGTCGGAAAAATTATATTATTTTCGGAAGGGTTACAGGCTTCTTGTTGCGGTTTTTTGCAGTGACAAAAATGGGTCTGGTCTCACTCCGGCATTGTATCCTGCCCCTTATTTATAGTACGGTTAACAAGAAAATAATGGTGATATATAAAATAAAATATTGCCCATAATCAATCTTCTCTATACCTTGCAGTACCGTTTGTAAAAACGGCCTCTGGTTAATCTCCCACTTTTAGTAGCACCACTATCCTCTTTACAGCCTGTTCCACC
>MTKZ01125686.1_pt1 | contig 15617 bp, 7 predicted proteins | sample 1042781 | NCBI WGS metagenome assembly MTKZ01 (sample SAMN06212207, study PRJNA360539) | anaerobic digester metagenome | biome: Wastewater treatment plant; material: sludge; isolation source: anaerobic digester fed with sludge from wastewater treatment plant | place: Denmark: WWTP Viborg ...
GACAACGCCGAGCCACGCGAGCATTTTCACGGGGACATATCCCCAACATCACGGGATAAGAGACAACCACGGGTTCCGCCTTTCAGCGAAGGTAAAAACCTTGGCGGAGCTTCTCGAGGAAAGAGGATATGATACGGCCGCATTCGTATCCGCCTTTCCCCTCGCGAGGGGCTCCGGTATCGAGCGGGGCTTCCGGGTTTACGACGACAGCCTGCCGGCTTCGGGGTCCAGTACTTCCCTTGCCCCCAGAGAGAGGAAGGGTGACGCCACGCTCGGAGCCGTCCTCAAGTGGCTCGAAAAGCCGCCCGAAAAGTTTTTTCTGTGGGTCCACTTCTACGACCCGCATTTCAAATACGAGCCTCCCCCCGGGTTCTCGAAACGATACGAGAACCCTTACTTCGGAGAGGTAGCTTTCGTCGACAGCCTCCTCGGCAAGCTGAGGGCTGCGGCGGGCGCGCTGAAAGGCGGGGACAAGGCTCTCTGGGTTGTCTGCGGGGACCACGGGGAAGCTTTGGGAGGGCACGGGGAGGATACTCACGGGATTTTTGTTTACGACGAGACTTCGAGGGTGCCGCTGATCTTCTCAGGGGCGGGCGTAAGAACATCAGAGATCCAAAATGCCAGGCTGATAGACGTCATGCCGACCATCCTGGACATCCTGGGGATCCCCGTACCGAAAGAAGTGGATGGCGGATCCCTCTTGGAGCCTCGACGCGGACCCTTCAGGGCTTACACGGAGACGATGAGTTCTTTTCTTAACTTCGGAGCTGCCCCCGTGAGGGCTTTTTCTGACGGAAGGTTCAAGGTCATAGACGTTCCCAGGCGGGAAGTGTATGACCTTGCTGGCGACCCGGGGGAGAGCGTCAACCTTTTCGGACACCCGTCGGCGGAGCCGGCGGGGGTCCTTTTCAGAGAGCTTTCGGAGGCTGTCGGTGAGAGCCTGCCCCCGTCGAAAGGCGCCAGGACAACACCGGAGGAGGAGAGAGCCCTTTCTTCGCTAGGCTACATAGGTGCGGGTGGAGGAATAAGGGTCCATAACCTTATGGACCCGAAGGATTTCGTTCACAGGCATAAAAAGATATCGTCCGCGGCCGCGCTTTTCGAGAAACGCGAGTATTCTAGAGCCGCCCTGCTTTACGAAGAGCTGTTGAAAGAATTCCCGAAATCCCCTCGTTTGCTCGGACAGCTGGGGCTCTGCCGTCTCTTCACCGGCGACCCGGCGGGTGGGGAAGCAAGGCTCAGGGAAGCCCTGAAGATCGATCCCGATAGCGGGCTGGTGCTTGTGGCGCTGGGGAACATCAGCCTGGCCAGAGGCGATGGCCGCGCGGCGGAGGGATTCTACCTCAGAGCGCTGGACGCGGACCCGGACAACGTCGAAGCTAACCTCAATCTCGGCATACTCTACCACAGCTCTCCATCTTCAAGGAAAAAAGCCGTCGCGTATTTCAGGAAATTCCTGGAACTCGTCCCGGATGACCCGGAGGCTCAAAAGGTAAAGGGCTATCTCAGGTGAAGGCCGATTCGGAATTTTCCGGCCCGTCTTGACACTCCGCCCGGGTTCAGGTAGATTTACAATTCGAGCCGTGGTAAAACGGTCGCGTGGGGGGCGCCAATCAAGGAATTATTCAAAAGCAAACGGAAAGACATGTTGACGAGATTGAACAAGGAGGTTCAGATGAGCGGAAGAAAGTGGGTATTCGGAAAAGCCGACATCCTGCTGCTGATCGGCCTGCTGGCGCTCTGCCTGTACCCGGCGGTTGCGAAAGCGGGCGACGATCCGTGCGGCAGGGATGTCACCGGGTTCGCGATGCCCTCGGCGGTCCAGCAGAATGTCATTGCGTCTCAGTCTCAAAACGGAGACCTTGCCGGAGAAGTCTCCGGGCAGGGCCGGCAGGAGAACGGCCAGCCGGACATGAGGATCCACCTCGGAAAAGAGAGTTTCGACCCGGTCCGAGACGCGGTCCCGAGATCCCCGATCTTCTCTCCGAGGCCTGAATACGGAATAGGCGCCGGTGAAAGGCACTATTACATCGCCCAGTTCGACGGCCCGATAACTGCGGACATGAGGGCCCGGCTTCTTGACAGCGGAGCTGAGATCGTCGCTTACATACCGAACAACGCCTATCTCGTCAGGGGAAAATCCACGCTCCTCGCGAGCGGGCTAAACTACCTGAGATGGGTCGGCGTTTACGAACCTCAGTTCAAGGTCGCGCCCGGGCTGATGGAAAAAGCGGAAAAGATATCCAGAGGTGAATCCTCAGGCGACAAGCCGGAGGTCGAACTCAGGATATGGGCTTTCAGGGGGGAGGACATCCGTCTCATCGCTTCGAGGCTTGAATCGGGGTTCAGGAGCGGATTCAGCGGCGACCTGGACGACGGCGCCCTCTTCAACGGAAAGCAGACCGAATCGGTGGTCCGCTACACCATCCCCGCTGACGAGCTTCCCGCGTTCCTCAACGAGGCGGCGGGAGAAGAAGGGGTTTATTTTATCGAAGAAGCCTACGAGAACATTCTGCATCTCGACAACGCTATAAGGATCCACCAGAACCAGCAGGACGCGGTCCCCGGGACATCCGCGACGATCTGGCTCCGCGGCTTGATGGGAGAAGGGCAGATATATTCCGGCAACGATTCCGGCCTCGACGTCGGAGGCTGCAACTACAAGCATTCTTCATCGACCACCTACACCAGCGGCACTTGCGGAGCCGCGGGGGCTCCCCCGTCCCAGCTTTGCCAGGACGTCAAGCCTTCAGGGTCGGGATCCGGCCCGCTTTCGCTCCTGACCACGCAGAGAAAAGTCATCGCCTACAATCGCCCCAACGTGAATACGAAGCCGGGGATGGGGAACTACGGCAGCCTGAGGTGGGACCCCGCGGGCCACGGAACGGGGACGACCGGTTGCGCGGTGGGCGACAACTACGCCAACCTCTTCGTAGAGCCCAGCACCCTGGGCTATGACATGTACGACGGGAGCGCTCCGCTCGCCAAAGCAATCTTTCAGGATATAGGCGGCTCGAGCACGACGGCCGTCTATCCCAACGACAACCTCTACGCCCTGATCGCCCAGTCCTTCGACGCCGGGGCCCACGTCAACAACAACTCGTGGGGCGGGGGAGAGGACTCCTACGCCATGGATTCCGCGCAGATAGACGCCGTCCTCTGGGACTACAAGGACAGGGTCGTCACCTGGTCGGCAGGCAACGAAGGCTCAGCCGCCAGCACGCTCGGAACTCAGGCCAACAGTAAGAACGCGATCGTGGTCGGCGGCAACCAGAGCACCTACGCCAACCGGAACAACATGTACACTTCCAGCTCCCGCGGGCCGACGGGAGACGGACGCGTCAAGCCCGACATCGTCGCCAGCGCCAGCGGGCTCACGATGCCCTACTACAGCGACAACGACGTCACCGACACCGATTGCAGTTCCTCCACAGGGATCGCGGGAACCAGCTTCTCGGCGCCGATAGTCGCAGGCTACAGCCTCCTGGTCCGCGAGTATTTCACGAAAGGCTACTATCCTAGCGGCACCCGCTTCGGGAGCGCCTCTTTCACTCCGAGCGGCGCGCTGATCAAGGGCATGCTTCTCTGCGGGGCCGAGAACATGACAGGGACGTCGCCTGCGGGAGACGCGCCCAACAACAACCAGGGGTTCGGAAGGCTCCTCGTGGAGGGCTCTCTCTACTTTTCTGGAGACGCCATGCACACGAGGGCCTGGGATGTCTCCGAGACAGAGTCCGTCGAGACGGGGGAAGTCTGGGAAAGGAAAATTAACGTGACATCGGGGACCGCCCTTAAGGTCCTTCTCAACTGGTACGACCCCCCTGCTGTTGCGGGAGCCACGGTGACCCTTGTCAACAACCTCAACCTGGAGGTAATCGGCCCCACAGGCACCGTCTACCACGGCAACATATTCCCGGCGGACGACGGGAGCGGGACGACCGTCCGCGATTCGACCGCGAATCCTTCGGCCTGGGATACCCTCAACAACGTCGAACTGGTAAGGCTCACGGCTCCATCGACGGGCAATTACACCATCAGGGTGCACGGCTTCAACGTTCCGGGGCACGGAGACGAGGTGGGAACCCCCCGCCAGCCGTTCGCGGTGGTCGCCACCGGCAACATCAACCTCAACGCGGGGATCGTTTCACCCCGCAAGCCGAACTTCGTCTGCGGAGACGACGTCGCCGTCGACCTTTATGACGAGAACGCTTCGAGCCCGACGGTAACGGTCACGACGCAGAACGGCGACAGCGAGACGATTAGCCTCACCGGGACAGCGCCCAACTTCAGCGGTTCCTTGCCGGTCGCCTTCAACATTCCCATTTCGACCGGGGACGGAACTCTTCAGGTCGGAGCGGGGGAGACGCTTCTTTTCACATACAGTGACGCAAGCCCCTCGGCCACCCTTACCGCCACTGCCACGGTAGACTGCCAGCCGAGGTTCGTCTTCGACAAGGCGGAAATGACGGACGGCGCTGACGCGGGGACCACGATCGGCTGCGACGGCGACATCTACCTCGACGCCGGCGAGGCCGACATGCTTACCGTCACTTTCAAGAACGACAAATCCTACAACCTCACGGGAGTCACCGCGAAGCTTGTCTCCAACAACGCCAACATTTTCGTGGGAGATCCCGACACCGTCGCGGTCGGTTCCGTGAACGCCAACTCCACAGGGACCGCGTCCTTCCCGGTGACGGGAAAGACCCTTTCCTTCGGGACCGCCTCGATGACCCTCCTTATCACCGCGGACGGCATGCAGGAAGCCCAGGAACTGGATTTCGACCTGAGGGTCGAGACCGACCTGAACAGCTACCCCGGGACATGGACCTACAACTGGGAAAGCGGATGGACCCTGGGGACCCATTATTTCACCTGCGCCAACGCCAACTCGGCTACTCCCGACGGATGGTTCCTCGTCCACGGGACCGGGGACATGGATTGTTCCACCTGGACCACCGCGTGGCAGAGGGTCAACGGGACATGCGTCCCTTCATCGGGCGGGACATACGCCTTCAAGACATACGCCTGCGGGACCATGTACCCCAACTCGTCGGGCATCAAGTACACAAGGGCGATATCTCCTGACATCACGACGGGCCCGGCGGGATCGTGGACGGTCCTGAACAGCCTCACTTACGTGGGCGATCTTGACATAGCGGCCGGAGGATGCAACAACAACGCAACCTACGCANNCTCTTCGTAAACAGCCTCGACTCCTACAACGGCTATTTCATATCCAACTACGGGGTGGCAGGCGGCGTCGATTTCGGAGGCCCCAACTACACCGATACGATTGATTTTTCCGCCTGGGACTTCGAAAGGGATCCGGGTCTCGCCGACGATCCGCTGACGACCGTCTCCCTCTGGTTCCAGTTCGACATAGAACCCAGGGCGACGGGAGCGTGTACGACCGGAGCGGATTACGGCTGGGAACTGGATAACCTCGTCCTCAGCTACACGAACTACAGGTACGAAGCGGACGATACCGCCNNACTAACTGCCGCTTCGCCCGCAGCGAACACCGTGGAGCTGAACTGGAACGCTTCGGCCGGAGCCCATCACTACAATATCTTCAGGGCGGGAACGGGGCTTGCCAACGGAACCTGCGCCGGGCCGTTCACCCTCGTTGCGACGGTCTTCGGGACCACGACATTCACGGAAACCGTGAGCGCGGGGTTCCAGTATGCGTACCAGGTGACAGCGGCGGATTCCACGGATATCTGCGTTTCAGGCGCGTCGAACTGCGTCACGGTAACTCCGTCGGGAGCCTGCACATTCGCGCCTAACGCAGTGACCGGGCTCACGGTCACAGACAGCCCGAACAGCGGGGCCTGCCGCCTGTCACTCTCCTGGAACGCCTCGGCCGTCGTATGCGCGGGACACTCCCTGGCTTACAACATCTACAGGAGCACCTCGTCATCTTTCACGCCATCGCCTGCCACTCTGTTCCAGTCCGGCCTGGCCACGACCACCTACAACGATACTTCGGTCGTCTCGGGATATAACGCGAGCAACGAACCCGCGGGGCCTGCTTATTATTACGTGGTCCGCGCGATCGATACGACGAACGGCGTCGAGGAAGGCAACACCACCATCGCGGGAAGAAGGGCTACGGGCGGAACGACCGCCGGAACATGGACAGACAGCGCCGGCGACGGCGGGACCCTCGTCAAGATGGTCCCCCTCTCTAGGTGCGGAGGACCCATCGATTGGACCACATCAACCCTGCAGAACCACACGACGGGAGGATCGGCAAGCTACAGGTACGTCCCCGAAGGCTCGGGAAACAACAGCGCGGCGCTTTATTCCCCCTATAACTGCTCGGCGCTGTTGACGCCTCCGATAAAGACGGGAGGGTCCACGCCAGGCCTCTCGTTCTGGGCCAGGTACGACCTCGAATCGACCTGGGACGGAGTCGTCGTCGAAGCGAGGAAATGCGCCGACGATGACTGCACCTCGGGCACATGGTCGGATACGGCAGTGACCATAACCTATCCCAGCACTTTCTCTTCCACGGTCGTAGGCGACTGCGAAGGTTCGAGCCTCTGCAGCGACGTCTTCCCGTATCCCTCGGGAGACGGCAACGACTACATCAACGACTGCGATTACCCAGCCTCGCACGGATGCTTCAGCGGTTCCGTAACTTCGTGGACGAACTACACGGCGACCCTTCCGACGACCTACCAGAACTCCACCATACAGATCAGGTTCAACCTGAGCAGCGACTGCGGCTCGGAACTGGCGGGCTTCTACCTGGACGACATCTCGGTCAGCGGTGCGCTTCTCAACATCTCCTGCACGCAGGCCTGCCCGAATGCGCCGACCTTCTACGGCCTCTTCTCCGCCGTGGACATCAGCGCTGTCAACGGCAACGGAATAACGCTCCAGTGGCCCGCGATATCGAGCTGGGGCAGCGGAAGCACCGGAGTCTACAAAGTTTACAGGGACGACATCTGGGTGGCTGACGTGCCTGCCGGAACGACGACATACGTTGACAACCCGCCAGACAACATTCAGTACACCTACAATGTCAAGGCCGTTTCCGACTGCGGCGCGGTTGACGCCAACGGCCAATTCAGGACCGCCACCGACGCGGCTTCGGGAGGATGCACAAACCCGTCCACGCCGGTCATCAGCGGCATTACCGACGACAACGCCTGCGCTCAGAGCGGAATAACGATAACCTTCACGCCCGGTTCTCCCGCCACGAGCAGCTCGCTTTGGGTGGACGGTTCTGAAGTCGCCACCGGCATCTCCAGCCCGTTCCCCTACAACCCGGGCGACACCTCGAGCCACAACTACGTCGTGAGGACTTACAATGACACCTGCTACACCGACTCGATCGCCTCGGCCTTCTCGGACGCGAACAACACGCCCGCTACACCTACGGCGACGAACAACGGCCCGATCTGCGCGGGAAGCACGCTTAACCTCTACACCGACACGGTGAGCGGCGCGACCTACTCCTGGACCGGCCCGAACGGCTTCACCTCGTCGCTCGAAGACCCGAGCATCGCGGGCGCGACGACGGCAGCGACCGGCCTTTACTCGGTGACGGTCACGGTGAGCGGCTGCACCTCGGCTGCGGGAACGACGAACGCCACTGTCAACGCTGTCCCCGCTACACCGACGGCGACGAACAACGGCCCGATCTGCGCGGGAAGCACTCTGAACCTCTACACCGACACGGTGAGCGGCGCGACCTACTCCTGGACCGGCCCGAACGGCTTCACCTCGTCGCTCGAAGACCCGAGCATCGCGAGCGCGACGACCGCGGCGACCGGCCTCTACTCGGTCACGGTCACGGTCGACGGCTGCACCTCGGCTGCGGGAACGACGAACGCCACTGTCAACGCTGTCCCCGCTACACCGACGGCGACGAACAACGGCCCGATCTGCGCGGGAAGCACTCTGAACCTCTACACCGACACGGTGAGCGGCGCGACCTACGCCTGGACCGGCCCGAACGGCTTCACTTCGAGCCTCGAAGACCCGAGCATCGCCAGCGCGACGACTGCGGCGACCGGCCTCTACTCGGTCACGGTCACGGTGAGCGGCTGCACCTCGGCTGCGGGAACGACGAACGCCACTGTCAACGCCCTTCCGACGCCTTCGATCAGCGGAGCGAACGCCAACACCTGCCCCGCGGAATACGTCGACCTGACGGCGACGGCGGGAATGGCGACCTACCAGTGGTACCTTGACGGGTCGCCGGTAGGAACGGGCCTTTCCACCTATCAGGCTACGGCTTCCGGTTCCTACACTGTGTTCGTGACCGACGCCAACGGCTGCGGCGGGACATCGGCTCCTCACGTCGTCACGATAACCTCCTGCGGCTGCACGGCCCCGACTCAGGAAGTGATCGAGACGGTGAACGGCAAGATCGGGTTCAACTGGGTTGATACAGACGCGGCTTATTACAGAGTTGTCCGCGGCCTGCAGGCAAACCTGGCGGCCCTGATCACCACCGGAACCGATTTCGCGTGCACGGCTGCTTTCGGAGACATCAACGCTGTTGACATCCAGCTTGACGATCCTCAGGCTGAAACCGGACGCTGCTACTACTACCTGATCCAGGGCTACAACGGCACGGATCCCGACCTCTGCGTCGGACCTGCCGGAGATGCCAGGGTTCTGGGTGTAGCAACGCCGAGATCGATCGAACTCACGAACACCTGCAACTAGGATCTTTCAAATCTACTCTCAAGGGGCCGGGAAACCGGCCCCTTTTTTTATTCTCGGGAGGTTTCGGAGGAAACTTGATTTTTGAGTGCTTCTCCCTTAGAATTTCTCTCAGAGCGGGCGTAGCTCAGTCGGTAGAGCGCGAGCTTCCCAAGCTTGAGGTCGCGGGTTCGAGACCCGTCGCCCGCTCCAATGCATCGAAATTCGAACCCGCGACCGAAGGGGGATAACGGGATATGCCGTGCATTTGGAGATGAGGCTCAAGCGGCCTTGAGACGAATGATGCAAATGCAGGCTAAATACTTCATCCGTGGCGAGTGCTCCTTCGAAGATGGGAATGGGTCCGCAGAGTCCTAGGGGCGGAAAAGCGGGGGTACTTTTTCCCCGGAGGCTTTCAGAAGCTCCCGGGCGTGGGCCTTGGCGGTTTCGGTGACCTTCTCGCCTGCGATCATTCGCGCAAGTTCTTCCTCCCGTGCGTCTCTTCCCTGAAGCACGCGCGCGGCTACATTCGTCCTTCCGCATGCGGTGAGTTTTTCTACAACCATGTGCTGGTCGGCGAAGGCGGCTATCTGGGCGAGGTGGGTGACGCAGATGATCTGTTTTCCTCGGGCGAGCCGGGAGAGGTACCTTCCCACTTTTTCGGCTGGCCTTCCGCCTATCCCGGAATCTATTTCGTCGAAGACGACCGTGTCCGGGCCTCCTCCCGCTCCCGCTGAAGTGAGGATCGCCAGTACGGTCCTGGACATTTCCCCGCCCGAAGCAATTTTCGAAAGCGGTTTGAGCGCTTCCCCCTCATTGGCGGAAAAAAGGAAGTATGCCTCCTCCAACCCTTTTTCCGAAACGTCGGAGGGCTCTGCTACCTTCCTTTCGCTGAATCCGACCTGGAACCTCGCCTTTTCGAGAGCGAGGGGCCTGAGGGCCGACTCGATCCTTCCCCCGAGGAGCGGTGCGGATTCCCTCCTCTTTTGGCTGAGGTCCGCCGCGGCTTCGAGATATTCCCTGAAAGACTCGTCCAGCTCTTTTCGGACGGCCTCGCGGTCGAGAGGCAGGGAGCTCAGTTCCTCCATCTCGGCGCGGGCGCTTTCGAGCCTCGATATAACGTCTCTGAGAAGGGGGCCGTACTTGCGCTTCAGCTTTTCGAGCCGGTAGAGCCGTTCCTCGATTCTCTCCAGCTCCCCAGGTTCGAAGCTCATGTCGGAGGCTTCTCTTTCCGCCTCGTCCCTGATCTCGGCGAGCGGGCTTCTTGTTGCTTCCAGCTCCCTCGCGAGGGCTGACCACTTCGGCCTGTATTCCGACAGTTCCCCGGCTTTTTTCGAAGCCTCTTTCAGAAGCGACAGGACGGAGGTCTCTTCTCCGCCAAGGAGAGCCTTTATGGAAGACAGGTTCTCCATTACGGTGGAAAGGTTCTGCATGACCTTTCTCTTTCCGCCGAGCTCCTCGTCCTCGTTCTCTGCGGGTGCCACCCTCGAGATCTCGTCGATCTCTTCCCTGAGCGTTCCTGTGCGCCGCTCGATCTCTCCGGTCTTTCCCAAGACAAGACGGTACCTGTCGTTCAGCTTCGAGGTCTTTTCGCTCAGCTCGCGGACCTTTTGCGCGGCTGGCCTGACGGTATCCACTGAATCCAGGATCGCGGCGTGGGACGATTCGTCCAGAAGCCTTACGCTCTGGTGCTGTCCGTTGATCTCAAGCAGCCGGGGAGTGAACTCTTTAAGCTGGCCGGCGGAAACGGCGCATCCGTTGATGAAAGCGCTGCTTCTTCCCTTCTTCTCGATCTTTCTCCGGACAGTTACCGAATCGGATACAGAAATACCGATCGAGGCTAGAGCTCCGGAGAACGACGGGTCCAGGCCGGTGAAAGTTCCCTCGATAACCGCGTCTTCGTCCCTCAGCACAACAAGGTCGCTGTCCATCCTGGAACCGAGAAGGGATGAAAGTGCTCCGATCAGGAGGGACTTTCCCGCTCCGGTCTCGCCCGTCAGCAGGACGAGCCCCTTCCGGAATTCGAGCTCCAGAGAGCTGACAAGGGCGAAATTCCTGATACAAAGCCTTTCAAGCATCTATCAGAACCAGCATGGAGAAGAGCAATCTGGCTGGTTTGAGATCCTCCTGACACCGCTTCCGTCGGCCCTCATGATGAAGATCTGGAAGGTACCGAGCCTGTTGGACGAAAATGTGATGTATCTCCCGTCGGGAGACCATGTCGCGGATTCGTTGTCTCCTTCACCGCGGGTCAAATGCGTGACCTCGCCGGTCGACAGGTCTATCGAGGCTATGTTGAATTTCCCGTCGACCATGGTCGTGTAAACGATCTTATCTCCCCTCGGGGACCAGTGGGGCTGGTCGCACCGCTTCGAATCCTGCGGGGTGATCCGTTTGACGTTCGTCCCGTCCCGGTCCATGACGTAGATCTGCGGTAATCCCGACCTGTCAGAAGTGAACGCTATCTTGGTCCCGTCCGGGGACCAGCAGGGAGCGGTATCGATGCCGTAAGAGAAGGAGACCCTGGTGAGGTTCGTCCCGTTGGCGTTCACCGTCCAGATGTCGGGGTTGCCGGACTTCGAAGAGCAGAACGCTATCGTGCTCCCGTCCGGGGAGAACCTGGGGCTGGAGTTCAGTCCTTCTCCTTCGCCGTACAGCTTGGTCCTTTTCCCTGCCCTGTCGAGAAAGAACAGCTCCTGCCTGTCCTTGAGTATCGAGGTGAAGACGATCTTGTCACCCTTCGGGCTGATGTCGGGCGTGACGTTCAGGATACCCATGGCGGTAAGCCTGACAAGATTCTTGCCGTCGTAATCGCAGAGGAATATGTCCTGGGTTTCGCCCAGCTGGGCCGCGAAGAGGACCTGGCTCGTAGGGAACCTGCCCGCCCCGAAGAGGTAATCCAACACGACGGAGGAGAGATTATGGGCAAGGAGCCTCGGCTGGTTGGCAGCGGCCCGGATCCGTTTGCCTGTAACCATCTCCTTTCGCTTGACGTCGTAAAGCCTTCCTTCCAGGGTCAGCACCCTCTCCGATTTCGTCAGCCTCGTGACCAGCAGGTAGTCCGCGTCCATCCCTGTCCAGGCGTCGTAATCAATCTTATCGGAGATCTGGATCCCTTCGTAGAGCGAAGGATCGATCATCCTGAAAAAACCTGAGAAATCCAGGTCGTCGGTGAGAGTGGAATGGACCTCGCCCGATTCCGCGCTGAGGGCGGAGTCGAACTTCGTAGCCGGGATCGCGATCCTGGCCTGCGTGAACCCGCTTTCCTTGATGACGCCCGTTATCTGCTGTTCCTTCGAGCCGGGGGGATCCCCGGCGAAGGAGGAGTTAATGGCGAAAGACATCACAGCCAGTAGGGTGAAAAACATGAACGCGGCTTTCTTCATCAAAGCCTCCCTTCAAGAAGCTCTTTTACCAGTTCTTTCCTTGGGGCCGGGATTATGGAGCAGTTGGCGAGCAGGCCTTTTTCCTTGAGGACGTCCCTGCCTGTCTCGACAGCGGCGTTGACGGCTGCGACCGATCCGGTAACGACCGCGAAGGCTTTTCCTCCCAGCGCCATCGCCAGCCGGATCTCGACAAGGGAGACTTCCGCGCTCTTCACGGCGGCGTCGGCCGCTTCTATAAGCGTCGAGACGTTGAACCCCTCGATGACGCCGAGAGCGGCGACATCCCCGACCGCCTGAGCCTGGCTGATCGCTGGAAATACCTGCTCGTGCAGGTTGGGTATAGTCACCGAGTCGGCGACGCATTCCGCTCCCGCCTCGGCGCCCGCCCTCACCGACGAGATGCAGGCGGCCACGTCGCCCCTCACGAGGACGAGGTATTTCCCCGAGCAGATCGTCCTGCTCATGAGGATCTCGACATCCGCCGCTTTCAGCATCAGGTCGGTGCATTCTATACCCTTCGCGATGGAAGTCAGCTCCAGCAGTCCTATCGAGTTCTTCCGGTCATCCATTTCCGTCATTCCCCTTCTATAAGACCTTCAGGAGGATCCTTTCATTGTCATCTCTTTCTACGACCGCGGGCAGGGGAGAGAACAACCTGCTTCCCAGAGCGCCTTCGGGGATCTCGCCGATCAGCTCCCGCGCTTCGACCTTCTGACCTTTTCTCACGACGGGGACCGCGGGGCTTCCCCTGTGCTGGGACAGCGGGATCGCGAGTTCCTCGGGGCGGAGGTCCTTTTCAATATACCTGTGGGGCCTGACGAACTCCTCCAGGCCCAGGCGCCTCACGAGCATCTTGGTCGGTGTGCGCCTGTATTTGTACATCGGGTTATTTTCCACGTGTCCTTTCAGGGGTCGTTCCCCCGCGCGCAGAAGCTGCTTCTTGCTTTCGACCATGACCCTGAACGGGTCCAGGTCTTCGGGACAGGCGTACAGAGTGCAGAGGGCGCACTCGCAGCAGTAGAGCGCGGACCTGTTCCAGGCAAGCTTTTCGGTTGCCCCCATCGTCACGGAGATCATGGCCCTGTGGGGCTTGACGCCGTGGCCGAGGAGGTCTCGCGGGCACAGGTCTGAACAGCGCATGCACTGGTCGCAGGAATAGGCTATTTTCCTCACAGCTGTTTCTGTCCGTGATTTTTTTACAAGGAGGCTGTGGCCCGACGGCAGGATGACCAGCCCCGAATCGGCTTTCGTCACGGGAAGCCCGAGGTTCCGGATGACCGTCCCCATCATCGGCCCGCCAAGAATGAAACCCTTCCCCTCCGTTCCTATCCGGAGAGCCTGAAGAATGTTCCGCCAGCTCATTCCTATCGGCACTTTTAGGGTCAGTGCTTCGTCCACCTCTCCCGATATGGTGACGAATTTTTCGACGAGAGGCGCGCCCGCCCCCAGGTTGTAAAGTGTTTCCACGTTCTGGACGACCGTCCCAACATCGATGGGGATCCCGCCTCTGGGGATCTGTCTTCCCGTCAGGTCGCGCACCAGCAGGAATTCGTCGCCCGAAGGGTAGGTGTCCCGGAGAAGTCCGATCTCCACGCTTCGGGGAAGCCTGTCCCTCAACATCTTTACGAGGTCGGGGTGTTTGTCCTTGATTCCGATCACTATCCTCTGGGCCCCGACTGCCGAGGCGGCAATCGTCAGGCCCTTCATGAAAAGGTCCGGGAAGTGGCGGAGGATCTCCTCGTCCTTGTAAAGAAGCGGTTCGCATTCCGCAGCGTTGGCGATCATCACGTCGGCTTTTGATGCAAGCTTCACGTGCGTCGGAAAAGCGGCGCCGCCGGCGCCGACGATCCCGTTCTCCCTGGCTGTCCGAACCGCTTCGGTCATCAAACCTCCGGCTTCAAAGTTATCAGGATAGAGGGACAAATTCAAGGGCTCCGAACCTTGACTTGCGGATTCTTTTGAAGCATAATACCTATGGCATTGGAAAGGGGGTCGCTATGAAGCGATTTTTAGTTTTCTTTTTGGTGTGCTTCGCCCTGACGGTCTTTTCGGAAGATGTATATAAGATCGCCCTCAAGGACGGTAGGATAGTGAAATCCGACACCAAGCCGATGGTGAACGGAGACAGGATCTACTTCGAAAGGTTCGGGATGATGCTCTATCTTCCCGTCGACAGTGTCGACCTCAGGAAAACGGAAGAGGGTGGCGAGGAAGTTATCCCCGCCGTCAGCAAGCCTGCCCCCAAAAAAGCCACGAAGAAAATGACCATAACGGACGACGAGCTCGCCGAGATAAAGAAGAGGGCGAGGCTCGCCAACGAGGACGAGATCAGGATCCTTGAAGCTTCCCCGGCCGAGGACGGCGGAGAAGGAGCGGCCGCCGGTTCCGGCGGTATGAACCTCGGCCAGCAGCAGGGCCTCCAGGGTAAGTTGAACAACCTGATGGACAGACGGTCACAGGCCCAGGCACAGGTCAACGATCTGATGAACGAGCTCGGAGCCAAAAGGGACCAGTACGGGTTTGCGACGATGGCCGCCGACAAGGACCGCCTCGAGGGCGAGATCAGGGACGCCGAGACAAGGCTCGGAACGGCGAGATCGCAGCTTTCTTCCCTGGATAACCAGATAACAGCAACCCAGCAGGAGATAGCTTCGACTCCGGTCGTGATCGAGACGAACGTTCCCCGGCAGGTCCCTCCTCCGCCGGCCGCGGTGCAGGAAGAGCAAGCTGAATAGAAAAAACATGTCCTGAAACCAGGACGCTTTTTCAGGCAGAAATCATTCAAGCCCCTCATTTCGAGGGGCTTTTGCTTTTTCGGTCCACTGGCACGGCAATTGCTAGATGATAGACGGAGGTGGAAAATGTTTAGGGTTGAAAAAAATCAGATCTTCCTCTTTTTGGCCCTGGCTGCGTTTTCTTTCTCGATCCTCGCCGGCGATTACGCAGTAGTAAGGCATTTCGACGGCAGGGCTTTCGTCCAGGGTTCGGCATCCGGCGAAAGGGAGTCCCTGACGCTTAATTCCCCCATCTTCGAAGGCGACAACATCTGGCTGACCGAGGGGAACATGGGCATTCTTTTCGGAGACGGAAGCCTGATCTGGCTATCCACCGGATCCCATCTGGAGATAAGCAGGTTCCCGGACCCGGTCGCCGATCCACCGGGCGGAATGAGAGTCCACCTCTGGCGAGGTATTTTGATGCTGGAGGTCCCCGCCAGTCTTCCGGGAGAATCGTCCCATCTCGTAATGACGCCTGCGGCATCCGTCAAATCATTCAGGAAAAGCCTTTCCATTGTTGAGGTGGAGACGGTCGACCGGACCAGGCTCACCGTCCTGGACGGGAGTTCCCTAATCGGAAGCAGCGGACAATACCAGATGGTCGCCCAGGGAGAGATGAGCTACGCCGAATACGGCTATGAACCGATGTATCCGGCCTCGGTGGGAGCCGGGTATTATCCGGAGATCGCCGATTTCAGGGACCGCAACATATCCCGTCCAGTGAAGAACGGGAGATCGAGGGAATATGTGGACCCGGAGCTTTACCCCTACGCCGACGACCTCGATTATT
>MTKZ01077822.1_pt1 | contig 15597 bp, 10 predicted proteins | sample 1042781 | NCBI WGS metagenome assembly MTKZ01 (sample SAMN06212207, study PRJNA360539) | anaerobic digester metagenome | biome: Wastewater treatment plant; material: sludge; isolation source: anaerobic digester fed with sludge from wastewater treatment plant | place: Denmark: WWTP Viborg ...
ACTGCGGCGAGGACTCATATCGTGAATGGCCGAGGCGATCAGTTCCTTGCCCGTGCCGGTCTCACCCAGCAGGAGAACCGTGGAATCCGTGAGTGCCACCTGCTCGGCCTGCGCCAGGACGTGCCTCAGCGCCCGGCTCTGGCCGACAATGCGGCCGTGTGCGTGCAAATCCTCCACCTCGCTGCGCAGACAGACATTCTCCTGCTGCAACTGATCGCGGAGTTGCCTGACTTCATCGTAGGCCTGCCGCAGCCTCTCCTCTGACCGCTTGCGCTCGGTGATGTCGGTATGCGAACCCGCCATCCGGTACGGTCGTCCCTTGGCGTCCCTGAACGCCCTGCCGCGGGCGAGGATCCACCGGTAGCGCCCGTCCTTGCCGCGCAGACGATGCTCCAGCTCGTATGTGGAGGCTTGGGCCGCGAGGTAGTCACGCAGAGCGGCTGTTACCCTGTCACGATCATCCGGATGCAACAACGCCTCCCAAGAGACAAAGGTATTTGCCACTTCATGATCTTCGTAGCCGAGCATGGCTTTCCATCGCGGCGAGAAGTAGACCTCATCGCTCAGGATATCCCAGTCCCACAACCCATCGTTGGCGCCTTCGACGGCCAGAGCGAACCGCTCACGGCTCTGTCGCAGCGCCCTGTCGCTGCGTGCGCGGGCGATCGCATTGGCGAAGACGTCGGCCACGAGTTGAAGCCTTTTCACCAGACCTTCCGGCCAGCCTTCACGCTCTCGGGCCGACGCGAAGGCTAATGTGCCGAACACAGACCCTCCGGTCACCAGCGGGACGATGACGGCGGAGTTGGTGCCGAACCGGCCCAACGCCTCCCTGTCGCAAGCAGCTTCCGCGGGAAGATCGTCGAGTCTTGAGACCACGACCGTTTTTCCCCGCAGGACCTGTTCCAGCAGCCAGGGAACCAGCGTTCTGGCATTGGCCGGCGCCGGGGTGTGCGGCATCTCCTGACGCTGATAAACGTGGGTCATCAGGAGCGTGTCAGGATCTTCCTCACCTTGCTGCCATAAGGCGGAGCGATCGAGACCGAGGTGTTCGCAGATCCTGCGTTGGGTGTCCTTGATCTCGTGGTCCACCTGTTCAGACGGCAGGTTGATGAATCGTGCCGAGAGCTCGATCAGCAGCGATTCGATGCGCTCGCCGCTGTCCGACCGCATGTCTGACTGGGTATCTGATTGANNTGGGTATCTGATTGAGTCATCGGGATTTCCCCGCACAGGTGATCAGTTCGCTTCGCGCCCGATGCCGACGATGGATCACCACGCCGGCGGTCGATATCGAGATACCCGGCATCGCCTTCGCCCGTTCTCGCCATCCATCGCTCCCCCCGCGTCATGTCCGGCGCGCCGGGTCGGGCCAACCAGTCGCGCGGCATCATAACGGGGAATCTCTGAAAACGACATCTCTCGGACCGGAGGCCGCCTTTCGATACCACGAAATACCGTATGGTCCTCCGACATTTCGGGGTCCCGGCGAAGCAAGCCGGGCTCAGGTCTGGATTCGACGCTACATAACATCTTGTGAAACAAGCGGTTATCATAGACCAGGCTTGCTTCGCTGTTCATGGCATGCCGTTTGCCCTCTAGATCGCCCGTCGAGCACACCCGGCGGATTTGGTCTGTCGTGCGCGGCTTGAAGGGCAGCACGATCACGCCCTTCGACATGGTGGTGCTCAACGGTCTGGACCGCTTTCATCTGGTGGGGGATCTGATCGATCGGCCGCCGCAATGAGGTGTTCGGGCCGCCGTCTTCAAGCAGGCGATCCGTGAGAGCTGATCGAGCACAGGCCACACATGGCCCGGTACGGCGATGACATGCCGGCCATCAGCGGCTGGAAGCGGGGGCTGGAGCATCCGTTTGGCGGGAGGGCCACTTCCACCGAAAGGGACCGTTTGTGAAGAGAACGCAGCGGAGGCATCATTGACCCGGCACGGCGACCCGCAAGACCATGCACCGGCGAACAGGCCGATACGAGAACGCGGCCTGGGTGTTGCGAGCGATCTGCGCGGCCGGATCGGCCCGGCTGTGCGGTTTGCGTTGGCCTTCGAGTTGCTCCGTTGGCTGGTCCTGGTTCCCTTGGGAGCCGGCTTACTGCGGCTCGCCCTGGAACGCTGGGGACGATGCTCGGTCGGTAACTTTGAGATCATCGCCTTCTTCACGTCTCCGCCCGGTCTGGCCGGCCTCCTGGGAATGGGCACAGTCGGACTGACGACCCTGTATCTCGAGATTGCCGGGCTCATCCTGTTGTTGGCTGATCGACGTGCCACCTGGTGGGGGGTCTTCCAAACGCTCGGGAAACACTTTCTCCCTCTGCTCGGTCTCGGTCTGAGACAACTCGCGATCCTGATTCTGCTCGCAGCCCCGTTTCTGGCGGCGATCGGCGTTGTCTTGACGACGCTGTGGCAAGGCCGAGACCTGAACGGGCTGATTGTGCTGAAGCCGCCGGTGTTCTGGATTGCAGTGGCAGTGGGCGCCTGCCTGGCGGCGATCTGCGCCCTGATCGGCGGATACCTCATGCTCCGCTGGCTGCTGGCGTTGCCTGCCGTCCTGTTCGAGCCGGATGCCCGAGGCCGCAGGGCCTTGGTCCTCAGCGTCCGGCGGATGCGCGGTCGGCTTGTTTCCGTGTTCGGCCTCCTGCTTGCGTGGCTGGCGGTTGTGGTTCTGTTGTCAGCCATGTTGATGAGTGCACTGCGGTCTGGCTCGGACCGGTTGCTCGACCATGTGGGGCTGTCGTTGCCGGTCCTGCTGCCGGTCACGGCGATTGTGCTGATTGTGCACGGCATCGTTGCGATGCTTTTGTCTGTCCTGAGCAGCACCAGCTTTGCTTCCCTCGTGCTGGTCCTGTACCGGGAGGCCGTCGGCATGCCGCCGCCGGACCAGTGTCCCGTTCAACCGGCGATGAGCAAGCCCGGCGGGTTGCCTGTCCGATGGTGGATCGCAGGTGGTTCCGTCGCGGTCGTCGCAGCAGTGGGGCTTGTGTGCTGCGCCCTGCTGGGGCGTGTACGCACGCACGAACACCTGGAGATCACCGCCCATCGCGGAGGTGCGGCCGTCGCCCCGGAGAACACGGCGGCGGCAATTCGCAAGGCAATCGAGGCCCAGGCCGATTGGGCGGAGATCGATGTGCAGCAGACCGTGGACGGTGCCATTGTTGTTTTGCATGACACCGACCTGGCCCGCGTGGGCGGTCTGCGACAACGCGTGGCGGACAGCACGTTGGCGCAGATCAAGTCCATAGATGCCGGGAGCGACTTCGGCGGCGAGTTTCAGGGTGAACGCGTGCCAACGCTGGACGAGCTGATTGCCGCCGCCGGCGAAAGGATCCGCCTCAACATCGAACTCAAGGCGGACAGGCCGGAGGCCATGGCTCCCTTGGTGCGAGCCGTACTGAATTCGGTGCGTCAGGCCGGGATTCTCCGCCGCTGCCGGTTGTGTTCTCAGTCGTACGACGGCCTTCGACTTGCTAGGCAAATGGAACCCGGGCTTCAGGTCGGATTCATCGCCGGAGCGAAACTCGGCGACCTCTCCAGACTCGATGTCGACTTCCTCATGGTGTCCCAGCGGTTGGCGACGCGAAAGCTTGTGGAAGCGGCCGGGACGCGGCACATGGAGGTGCACGCCTGGACCATCAACGACCCTCAATTGCTCATCCCGCTTCTCGATCGGGGTGTAGCCAATATCATCACCGACAATCCGGCGGCCATGCGGCGCCGACTGGAGGAGGTTCAACAACTGAATGCGGCCGAAAGGCTGCTGCTCCGAGCCCGGAACGCCCTGGCCGACTGATTCGTACCGCGGCTGTTGGGTGGACGGTGCAAGTGCAGAGTGAGAAGTGACGAGGATGTTATCTGACGGGATCATCAACACACGGGCGGTTTTCGAGCTTTCAGGGGAAGCGTGATGACACCACGAAGGCACCAGACCGTCTGGGTCGCGTCGAGCCAACGGGCCGGGCCTTGCCCGCACCGGAGGCGAAGGGAATAGCCGTGATACCTGTACAGACCGCCCGGAGTTCACCTCTCGGCGCCACCATAGCTGACGGCGGCGTCAACTTCAGCGTGTTTTCTCGAAACGCAAGAGGCGTGGAGTTGCTGTTCTTTGATCGCAAGGACGACGCGAAGCCCGCTCGCGTGATTCCCATTGATCCCTTGACCAACCGCACTTACCACTACTGGCACGCGTTCGTGCCGGGCGTGGGCCCGGGGCAAATCTACGGCTATCGGGTCGACGGCCCGTTTGATCCCGCCGGCGGGATGCGATTTGATCCCTTCAAGGTCCTTCTGGATCCCTACGGACGCGGCGTGGTGGTCCCGAAGAACTACAGCCGGCAAGCCGCTCGCGCGGAGGGTGACAACGCCGCGACAGCCATGAAGAGCGTGGTGGTCGATCCAGGCACGTATGACTGGGAAGGCGATATGCCGCTGAAACGCCTATCCGCGCGAACCATCATCTACGAGATGCACGTGCGCGGTTTCACGCGGCATCCCAACTCCGGCGTTCCGGCGAAGACCCGCGGCACGTTCGCCGGGCTGGTCGAGAAGATTCCGTACCTGCAGCAACTCGGCATCACCGCGGTCGAGCTCCTGCCTGTGTTCCAGTTCGATGCCCAGCATGCACCGCCCGGACTGATCAACTACTGGGGTTATCAGCCGGTCTCGTTTTTTGCACCGCATCAGGCGTACAGCTCGCGTCAGGACCCCCTTGGACCCGTAAACGAGTTTCGCGACATGGTCAAGGCCTTGCACCGGGCCGGCATCGAGGTCATTCTCGACGTTGTGTTCAACCACACCGCGGAAAGTGACCACACCGGGCCGACGCTCAGTTTTCGAGGGCTGGACAACAGCACGTACTATATCCTCGAAGAGGACCGCTCGCGTTACGCCAACTACAGCGGCTGCGGAAACACGCTTAACGCCAACCACTCGATTGTCCGGCGGATGATCGTGGACAGTCTTCGGTACTGGGTTGAACAGATGCACGTCGACGGCTTCCGGTTCGATCTCGCGTCGATCCTGGCACGAGATGCGTCGGGCCACGTGATGTCCAACCCGCCGGTACTGTGGGACATCGAGTCGGATCCGACGCTGGCGGGCACGAAGATCATTGCGGAGGCCTGGGACGCAGCCGGCCTGTATCAGGTGGGCAGCTTCATCGGTGACAGTTGGAGGGAGTGGAACGGCCGGTTTCGCGATGATATTCGGGGCTTTTTCCGGTGTGATCGGGGCTCGGTGACGCGCCTGGCCGACCGGTTGCTGGGCAGCCCCGAAGTCTACGGCCACAAGCAGCGCGAGCCCGAGCAGAGCGTCAACTTCGTCACCTGCCACGACGGCTTCACGCTCAACGACCTCGTCTCCTACAGCCGGAAGCACAACGAGGCGAACGGTGAGAACAACCGCGACGGCGGCGACGATGATCGGAGCTGTAACTGCGGCATCGAGGGGCCGACCGAAGACCCCGCGGTGCAGCGGCTGCGCAACCGCCAGGTGAAAAACCTTTTGACCGTGACGATGCTCTCGCTGGGTGTGCCGATGATCCTGATGGGAGATGAGGTGCGGCGCACGCAGCGGGGCAACAACAACGCGTACTGCCATGACGACGAAACGAGTTGGTTCGACTGGTCGCTGCTGAACGCGCACGCGGATGTGCACCGATTCGTGCAACTGCTTGCGGCACGTCGCCTGCTGCGCGATACGCAACACGAGCACCGGCGGCTGAGTCTGAATGAACTGCTTCACCAGGCGAAGGGCGGCTGGCACGGTGTGAGACTCGGCCAACCGGACTGGGGCGACTGTTCTCACAGTCTGGCGTTCCACGCGGAGATGCCAGCGGAGGGCTTGTTCCTGTACATGATCCTGAACGCGTATTGGGAACCGCTGGACTTTGAGTTGCCGCCCGTGGACAACGGCGAGCGACACCCTTGGTGCAGATGGATCGACACCGCCCTCGATTCGCCGCACGACATTGTCGGCTGGCGGTCGTCGCCGCCGGTTCCAGGCTATATCTATCGAGCCGAGGCGAGATCCGTAGTGGTGCTTTTCGCACACGTTGTGACCCGGACTGAGGCGTCCGACTCGTGATGGGGCTGCTACCTCTGATATGATGGGCCGGCCGGCTTCCGGCGGCCAGGAGACAAGACAACATGACCACTTCCCATGCCAGGCTCGGTCGGTTTGAGCTGTTCACGATCATTGTCCTGTCGATCGCCACAGGTTGCGGGATGCCGACTCGCCGGCACGCAGTCCCAGCGGATGCCCAGGACCGGGCGGTGATCCATGGCCTGCCGCGGTCGGTGCGCACTTGGGGCGCTGTCGTGGACCCGGAGTTCCAGCAAGAGCTGCTCGAATCGCTGCAACGCGAACAGGCGTACCGCGCCAGTTGCGGTCAAACCGGCCCGCTGCCTCCGGCCCAATTCCTGGCGATCTCCGGCGGCGGCGCGAACGGCGCCTTCACCGCCGGGCTGCTCAACGGCTGGACCGCCGCCGGTAACCGCCCGCGGTTCAAGGCCGTCACCGGAATCAGCACCGGGGCCCTGATCGCTCCGTTCGTGTTCCTGGGGCCGGAGTACGACGCGACTCTGCGGCAGTTCTACACGGGAGTCGCGACAAAGGACATCCTGACGCCGCGCAACAAGCTGGCCGCTCTCTTTGATGACGCGCTGGCGGACAACGCACCGCTCCGAAAGCTGGTCGCAGGCCTGGTCGATCAGAAGCTGCTGGACGGCATCGGCGAGGAGTATTGCAGGGGCCGTCTCCTGCTCATCGGAACCACGAACCTGGATGCCCAGCGGGAGGTGGTCTGGAACGTCGGAGCCATCGCCGTCAGCGGCTATCCGCACGCCCTGGAATTGGTGCGAGACATTATGATCGCTTCTGCGGCCATTCCCGCGGCCTTCCCGCCGGTGATGATTGACGTTGAGGTTGACGGGCAGCACTACCAGGAGATGCATGTGGATGGCGGGACGGTCACGCAGGTGTTCCTCTACCCGCCTTCGCTGAAGGTCAGGGAGGTCGCCGAGGCCGCGGGCGTCGAGCGCGAGCGCCGTGTCTACATCATCCGCAACGCTCGACTCGAACCCGATTGGGCGGACACGCCGCGCCGCACACTCAGCATCGCCGGCCGCGCGGTCTCCTCGTTGATTGCCACCCAGGGTATCGGCGACCTGTACCGGACCTATGTAAATGCTCAGCGCGACGGGATCGACTACAACCTGGTATGCATCCCCGATGCTTTCAGGCTCCAGGCCAAGGAGCCCTTTGACCGGGAGTATATGCAGAAGCTGTTCGACGTCGGATTCGAGATGGGACGCAAGGGCGGATTCTGGAAGAAGGTACCGCCCGCGTTTGAAGCCAAGTCACGAAGCTGACCGGCGTACCGGCCGGAGAAGCCTGCAGCGTGAGAGACAGGTTGGGTTTTGAGAACAGGAGCCTGCACGATGATTGGCGGAACAACGCTATGGTTTGGAGGGATCGGACGTCTCGTTGCCTTGTCAGGTATCGTGTTGCTGGGAGCACTCAGCGTCGGATGCAGCCAGCAGATGCCGGACCGCGCGGAACGAATGACTCGCGGCTACATCTACTACCTTGATGGCGCGGGGGGTGGCGGCCTGTTCTCCAACTGGAGCGGCGGCCTGAGAAAGGGAATGCTCGACGCCGGTTACAACGGGGCCGCCGAGATCTTCCGGTGGAACACCGGCCTGGGCGTCGTGGCGGACCAGGATGCGAGCGTCGATTACAAGAGAGGCAAGGCATCGGAATGCGCGCAGAGTATCCAGCGGTACACCAGGGAGCACCCCGGAGCTCCGGTCACGCTGATCGGCCTGTCCGCCGGGACGGCCGTGACCGTTTTCGTTCTGGAGGCCCTTCCGCCGAGTTGCCCCGTGGAAGACGTCATTCTCTGCGGCGCATCGATCAGTGCGGATTATGATCGCACTCGCGCGCTTCAGCGCGTCCGCAACCGAATGTACGTGTTCACCTCGGAGAAGGACGGCGTGCTGGCATTCCTCGTCCCGATGGCGGGAACGGCCGATCGGCGGGCGGGCAGTGTCCCGTCGGCCGGCCTGCGAGGTTTTCAGATGCCTGCCCGCGCGTCCGCGGAAACGCGTGCCCAGTATGCCAAAGTCGCGTACATCCAGTGGCGGCCGGAGTTCACGCAATACGGTGACTTCGGCGGGCACACGGACGCGCTCAAGGCACCCTTCGTGCAGCACCACATGGCTCCCCTGATCATGGCCGGCATGGCCCGCCGGGTCCAGGTTGCCTCAGCGGCCGGAAAGGTGCGCAACCCGGATTACGAGCGATGGGCGCGCTTGAAGCCCGGAGCCTCGACGACCTTCGAGGGCTATCAGATCGCCGACGGCGTGAAGCAGCAGTTACGCATGACCGCCAGGCTGGTCTCCAAGCACGAGGACCGGTTGCTCGTCGAACGCACCTATGTACCCCTCGGCGGGCAGACCGAGCCCTTGCGTGTGCAGCAATTCCTTGTGGAGGCCATGATCGACCCGGCGGAACACCCGTTCACCAGCCCGACGGCGAAGATCTCAGAGTTGCCGGCCGAGACNNACCGAGGTGTCTGGGCCACGGTCGCCCAGAACGAGACAATCCCCGGCGGGATGGCCAGGGTCTGGCTCAAGTCCAGCAAAGGTAACCAGCCATTCGAGTTCCGCGGCGATGTCGTCGCCTATGAAACGCGGTAGGTCGTGTCCGGCTGATCCTTGACTCGCAGGACCGCACGTCCTGCCTGCCCTGTTCGTCGTTGCCGGGATCGCTTTCCCGGTGTCTGCTGATCACTCTGCGCGGGCAGCCTGTCGGCCCTTGTGACCGGCTCCGAAGCTCTTTGACAAGGCGGCCCCGCCGAAGCCTTCAGTCACCTCGGTCGTCCTCCCGGCCTTTCGATTTGGAGGCTTGCGAGGNNTGGGGTGCCTGTCACCGAACCTGATTTGCGCCAAACGAACCCAAACTCAATCAGCCGTAAACTCTTTTCAGATAAATACATATGTTTAATGGCGAGCGTTTTACAGGGCGCGATTCCATCGCGATGTGCCGTTTGATCGAGCTATACATGATACGATATTGTCTTACCACCTAACAGTCGAACGACCTTCTCCGGCGTCGGACGAGAACGCCAACGGCCCGCTGAAGCTTTCGGTTGCTGCTGACCGAGTGGGCGAAGGCATCGTAGCCCGGACCGCGCGTCGCGGCGTTTGTCAGAGCACGCGCTGGCCGGTTAGAGTGCGTGTCGGCAAAGAGGAACCGCAACGCATGACGAACAACGATCAGTCCTTCGCGATGTCTCCGGCGACGGAAAAACCGGCCGTGCCGCGATGGCACCTTCACCGGCGCATGTACGATTGGGTGCTCCACTGGGCGGACACGCCCTACGGCGCGATCGCCCTCTTCTGCCTCGCCTTTGCCGAGTCCAGTTTCTTCCCGGTGCCGCCGGATGTGCTTCTGATCGCGCTGGTTCTCGGATCGCGCGGGCGATGGTTCCGTTTCGCGGTGATCTGCACGCTGGCCAGCGTCATCGGAGGCGTGGCCGGCTACGGGATCGGGCTTGCGTTCATGGACACGATCGGGGTGCGGATCATCGCCTTCTATCATGCCCAGTCGTATTATGAGCAGGTCACGCAGTGGTATCAGCAGTACGACTATTGGATCGTATTCATCGCTGCCCTGACGCCGATCCCCTACAAGGTGTTCACGATCGCCTCCGGCGCGTTCCACATGAATCTGCTGGGGTTCGTGCTCGTTTCGATCGTGGGCCGCGGCGCGAGGTTTTTCGCCGTCGCCGCGCTGCTGTATTTCTTCGGTCCGCCGATGAAGCGGTTCATCGATCGCTATTTCAATCTGCTCTGCGTCGTGTTCGTGATCCTGCTGGTTGGCGGTTTCGCTGTCATCAAGTACATTCGGTGATCAGAGAGCGGCAGGCATCGAGGCGATGATCAAGCTTGCCCCAGCGGGGTCAACGGGTGCCTGTCGCTTGCGGCCTGAACCTGGTCACATCGATGACGAGAGGACCATGCATGAACAAAGACCACTGCCGGCGTGCCGCATGTTTGCGGCATGTCTCACGAACGATGTTGGTGATTGTCGCTCTTGCCTGCGGCTGCAGCGGCGATACGCGGCTCGGAGGGCTTGCGGTGAATTCGCAGCGCGATGAAGCAGGGCGGGTGTCCGAAGGGCCACCTGAGGCCCGGAAGAAGTCTGGAGCACGCCAAGTGCGCGTCGCCGCTATCCAGATGCTGCCTGCGACCGGCGAGCCCAAGGCGAACGTCGAGCGGGCCGCCCGGCTGGTTCGCGAGGCGGTCGAGAAGCATGGTGCTCAGCTTGTCATCCTGCCGGAAACTACGCTGACCGGCTACGCATCGCCGTCTGACAAGGGCATGAGTCTTGAGCAGACGCGCGAAATGGCCGAGCCGGTTCCCGGCCCATCGGTGAACCACTTCGCTCGGCTCGCGGCGGAACTCAAGGTCTACATCATCTGGGGCCTGCACGAGCGATCCGACGACAAGTACTACAACGCCGCGGTGCTGCTCTCACCGAAAGGCGAGATCCTCGGCACCTATCGCAAGGTGCACATCAACAAGTATGAGAGCCACATGGGCTGGACCAACGGCGATCGTTTCCAGGTCTGGTCCTGCGAGATCGATGGTGTTTCGTTCAACCTGGGCATCATGATCTGCTTCGACCGCGAGGTGCCCGAGGCCGCACGTTGCCTGACCGTGTTGGGGGCGGACATCATCGCGATCCCGCAGGCAACCGGCTGCACCTGCGAGATACCGATTCACCGCGACCAGCTTCGCGTGCGGGCCTACGAAAACGAGGTGTATGTCGCGATGGCCAACTGGGCCGGACCGGTGTTCAAAGGCCACAGCATGATCATCAGCCCGAGCGGTGAGGTGATCCGGCTCGGCACGCGCGACGAGGAGATCCTTGACGCCGTGCTCGATCTGGATGCTCTCAAAAAGCACCGCGAGAACGGCATCTACGGCCGCCACCACCGCCAGCCGGCGGCTTACGGGCCGCTGCTGGAGCGGCAATGAGGATGGGAATCCTCGCCGCGGAGGCCCCAGATAGGAATCTGGGGCCAGCGGGGGGAATCTGGGGCCAGCGGCTATTCAGTTGTCTCGTAGGCCTTGTCTCCGATCACCACGATGACCTTGGTGCCTAGGGCAAAGCACTTGCCCAAGTCCGGATGGGCGGCGACCAGTTCGAAGTACTCCTTGCTGAAGGCCTTGACCATGGTCGTTTGCAGTTCCTTCTTGTATCGGCTGTCGACCCACTTCTCGCCGTCGCGGTAGAAGGTGCGCGACCCGATGTACCGCATCACCTGCTCGTTTTCTTGGCCGGCCGGTTGACTGGCTGCGGCATACCCATACCGGGCAGCATCGCCCAAACTCGCGACTCTGCCGGCAGCTGGCTCTGAGNNCCCTCGCGACTCTGCCGGCAGCTGGCTCTCTGCCAACTGAACCACGAGCGTAGCCGCCGAAATAGCCTTCCATGTCATGAGGTTTTTCCGCAACGGTCATCCGCTTTGACTCCTTGGACATCGCCACTGCCTCATCCCCCTCGTCCAAGCTAAACAGCCGGTCGGAGTAGCCGCGCTTCGCGTCCTCCACCAGTTGTGGCCGTGCCGCCGCCAGCCTGCTGTGCAATGTCAGGCCTTCAATGCGGTCGGCCTCGCCGCGGGCGATTCGGCCCTGGTCTTCCTCCATGATCAGCAGCGAGGTGTACGGGGTGACGATGCCGAACCGCTTGGCCAACTGAACGACCTCCTCGCGGACCTCCTTGTTCTCGCCGTGCAGCCGGATTTCATCGAGCAGGTAGCCAACCTTGCGTGTCGCCCACAGCCGCGGCAGGTATTCCTGCCCCGCATCGGTCTGCGGGAACGACTCCTCCCACGACCTCTTCAGCTCCTCGTCGCCGCAGCGACCGGCCAGCTCAACCTTGCCTTTTCCGGGGTTGTCGTAACGGCCGAAGATGACCAGTTCGCCACCCTTGAACAAATCGGGCAGGACCTTGGGATACGTGTCATGCACGCCCAGCGCGCTGTCGAAGGTCAACTTCAGGTCGCTGAGCACCGGGTTGGCGATCGTGCCGTATAAGTTCGAGAGCTTGAGCTCCAGATCCTCGTTTTCGGCGACGTAGTCGCGTGAGCCGTGGTTGTCCTCCGCCAGCTTGTCGAGCAGCTTGGTGTTAACGTCGTTCCCCACGCCGAACACGAAGAGCCGAACGCCGCCCGCATTGGCTTTTTTCACGTTTTCGAGGATCCGGTCGATATTGGTCTCGCCGATGGTCGGCAGGCCGTCAGTGAGGAAAACGATCATATACGGCCTGCCCTTGTCTTCATCGCTGCTGCCGCGGGCCTTCAGGGCTGCCAGAAGCGCGTCATTGATTGCCGTACCGCCGGCCGATTGCAGCTCAGCCGCGAACTGGCGGGCTGATTCGGTGTTCTCCGTATTGGCCGCAATCAGGGTTTCTCTGTAAGGCCGGGCCTCCGTTGAGAAGGCCACAATGTTGAAACGATCGTCCGCGTTGAGGTTCGCCAGGCAGTAACGCAGAGCCTCGCGGGCCTGCTGGATCTTCTTGCCGGCCATGCTGCCTGAGGTGTCGATGACGAAGCAGATGTCCTTGGCCACCACCTTGCGGGGCCGCGCGCCTTCGCCGGGGATAATCCGGGCCATGAAGTAGCCTTCTTCACCCGCCTGCCGGTGAGCCAGCATGACGAAGGCAAAATCCTCGTTGCTGGTCTTGTAGCTGACCACGAAGTCCTTGTCCGGCAGTACGTTAGAGGCCTCGTAGCCCACGCTGGCCTCGTTTGTCCCTTTCCGATCGATGCTCGCCTGGTGCGAGGGGCAGAACACGGTGGCCAATGGCTGGCGGGTTTTGATGCGGGCCCGAATGGCGACCTGGCTGATCGGAGCTGACGAGTACTTCTCGGTGTTGAGCGGGTAGCGGTAGGTTGCCAGGCCGTTCGTGGCGGTGATGACCTGCGAGTATTCGAGCTTGATACGCACATCCCCCTTGGCTGGAATCGGGAACACGCGAGCTTTGTACATCCGGCTGCCGACGTACTCGAGCAGGGCCGGGTCCTTCATCTTGCTGACGATCTCCTCGTAGATCTGGCGGGCCTTGTCTTTGTCGAGGACCTCGGCCTGCACCTCTTTGTCGCCGATCATCATGCTGAACTTCTGGACGGCCACGTCGTCGGCCATTGGGAAGATGTAAGTGCCTTCGAGCTGAACGTTGTTGGGATTGTGGAAAGTCTGGTCGATGCGCGTGATGCCGACGCTCTCGGTGAGCTCGGCCTCGACCAGGTGATTCTTCACCTGCAGCGGCATGTGATACCGCCAGGGCGTTGGCCGCGGCATGGGGTGCGGATGAGGCCAGGGCAGCCGGCGGATCTCCTCGGCGCTGCGATCATCGACCACGATGAAACCGTCGGCCATCGCCCGAGGGACGGGACCGGCGGCAGCAAGCGCGAACAAGGCAAACAGTGAGGTCACAATGCCGAGAGATCTGACCGAGGTCGTCATGACGTGTTCCTCCGTTTTTGGACAAAACAGTCGGCCGATGAGAGACCTGTGTGGGGTGCCTGTCAGGGGCTCTCCTGCATGTCCTGGGTGACCCGCGGCATGGGGGCATACCCAGCCCCGTGCGGTTATGAGCCCTACACCGGATTCTACCCTTAAGCCAGCCGTTTAGACGCAAACTTGCCGGAAAAGTTCCTTCATTCCACTCTCGGGGGATGGACGGGGTATCAATGATCGGATACATGGAGGATTCGGCACGAGGTCTCATCGCACCGGCTGTCGTGCCGAGCGGCGTTTTTGGGGGGGTGTCAGGAGTGTTTCCGTGGGTTCCCTGCCTCCGCCCGACCCCCGAAGCGACGAGGCGTTGATCAGGGCGATCAACTAGGGCGACGCCGCAGCCTTCGAGGCTCTGTACTACCGCTACCGTGACTGGGTGGTGAGGCTGGCGACCCGGTTCACCGGCCGAACCGATGACGCCCTGGATGTCCTCCAGGAGACTTTCGCCTACCTGCTCCGCAAAACGCCGAGTCTCCGTCTTACGGCCAGGATGACGACGTTCCTCTACCCGGTCGTCAAGCATCTCAGCCTGGCTGCTCGCCGAAGAAACTGCCGTTCGCTCGGTTGCGAGCTGGAAGCCGACGTCCCGGCCCCGCCGCCGTCCGAAACCGAGGGGCTTCGAAGCGGCTTGGCCGAGGTGATGGCCGCCTTGTCCCCGGACCAGCGGGAGGTCGTTCTCATGCGTTTCGTTGACGACATGAGCCTGGCGGAAATCGCCGGGGCGCTGCGGATGCCGATCGGAACCGTCAAGTCCAAGCTGCACCGGGCTTTAGAGCGATTGCAGAGTGATCCTCGTACGCGGGCCTACTTTCAGCGATAAAGATTGACTGCGCAAAGAAGGCCATGTCACCGCACTTGATGCCCGTCTGTCGCCGGCCGCTGAGCCGATGGTCCGGGTGTTTCAGGACCGACAAAGGCGTCCGGGATGCGGCATTGAGTGGATTGGATCGCGAAAAGGAGTACGATCACTCGGCCCGCGAGACTGATAACCAGTGGTCACCGTATGGCGGGNNATGGCGGGCGGCGTTTGTCTGGCAGCCGCGGGCCGGATCAGGTGTATATGATCTCTGGTCAGAGAGCCTTCGCGATGTCCTGGCCGGGTCGCCCGGCGACGGCCGGGTCGAAGGGCGACACGGTTTCCATCCGGCACCTGGAAGGGTCGAGCCTGACCCTGGTAATGAGGATATGCCGAAATTCGCCGAACGGCTGGTGACGCCCGTCTGGATGATGGGGCCCAGGTGCTGTGGATGCATCGCAAGCGGCAATTGAAGTCTGAGGTTGGATCACAGATGTCCGAGGAGGATCGACAATCAGGGTCTTACAGGTGGCGGCGGAGGGTCGCAGCGTTTCTGCTGGTGAGTTGCGCGTGTCTGAGCACCTGCGATCGCCAGCAACCTGATCCGTCGAGTGTTGCACTGGCTCGGGCAGCATCGCCTAGAGAGGTCTACGAGCAACTTCGGAAATGGTACGTTTCACGTTCGTACGGGAACATGACGCCGTGGGTCCATCCGGACAGCAGTGACGATCTTATCGAACTCATGATCGCCGTGGACGAGATGATGACCGCCAACACCACGGCGCAAGTGGCGCTGGGCCAGTACTGTCCCGATGTGGATCCCCGACCGTTTGATATGTCAAAGCTCGCCTATTTCCTGGAACTGTTTGCGCGGGATGCCGCGTTTACCAGCGAAACCATTCACGGGGACCAGGCGGTGGTTGCGGTCCAGGTGGCCGGACGACTGCCGCTGCGGAACCTGGAATTCTGTCGGCACGAAGGACGGTGGGTCTACATGCCGGGCGGAGTGGATCGCGAGCTGGTGCAAGGAATCCGCGATCTGGCCAAGGGGTTGACGCGATTCGCGGGTGCGATCGCGACAGGCGCCCGGACACCACAGCAGTTGAACAGCGAGTTCCGGTATCGCGTCGCGTCCAGGTTCGACGTGTTCATGCCCGAGGCGGTCCCGACAACCGCGCCCTCTCAGCGGAATGTTGCGGC
>MTKZ01125749.1_pt1 | contig 15588 bp, 13 predicted proteins | sample 1042781 | NCBI WGS metagenome assembly MTKZ01 (sample SAMN06212207, study PRJNA360539) | anaerobic digester metagenome | biome: Wastewater treatment plant; material: sludge; isolation source: anaerobic digester fed with sludge from wastewater treatment plant | place: Denmark: WWTP Viborg ...
TCGCGACTGGCCACCGCTACTGCATCAACGTCTACACGGGATGCGCCCACGGTTGTGTCTACTGCTACGCGTCTGCCTACGGCCCGGATCGGGTCAATACAAAGCAGGGATTCAGGAAGCTGATTGACCAGGACATGCAGGAGCTCGATCGATTCGATGTACCGCCGGCCCCGGTTCATCTCTCGAACAGCACGGATCCGTTCCAGCCGCTGGAGGAGCAGAGCGGCCACACCCGATACGCCCTGGAGCAGATCCTCGCCCACCGCAAGCGATTCTCAACCGTAGCCATCCTGACCAAGAACCCGTCGCTTCCGGTGACACGCGGCTACCTTGACCTGTTCAAAGCCCTTCTGCCGCTACCGGACGATCATTGCCTGGCCAGGGAGTTCCGACAGGTCGGCCTGCCAGGTCTCGTTGTCGAAGTGAGTCTGGGATTCTGGAGAGAGGAGGCACGATCGTTTTACGATCCCTACGCACCGTGGGTCCGAGACAGAGTTGAGGCTATCCGCCGGCTCCGTATGGCGGGCATTCCGGTGGTGCTGCGCGTCGATCCGCTCTTTCCACGTTCTCCGTTGCCTTCGGGCGTCTCGCTCAGCAGCTTCGGCCTGCCGGAGGCTCAGACAGTCGAAGACCTTGAACACCTGATTGCGTTCGCCGCGGAGGTCCGGGCGCAGCATGTTGTGTATTCGCCGGTTAAGGTCTGCAAGCCGCGAGGACGCAAGGTGTGCGGCCCCATGCAGGCCGTCCGGCGCGTTTACGAAGCGATGGCCGCCCCAGGCAAACTTGACTTCCGTGGCGGCAGTTGGCGCCTGCCTTGGCCGGTTGCCAAGGCCGCTGTCGTCGAGCCGTTTCTTCGAATCTGCGAACATCATGGCGTACGAGCTAAGTACTGCAAACAGAATCTCATCGAGACGCCGTGAGACTGTGCGCGATGAAGTGGAATACCGCACAATGGTCAGTGCAGGGCCAAGAGGACCTTCATGGTTACCTACGAAACACATCTGACGTCGGGCATCACGCGGACGAAGGAGTTCGAGCGAAAGGGGCTCGCCTGTTACGCCGTTAACGTCGGCACCAAATGTGGCCACGGCTGTCTGTACTGCAGCACAGGGGCGCTGCTGCGGATGCACCCGTCGTTCCGGCAGCACCGCAAGAACCCGTTTGAGACCGGTTATGCCATCGTCGAACCGAGCACCCCGGATCGCGTCGCACACGATGCCCGGCGCATTCGACGCCGCGGCATGGTACAGCTGTGCACGACTGTTGACGCATGGTCCCCCGAAGCACAGGAGCACAACCTTGGACGTCGCTGTCTGGAGGCAATCCTCCGCGAGCCCGGCTGGACGGTCCGGGTTTTGACGAAGAACGCGGCGGTGGTCCGTGATTTCGACCTGATCCGTGCCCATGCCGATCGCGTCCTCGTTGGTCTGAGCATCACCGGAACGCTGGACAAGGCCGGTATCATTGGGGCCATTGAGCCCCATGCATCTCCCATCGCCGAGCGACTGGACGCCATCAAGGAAGCCCGTCGGCAGGGTCTCCGCGTCTACGGCATGTTCTGCCCCCTGCTGCCCGGCATCGCTGACGCACCCGAGCAGCTTGATGCTTTGATCCGGTTCGCGGCCGAGTGCGACGCCGAAGAGGTTTTCGTGGAACCCGCCAATGCCCGCGGACCAGGGCTGCGGCTGACACAAGAGGCGTTGACGGCCCGCGGTCTTGGTGACGAAGCAGAGGCCGTCTGCCGGATCCGACGAACCGGAGGATGGTCACACTACGCCACCCGGCTCATCCTGAACGTCCAGCGAAGTGTGCGGGAGCATTACGACATCGAACGTCTGCGTGTCCTTCTCTACCCCTCCCGACTCACCCCGGCGGATGCCGAACAGATCCGCCGCGATGACGCCGGGGTGGTATGGCTGGGTAAGGACTGAACGAACCGGAGGTTGATGATGATCTACACCATCGGTTACGGCGGGCGACGGCCGGATGAGTTCCTGAGCCTGCTCACCGAGAACGGAATCAATGCGGTGGTGGATGTCCGCCTTCGTCCCGACCGCGCTTCCATGGGGTGCTACGCTCTTGCGAAGACTCCTGACAAAGGCATCCAGAACCTCCTCGCCAGACAGAGCATCGCCTACTATTCGTTCGTTCAACTCGGAAACTTGTTTCTGAACTGCGACGACTGGCGCGAGCGGTACGGTCGTTTGTTAGCCGTGGCGGGTGATATTCTGACGGAGCCCTTGTTCTCGAACCCGATTCCCCAACCCTGGTGCCTGATGTGCTCCGAGAAGAGGGCCTCTGACTGCCACCGGGGCGTGATTGCGGCTTTTCTGGCCGACAGAGGTCATGATATCAAGCATATTGAGTGAGTGCACAGCGAAGGTAAGGCGAGCGCTCCTTGCCCTTTCTGCTCTTGACACCACACTGGTTCGGTTTCGGGTTCGCGAGGTGCTATGATGGAGCAATGGGATCCAGTCGACGACGCTACCGGGAATACACCCGACAGCTCAAGGAAGCCCGCCAGAGCCGCAGGACAGACTCTCCGGGCAGGGGGTCACACCGGCGAAACCGATCGTTCAGCCGGCTGTTCGCCGAGTTCCTTTCTCTGCTGCGAGGGCACCGGCTGACCATCGGGCTGGCCTTGGCCGCCCTGACGGCTGGGACCATTCTCAAGCTGATCCCGATCTACAGTACGAAGATCGTGCTGGACAACGTCTTGGCCGGCCATCCTCTGCCGCCGACCTGGCCGTCCTGGCTGCAATTGCCCACCGACCGGCGGATGCTGCTGACGGTGGTTGTGATCGCCACCGTGGTCATTTCTGCCCTGTCGCTGGTTATCAATACGTGGAGCCGCTGGCAGGCGACGCGGGTGACCAAGCGAGTACAGGTGTCCATCCGCCGCAAGGTTTTCGATCACGCCGCGCGCCTGCCCCTGCATCGCGTGTACGAGCTCAAGTCAGGCGGCGTGGCCAGCATTCTCCGCGAGGACGCTGGCGGAATCGCCGACCTCATCTTTGCCATGCTCTACAACCCCTGGCGGGCGATCATCCAACTCCTCGGAAGCTTGATCATCCTCGTGTGGGTGGATTGGCGGCTGCTGCTCGGATCGCTGATCCTCTTCCCCATCGTGCTGGCAACGCACAGCACCTGGGTCAACCGCATTCGGCCGCTGTTTCGTGGGGTTCGTGCAAGTCGCCAGCACATCGACAGCCACGCAACGGAGACGTTCGGTGGTATGCGGGTCGTGCGAAGCTTCTCCCGCCAGCGAACCGAGTCCGGCCACTTCGTCCGCAACACCAACACGATGATCCGGCAGGAACTCCTGGCGTGGTGGTGGATGCGCGGCATCCAACTGGTATGGGCCATGCTCATTCCGGCCGCTTCCGCGGTGCTGCTGTGGTACGGGGGCATGCGGATCCTTAACGACATGGATCGCGTTCAGGCCGGCACCCTGGCCCTGAAAGATGCCTTCACCGTAGGCGACCTGGTCATGTTCCTCGGGTACCTCGTCGCCCTGCTTTCGCCGCTGGAGACCCTGGCCGAGAGCGCTACGGGAATCCAGAACGATCTCGCAGGACTCGATCGCGTCCTGGATATCATGGCCGAGCCAACGGAGATGCCCACGCGTCCCGGGGCCGTTGTGGTCCATCGCGGCAGCGTTCGAGGCGGCATCACGGTTCGCCGCCTCAGTTTCGCTTACCCCGGCTCAACAACGCTGGTTCTCAGCGATGTCAGCCTGGAGGCCGCACCAGGAGAAATCGTGGCCCTGGTCGGCCCCAGCGGCGCGGGCAAGACCACGCTCTGCAATCTCATCGCCCGGTTCTACGATCCGGTGAAAGGGGCGGTTGAGCTGGATGGTGTGGACCTCCGAGACATTGAGGTGGAGAGTTACCGCCGGCTGCTCGGCATCGTCGAGCAGGACACATTCCTGTTTGACGGAACCATCGCGGACAACATCGGCTACGGCCGCCGCGGTGCCGGTCCCGCAGCGATCGAAGAGGCCGCCCGGCTTGCGAATGCCCACGAGTTCATCACGGCGATGAAAGACTCTTACCAGACACTGATCGGGGAGCGCGGCGTGAAACTCAGTGGCGGGCAGCGCCAGCGGATCGCCATCGCCCGGGCCCTGCTGGCCGACCCGCGTATTCTGATCCTAGATGAGGCTACCAGCAACCTGGATACGCAAAGCGAGCGCCTGATCCAGGCAGGCTTGGGGACGTTGATGGCCGACCGGACGAGCTTCGTCATCGCCCACCGCCTCAGTACCATCATACACGCAGACCGGATCATCGTCCTCGATCACGGCCGTGTGGTCGAGCAAGGCACCCACGACGATTTGATGAGCCGGAGCGGCCGATATCGGCAGATGCTCGAGATGCAACGCCAGCCGATTCCCGGCTCACCTGTGTTGCTTCCCGGCATTCAATCCCGCGAAGAGGAGCTGTAAGCCCCGTAGCATTGGCTTCTGCCGGCCTTTCAGTCCTGTTTGCTGTCCATGTCCAGCACGATGCGCCCCTCCTCGGCCTTAATCACGATGTTGCCCTTGTCGGGTGTTTCCGCGACCGTTCCGGCCGTGCAGCGGAGCCGGTAGGCAAAGCCATTGTGCTGAAAATCGATGCCCTGCGGGTCCACCCGGATGATCGCCACAGTCTTCTCGTGGTCCCATGCCAGTTCGAGTCCCCAGATGGCCGGGCTGCCAGGGCCGGCCAAGCTGAACCGCATGGTCGTTGGCTCAAGCCGGATCATCATCTCGCCATCGGTGTGGGCCGGCATGGAGATCACCAGGGTTTCCGCGCCCATTTCAGTGACGGTGGGCTCACCGACGGGCAGGGTGCTTCGCTGTCCGTCCGCACCTATCAGAACGGCACGGATGCCGGCCATGCGTTCACGCGAACTCCAGTTGAACCCGTCCACGACCGGCAGCGTGTCATACACGCAAGCGGGGGTGGTCACGCGCCGGCTCAGGTACCGTTCCGCGTACCGCTCGTTGAACAGGTGAATATCGCGGATCCGCCAGGTCGCGGACTCCTGGAACAGGTTGGCCCGATAGAAACGGCTTTCATACCAGATACTCCGCCGGCCCTCGTGCTTCCAGTCCTTCAATGCGGTCACGGCCGTGGCCGGCGTCTCCGAATAGGTGCGGCGAAACCACTGCCCGGATTGCCCCAGTGTCTCCACTCGGATGCGACCCGCCCGGGACCATTCGGCCAGCAGCCGAACCTGCTCGGTGAGGCCTTTGGCCATCGCGGGCCAGCCGAAGGAGTTCTCCTGTCCGACCTGCGCATAACCAAAAGCAAGGCAAGGACTGGTGAAATTGACGTCGAAGAACCAACGGACCCAGTCGGGATTGCCCCCGCCGTGTGGATAGACAGGTTCGAGCGAGACGACACCCTGGGCAGTCTCGCCGAGCCCATGGTCGTACTGGTAGATCGGGTCGCTCCCGAGCATGCGGAACACCGGGATCGGAATCTGGTTGTCGCGCGTCTGAGCGGGCATGTACGCGTTGATGCGACTTGGGTAGTAGGCCTGGTTCCAGTAGCCGCCCCAGAGCGTGTAGCCGTCAGTGCCGATCTGGTCCTTGCAGATGCAGGCTGCGACGATCCCGTACTTCTTCGCAAGATGGTTCAACGTGGGCGCGTCCAGGAGCCAACACCCGACCGATCGGGGCAGCCGGCCAAAGGTCTGTTGAAACCGGGCCATGTACACGTCGATGAGTCTTTCGCGTTCGTCCGGGGTGTAGCCGACAGTGAATCCCACGTCGGAATGCCAGTCCCAGGGGAACCGCCCGCGCCATTTCAGGCCGGCAGCCTCCACCTGCGGCTGAACCGTCTCGAGCCAGGCACCGATCTCGTCGCGATTATCGAGTTCCCGTTTGAGCAGATCCACGAATCTCGGCTGCGTGAGCGCGTCATACTGGATCAGGAATGTGGCGGGCAGGCCGTATTCGTGGACCAGCCGGATCTGCTGCACCACGGGCTCCAGAAGGTCCATTTCAGCGCGAGGCTCAACTCCGCGGATGAAGTTGACGATGTTGACGATCCGTGGGGCAGCGGCTTCACCTGAAGGGCGGGTCNNGGCCTGCCCATCTGCAGGCAATGATCGGAAAGCCTCAGTGCAGACTATTCGCGGACAGTATGGTAGGGAACTCGGATGGTAGCAAGCAAATGACGTGGCCCGGATCAGCCGGGCTCTTCCGCGGACATTACGCCTGCCCTTCCTGACATAATCCGCACCCTCGTCACGTTCAACACCCTCAGCAGCTTGTCGGCGCACTCGGGATCCTCCAGGATCAGCCTGGTCGGAATGGCCTGGCAGTAAGGCGCGGTCGGCGATGGCGGCATTGGTGGCCCGTCTTGGCGCAGAATCCAGAAGGTCATCGCGAGGTTCGCCAAGGAAAGGATGATCACTGCCAGGAGCAGTGCGGCAATCCTCCTGTTGCAGCCGTTCGCAGAGCTGGTCATCTGCCCTCACCTCGAAACCACCAACACTGGTCGGCAGCCTCCCCTGGGCAACTGAGGCAGTGGCGCTTCGGATCGATAGAAGCCACCCGAAGGAAAGATGTCCAGCTCCGGCGAAAAGGTCGCCTGCATTTGCGGAGCCAGCGGCGAAACTGACGGCCCAAACCGAGGGACCGCGTATGCCGAAGGTGTGAAGGGTCGTGTCGGACGCCACACATCGGGAAGCGCAGAGGGCTTCGGGAATGGAATGTCAAAGCCCGAGGCCGATGAGCACACAATCACCACACGCACCGGCCCGTTTCCAGGAAGCATGCGCGTAAACACCGGATCCGCCGCGGCAAGAACAGCATGGGCTCCGACAACAATCGACAACGCGACCAGGGCCAACGCTCTGCTCAGCCATCTGGGACTACAATTCATCTTTCTCATCATTCATCACCTCATCATCTCCATGGGAGCGATCATGATTCCGGGCTGCTTCCCGGCGAGCATCAGCGAGCTCCAGGAGCAGCAACTCCTTGTCCTTTGAGCCGACGGGTCGTTTCAGATCAGCCGCTCTGTCCGCCAACTGCCGCAGGCTGTTCTCGAATCGTGAAGACAGGATCCAGCCTTCGCGGCAGCCGTGCCTGGCGTTGAAGCGGCTGACGTGGTCGATCAGGCCCATCCGGCGCATCTTGGCCCGGACGCGCTCGAGCGTACGCTTTGTGATGCCGCACCGTTCTGCGACCTCGCCCAGGTTAGGCACCATGCGGTGGTCGGCCCATTTCAGCGAGATCCAGATAGCCAGAAAGGCATGTTGCTGGTTGCGGTTGCCCGGAAACAGCAGCTCGGCCAGGTCAGCCAGATCTGCCATGCGGGCAACCCTGTTGAACGACAGTTCGACTTTCGTGGATGTCATCAGCGTGAGGCCTGGGTTTCAAGCGCAAACATGGCCTTCGCCGCGGGACCCGGGTGTCGGCGCCATGTTAAAATCGGAGGCCAGCCCATCCGGCAAAATGGGGCTGCACCGAAAACCGGGTCAATCCGGGCGGGCCGCGTTCAACAAGCGTCATTCTCCGCCAGATCAGGCCGCCGGAAGGCTCTTTGCACAGGCTCTCGACGAGACCGTTTCGGAGGGCATATCCCTTTACATTTCAGGGCCCTGTCCGTCAGTTCTCTGTTCTTCCGTTTGTCGTCGAGAGATGAGTGAATCGGCACTTTGGAAGCCGTTTTCGGCAATCTGCTGCCGCATCTCGTATCGTTCCTTGCTGATCCGAATCGCATGCTCCCTCAGTTGCGGGCCGAAGACTTGCTCGATGAACAGGATGGTTTCGAATGCGGAGACGTAAACGTCGCCCAGGAGCCGCTGGAAGCGCCAGCGCGCACCCTGTCGAGTCATGTGAAAGGCCTTGTCGATGTGGTCGCCATATGTGCCCCTGAGCACCATGTAGCTGGGCTTGCCCGGCCGCAACTCAACAGACAGATCCTTCGATTCCATCAGCTTCTTCAAGCTCTCCAGGAATTCTTTGTCCTTCTGGGTCAGTTTCATGTTGTCTCACCATGATCTCCTGACCATCCTGCCAGATGTCAATCAAGCCGGCATGGGCCAGGAATATGATCGCGATAAACCGCCATACGAGGTCCTTCCGCCGCTCTTCACCGAGTGGTGGTATCGCCTGCAGGGCGATGGGAAGTGGCCGTAGATGGGCTTGTATGTGGGCCTGGTAGCGGCTGAGGTTGAAGCCCTCGTTCGGGGGCAGGGCAAGGGGTGCTGCCAGACCTTGAGTCAATGCGTTCAATGCAGCCAGGAGTCCGGGCACGGACTCGAGAGCAACAGGTTCGGGCTGGACTGTGTCTGACCGGCCCTCGGCCAGCATCTGCCGGACCCTTTCCCGCAGTTCGCGCCTGCGCTCCCGGGATTCAGCCATCTTCGCCCGGAAGTACTCGGTGTTGAAGACCAAACGGTCGAACAGGAACCGGGACACAATCTCCGAACCGCACTCTCGACACCGGTAGCGCCGGATCTGCAGCACGATCCTGCCGTCGCAGGCAGTGCATCGCTGGAACGCGACGGTTGGGTCGAATCGATGTCCGCAGCCGCGGCATCGGCATTCGCCCTCGGCAATCATTGCCAGGCTGCCCGAACACTTCGGGCATTCGTGGCCTGAGAGTATCACCTCATAAAAGAACTGCCGGACATGCTCGCGGAAGCACTCCACGGCGCTCGCCATGGAGAACGCCAACTGGATCATGTCGGCGGTCTGGTGCTGTTGCATGGGCTCAGCCTCAGTTGCTTGACTCCGAGGTTGAGCTCTTCTGATGCCTGGGTGTGAACTTGCGGCCGCAATCCTTGCATCTTCTGATCCTGCGAATCCCCAGGAGTTTTGTCTTCCGCGTCCCCTTCGAGACTGAGCGGGCGCTCTTACAGAAAGGGCACCGCGCGGGTCTTCCTCGTCCCATGTGATCACCTCACGGGACACGCAAGAGGCCTGAGTATATAAAGGTATCGTTAGTTGGCTGGTGCGCAGACGTGGGCCAGGACACTCGAGCAGCGCCCCAAGCCAGTAGAGTGTGTGGAGTTTACGCGTCGCGCCTATACCAACGCCAAACTGCCTTCCTCCTGCCAAGCAGTTCGTTTTCCCGATCTGCGACCTGTCTCTCAAAGATTTCCGCCAAACAGCCCTTCGCGGCGTCAGCGAGAGTAAAATGCGAGTGGAAAACGCAGGAGAAGCGCGGGAGGTATCTTCGCGACAGCGGATTCGCCCGTTTTTCGGTGCGTGGTTTCCTCCGCACCTCCTTCCTTCTTCTTCCTGTTTCTTTTCAATATAGAAATCATATATGTCGGAAACGGATGACCACTCGGCAGTGACAACGAAAGATGAACACCTCTCACAAGCCTGCGGACAAGTTCCACTCGCAAACTACTCTCACTGCCAGGAGACAGTAAGGTTTATATATGTCCTCATCACACCCCAACCTGTGATACTGAGTTGCGGGTGCAGCAAATGAAGGTTCGAACAAAAATACGCGGGGGGATCCAGCAGATGCAGGAAGTGGGCGTGATCCTGAACCGCCGCTTCCTGGAAGATGACCAGTTGATCCGGTCCGAGCAACTCGAAGTTCTGGAGGAGATCTTCGATGCCAACGTCCGGGATCGGGAGATCAAGGAGATCACCTGCCACTTCGCTCCCCTGCTGCGAGGCGACCATCCGTTCCATTTGGCTCTCTGGGGAAAGACCGGCACGGGTAAGACCCTCACCATGACCTACTTCCTGGGGGTGCTGGCAGAGATGTGCCGGGAGAAACACGTTCCACTGAAATACGTCCAGCTCGATCTTTCCACGCCGAGGCCCTGTTTTCGGGCTCTGAACGATCTGGCTTGCCTTCTCAATGCCACGAAGAGGTACCGGAAAGGCATCTCGCTCGAAGAACTCATGGGCAGGATCGAGGAATCGCTCGTGGACTACCGCGGCTATCTCATTCTGTTCATTGACGAGGTCGACAACGTGCGCCGTGACAAGGACACCTTCCTGGCGTTCCTGATCCGCCGGTTGCCTCAGCAGATACACGCCAGGCTGGTCCTCGTCTTTGCGTCCAATCGGCTGAACTGGACAGACAACCTGGATCCCCGGGTACGCTCATTTCTTCGCCTGAACGAGCTCATCTTCGAGCCCTACGACGCCCTCGACCTCCAGCAGATTTTCAAGATCCGGGTCGACAAGGCCTTGCGCCCNNTCAAGATCCGGGTCGACAAGGCCTTGCGCCCCGACGCGGTCGAGTCCGGGGTCATCGAGAAGATCGCCGCGCTGGCCAGCCGGGAACACGGCGATGCCCGGCAGGCGGTCGCCCTGTTGGCCCGCAGCGCGTTTCTGGCCGAGAAGGCCCGCCGGACCATTTCGCTCGAGGTGGTTGATCAGGCGGCGACGGAAATAGAGCAGGATAAGTACACGCTCATGATCCGCACCGCACCGCCCCAGTTGCAGGCCGTGCTGGCTGCGGCAATCGAGACGACCAGAAGAAACCGGGGGCGCATCGTGACCACCGGAGAGGTCTTCGACGGCTATCGCTCCTTTTGTAGCCGCGCGAGAATCCAGACTCTGGCCGTCCGAGCGTTCACCGAACTGCTGTGCGAATTGGACCTGTACACTTTCCTCCGCACACGCGTTCATTCCCGAGGCCGGCATGGCCGAACCCGGGAGATCGCGCTCGATATGGAGGAAAGCCTCATCTCACGGATCTACGACACGATTCTGTGCAACTTTGAGTTGCNNGTTCGTGACGCATCAACTCCACAGCGCGCATATACCCCACTGTTTATGAATACTTCGCGCCCCTGCGGCTGTGGTAACGCTGCGAGTGGAGCATGTAGACAGTAGATTGCGAGTGGAGAGCAATAGTGTCCGTATAAACGACGTCCAGATGTGTGAGCTGATCGTCACGGGATTTGGCGGATGACGGTCAGACGATGGGATTCGAGCCCACGACGTCCAGCTCGGGAATTGCTCCTGGAGGCTTGCTAAAACTCTCACAAACCCTCTGGGTTTTCAGCAGTTTAGGGCGATCGGATGACTTTCGTGTTGCCTGTACCGGCGTTTTTTCGTGTTCTGGGGGGTTGTACCCTCATTCAAGGTTACCGTACCCCCGTCGTTTTCGCTTTGGCACGGTGGGCTGATCCAGACGCCGCTGCTTACAAATTCGCCGACGAACCCGACACTGCCGAGGCTGCAGACGGGCGGATGGCGACGACATTCAGCCTGACGAGCTGGACTTCGTCTCCTGCTGCACGAGTATTGGGCAGCGAGGATGGCGGTAATGCGCCTCGTTCGGTAAGCCTCTGTTCCTGTACCGCAACCCCCGCAGCGACGCGACGTGGCGAGCGCTCGATGGTAGAATTGAGTTCGCAGCTTTCGGCGGATCCTCATGTGGCCGAGGCGCTGAGCATGGTACGTCAACTGGCCCAAAGCCGGGAGCCGTCACAAGGCTGACCCGCAGACGGGTGGTGTAATACCATGAAGATTGCCATTATCGGAGCCGGTGTCAGCGGGTTGCTCACGGCCCGCCTGCTCGCGGATGACCACGACATACATGTCTTCGAGGCCAACGACTATGCGGGCGGCCATACGAACACGGTCGGATTCGAGGTCTTCGGCCGGCATTACGCCGTCGACACGGGCTTCATAATCTTCAACGAGCGCACCTATCCGAATTTCGTTCAGATGCTGCGCCTGCTGGGTGTGGCCGCACGCGACAGTGACATGAGCTACAGCGTCCGCTGCGCCAATAGCGGGCTCGAGTATCAGGGTAGTTCGCTCAGCGGGCTGTTTGCCCAACGCCGCAACCTAGTGAGTCCGTTGTTCTACCGGATGCTGCTGGACATTCTGTGGTTCAACCGTCGTTCGCTAGAACTGCTGATGGGGCAAGACGACGACCTGACGCTGGGCGACTACCTCACTCGGGGCGGCTACGGTCGGCATTTCATCGAGAATTACCTCATCCCCATGGGGTCGGCGATCTGGTCGGCGCCGCCCGATCGATTCAGGCAGTTCCCGGCACGATTCATCGTCAACTTCTTCAATAACCACGGTCTGCTGACGGTATTCGGCCACCCTCAATGGAAGACGGTACAAGACGGCGCGGTGCGGTATGTGGAAGCGATCACGAAACCATTTGCAGATCGGATTCGCCTGAGTTGTCCGGTCGTTTCGGTGCGACGCTACCCCGACCGGGTGGCCGTTACTTGGGAAGGGGGAGGTCCTGAGGATTTCGACGCCGTCGTTCTGGCAGCTCATTCCGATCAGTCGCTGGCGATGCTCTCGGACGCCACTCCGGCCGAAAGGGAGATCCTGTCCGCCATTGCCTATCAACGGAACGAGACAGTCCTGCACACTGATCCTTCGTTGCTGCCTCATTGCCGCCGGGCCTGGGCTTCCTGGAACTCCTACGTGCCTGCGGAGCAGGGTCGGCCGGTCATACTCACTTACAACCTGAATCGCCTTCAGGGACACACGTCCCCCGATCCCATCTGCGTCACCCTCAATGCGACGGAGTCCATCGACCCGGGCAAGGTTCTGCGCCGAATCGTGTATCATCATCCGGTGTACAGCCGGGAAGCCTTGACCGCCCAGAAACGGTTTCACGAGATCAACGGCAAGAACCGGACGTGGTTCTGCGGCGCGTATTGGGGTTATGGCTTCCACGAGGACGGCGTCAGAAGTGCATTAACGGTCGGGGAGTGCTTCGGCAAACGGATGGAGTCATGCTTAGCTGCATCTACGAAGGACACGTCCGGCATCGCCGGCTGAGACCGGCCGAGCACCGGTTCCAGTACGGGCTGTACCTCCTGTATCTGGACCTGGATGAACTGCCATCGTTGCTCAAGGGCGGCTTCGGGCTGAGCCAAGCCCGGCTCTCCCCAGCGTCTTTCTGCCGCCAGGACCACCTGGGAGACCCGGTGATTCCGTTGGCTGACTCCGTCCGTGATCTGGTCAAGGAACGAACCGGACGGGTTCCAGCCGGCCCGATCCGTCTGCTCGCGCTGCCTCGCTGCTTCGGGTACTACTTCAACCCCTTGAGTTTGTACTTCTGTTTCGATGCATCGGGCCAGGATGTTGAGGCCGTCGTGGCCGAAGTGACCAACACGCCCTGGTTGGAACGGCACTGGTACGTGTTGTGGGAGGGCAACCGCATCGGGCGTCCCGGCCAACTCAGGTTCCGCCATCCCAAGGCTTTTCACGTGTCTCCTTTCATGGAGATGGACCTGGAGTACGATTGGCGACTGAACCAGCCGGGCCAACGCATCAGCGTTTGCATCGACAGCAGCCGAGCGGGGCAGCGGTTGTTTGACGTAACCATGGTGTTGGAGCGGCGGGAGTTGAGTCGCCGGTCGATGGCCGGCGTGCTGACGCGGCATCCCTGGATGACCCTGCGTGTGAGCCAGGCCATTTACTGGCAGGCGGTTCGGCTGTGGTGGAAGAAATTCCCGTTCGTTGCTCATCCCAACTATCGCAACCTGCCCGAGGCCGAGAAGACATGAGCAATAGGGTTCTCGACTTTCAAGGAAAGGCACAGCCAACCAGGCGGCTCTGCAGCGGGATCCTTCGCCGCATGGTGTGGCGGAGACTGGAGAACCTCGCGGCCGGTCGGATCGTGATCGAGGATGACGGCGGGCGTCATGCCTTCGGCTCGGGCGGCGACAACAGCCTCACGGCCACGGTGTGGGTCCGCGATCCTCGTTTCTACCGGCACCTGGTCTTCGGCGGCAGCCTGGGCGCCGCGGAGGCGTACATCCGGGGATGCTGGGACTGCGACGATCTGGTGGGCCTGATGCGGATCTTCTGCCGTAATGCGGGCGTGTCTTCGAATCTGGAACGCGGTCCGGCACGACTACTCAGCCCGTTGCAGGCAATCGCCCATCGGCTGAGGCGCAACACATTGTCGGGAAGCCGCCGGAATGTCGTGGCTCATTATGACCTGGGCAACGAGTTCTTCTCCTTGTTTCTCGATGAGACAATGGCCTATTCCTGCGCGGTCTTCCCGCAGGCCGAGAGTACCCTGTACGAAGCGTCCGTGGCCAAGTTCGACCGGATCTGCCGGAAGCTGGAACTGACGGCGGACGACCACGTGCTGGAGATCGGCTCGGGCTGGGGCGGGTTCGCGATCCACGCGGCACAACGGTACGGCTGCCGCGTCACCACGACTACGATATCTCCACGGCAATATGAGTTTACCCGCAGACAGGTCGAAAGCGCCGACCTGGGAGAAAAGGTCACGGTGCTTTGCGAGGACTACCGTGCACTCAGGGGATCGTACGACAAGCTCGTCTCGATCGAAATGATCGAGGCCGTAGGGCACGAGTACTTCGACACCTACTTTCGCATGTGCTCGGATCGCCTGAAAACCAACGGCATGATGCTCTTGCAGGCCATCGTGATCCCCGACCAGCGGTACGATCGTTACCGCCGGTCGGCGGACTTCATCCAACGGTACATCTTCCCGGGCGGCTGCCTTGCTTCGATCGGGGCCATCTGCCGGTCGCTGGGCCGGGCAACCGATCTTCGCTTGTTTCATCTGGAGGACATCACGCCACACTACGCGGAAACGCTCGCGCAGTGGCGGCGGCGATTTACGGCGAACCTCGAACAGATTGCGAAACACGGTTTCTCCGCTGAGTTCCGGCGCACTTGGGAATACTACTTTTGCTATTGCGAGGGCGGCTTCCGCGAACGGATGATCGGAGATGTGCAGATCCTGNNGAACTTCGTCAGCTTCGAAGTGGGGTGGTTTGCCTGTGCCCTGGGAGCGGCCAAGGGCCTACCCCTTGCAGGCCCGCTAGTCGTCGGCGTGTTCTTCTGCCTGCAACTCCTGCTCGTACCCGCTCCCGACGGGCAAGCCCGTTTCGTCTTTGTGGCCACACTGCTAGGCTGGTTGATCGACAGCGCTCTGTACCGGGCGGGTGTGTTCTCGTTTCCCGAGGGAGGTTTCGGCCGCTGGATCTGCCCAATTTGGATGGCTGCTCTGTGGGCCAACTTCGCGGGAACGCTTCACTTCTGCCTGGACTGGCTACGCGGACGATACTGGCTGGCGTCGGTCCTGGACGCAGTCGGCGGGCCGCTTGCGTACTGCGGCGGCCACCGCCTCGGCGCGATGCAACTCGGCGACAGTATCACCTTCAGTCTCGCGGTCATCGCAGTCGAGTGGGCCCTTGTAACGCCCGGGCTCGTCTACCTGTCCCAGATACCCGATCTGGATGGCCTGCGGGCTCCAGCGGGTGAGCACGGGGACTGACGGCTAGAAGCCGTCCGCTACCTGCACGGTCAGCCTCAGCTTTTCCGGATCATAGCACTTCTCGCGCACCCGGCTCAGAATGCCCTGGTACACGTCGTCCTCGAGCGTCGGCGTCCTGCTCAGAATAAAAAGCGTGGTCCGGCCGGGATCGCCGACGACCGCCCACTGGTAGTTCTCATCCAGGTCAATGATCCAATAGTCTCCCTGGCCGAACAGGAAGAAGCGGACCTTCAGTTCGGCATTTGTTTCGTCGTTCACCACGCGAGCCGTGCCCTCGATCCGGTTGACACGGCCGGAAGGATCACCGAGCCGGCATTCGTTGACCACCTGGACCGTGCCATCGTCTTGCAGCGTATACTCGGCAGTG
>MTKZ01018616.1_pt1 | contig 15574 bp, 6 predicted proteins | sample 1042781 | NCBI WGS metagenome assembly MTKZ01 (sample SAMN06212207, study PRJNA360539) | anaerobic digester metagenome | biome: Wastewater treatment plant; material: sludge; isolation source: anaerobic digester fed with sludge from wastewater treatment plant | place: Denmark: WWTP Viborg ...
CCGGAGCGATTTGTCATTGATTCATTGAAGGTTGATGAAGAGAAGAGGGAAATAAATATCTGGTTCCCCGTGGCCGCCTCATACAACCCGATCAGGGAAGAAACCGTCACCGGCCTTAACAGCTCTGTAAGGTCTGCCCTTGGGAGAAAATTTGCCGGTTACAGAATCAATATGATCTCAAACGGCTTAAGCCTGGAGAGCCTGGTCCCCAATTACTTCAGGAACGTGATGCCGGATGACGGCGACCGTATTATGCCTGCCGCAGAAGCACCTGCCGGGCTTATCCGGAGAGTGAATGCTGTCTCGCCGTCAAGGGGACTGGAGGGAAGGCACATTGCCCTGTGGCACAGCCACGGATATTATTTTGATATGCCGCTTGACAGGTGGGAGTGGCAAAGGGCGAAGCTGTTCGGCAGCGTTGAAGACATATCGGTAATGGCCTATGTGCTGCCTTACCTGACTCCTATGCTTGAGAATGCGGGCGCAGTTGTGCTTCTGCCGCGTGAAAGGGATATCCAGGTGAATGAGGTCATAGTAGACAATGACATATCCACAGGGGCCTCCGGGTTTGTATTACAAATTCCGGGAGAACCTGAAAAGGCAGGAAAGGGATTTCTTCTGAAGGATACCCTTTTTAATGGTGACAATCCGTTTATGGCGGGCACTTCACTGAAAATCAGCAGCGGTTCGGCACTATATGTTCCGGAGATCCCTGAGCGGGGATGGTATGGTGTGACAGTCTCATATCCGCGGGTACCTGGTTACAAGGGGAAGGCAATGGTCAGGGTCACTCATACCGGGGGTGTCAGTGAATTCATTGTTGACCAGTCGATCGGGGGGGGTACGTGGCTATGGCTCGGATCATTCCTCTTCGGTGCAGGAGCTGATCCCCTGAAGGGCTCGGTGACCATATCGGGGATGGATGGCTCAGCAGCGCTGCTGGATGCAGTTCGTTTCGGCGGCGGTATGGGGAATGTTGCCCGCAGGCCGGCAGAATCAATGATATCAAACCAGTGGTCGCTAAATACCGGAAGTCAGCAGGAAACTGCAGACTCAGCACCGGGTCCCCGTGAGTACAGCTGGAAGCTGAGCGGCAAACCCAGGTTCCTCGAGGGAGCAAGGTACTGGCTTCAGTATGCGGGCATGCCTGACTCCCTGGTTTACAGTCCCAACAAGGGAAGGAACGACTATAATGATGATTACATGTCAAGGGCCGAGTGGGTCAATTACCTGCTCCGCAGGCCTGATACAACAGCTTCGGGAGGCCCGGGCATACCCGTTGACCTCTCGTTTGCCTTTCATACTGATGCCGGTGTTACACCGGATGATTCGATAATAGGGACATTGGGAATATATTCAACAATAACCAATGGAGGCCTGTTCCCTGACGGCACCAGCCGGCTGGCCAGCAGGGATCTCACTGATATCGTACAGACCCAGGTCGTTGAAGATATCAGGGTGCTTTTCAATCCCGAATGGACCCGCCGTGCCATGTGGGACAGGTCGTATTATGAGGCCCGGAAGCCTGATGTGCCAGCCATGCTTCTTGAGCTTTTATCGCACCAGAACCTGGCAGATCAGCGTTACGGTTTTGATCCCAGGTTCCGCTTTCATGTAAGCCGGGCAGTCTACAAGGGCATTCTCAGGTACCTGGCTGATACCGGTGGAAGGGAATATGTCGTTCAGCCGCTGCCTGTTTCTCATCTGGCAATTGAGCCGGTTGAAGGCAGGCGGGTCACCATCCGGTGGCAGCCGGTATCCGATCCGCTGGAGTCAACCGCAGCTCCGGTTTCATACAGGGTCTACATGCGCAGTGGCGATGACGGATTTGACAACGGCACCCCTGTTTCAGGAACCGCTTTTGTTGCTGAACTGCCTGCTTACAACACTGTGTACAGCTTCCGCGTCACGGCAGTAAATGAGGGAGGCGAAAGCTTCCCGTCAGAGGAGCTGGCCGTTGGAATCAATCCTGCGGCTGATGGCGCTGTCCTGATAGTAAATGGATTTGATCGCATATCGGGCCCCGCATGGTTTGACCGTGACGGCATGGCCGGGGTGGCATGGTGGGATGATCGTGGTGTGGCTGACAGATACAGTTTCATTAGCACAGGCGACCAGTATGATTTTGAACGGATCTCGCCATGGACCGATGATGATAATGCCGGCTGGGGCGCTTCATACTCAAATGACGAGGGAAGGGTTATTCCGGGAAACACGTTTGATTTCACTCGCGTTCACGGTGAGTCAGTGATGGCTGCCGGGAAATCATTCTTCTCGGTCAGTGATGAGGTGTTTACAGGTCAAGATTTTAATCTGTCCGGATGGTGTGCGGTTGATCTCCTGTTCGGGGAGGAAATGACAACCACATCGGCATACTGGCCTGACAGGAAGGATTTCCGGATCTACACCCCAGAATTCCTGCGTGCCCTTGAGCGGATGCAGAAGGCATCACTCCCCGTATTCATGTCAGGTTCATACCCCGGCACTGACCTGGTCATGACTAATGACACTGCAGTTGCATCGCTGGTGAAGAGAACCCTGCATTTCATGCCCCGGACCGGTCATGCAGTAAGAACAGGCAGCGTGGCTGCCACCGATAAGGCAGCACCTGTTTTCAGCGGCCGGTTTGAATTCAATGCCGGCATTTCCGATAAGATTTATGCTGCCGAAGCACCCGATGCCATTGAGCCTGCCGACAAGCAGTCAGTCACTGCCTTCAGGTACCTCGAAAACAACACGTCTGCAGCTGTGATGTATCCGGGTGATGCGAGAACCTTCGTCATGGGATTCCCCTTCGAGACCATCATCAGCCGGAAAGACCGTGATGACCTTATGAAACAGATACTTGACTTTTTACTGAAATAACAGATATGCCATGGATAAATCCGTAACCTGTTTCCTTCCCTTTTCCGATGCCATGTCGGTGACTGCTACAATTTCGTCGCTGAGATCCCCGGGCCTCGTCAGCAAAGTGTTTGTTGTACTTCCTCCGGTGAGCAAAGGACTTCCGGAGGGGGCAGAGGCCGGGCTGATCACCTCGGAAGGATTCGCTGCAACAGATGCCCTCAGGAAAATGGCGGCAACTGCTGCTGACAGTGACTATGTTCTCACTTACAGCAAGGGATTTCCACTTGACATGGGAAGCCACTCGCTGGCCAGGATGATGCAGATATGTGACGACACCGGTGCGGGAATGGTTTATTCCGATTATTACGAGAAGAAGAACGATGTCATGTCTCCCCATCCCGTCATCGATTACCAGGAGGGGGCTCTTCGTGACGACTTCAACTTCGGGTCAGTGATACTATACAGCGGGAAGGCGTTCAGGGATGCCTGCGACCGCATGGACCAGGAGTACAGTTTTGCCGGCCTTTACGACCTGAGGCTGAAAATATCACAGAAATTTCCCCTGATTCATATCCAGGAACTTCTGTATACGGAGGTTGAGACAGACACCCGGAAAACGGGGGAGAAGCAGTTTGACTATGTTGACCCTCGCAACAGGGCTGTACAGGTAGAGATGGAGAAAGCCTGCACTGATCACCTCAGGTGTATTGGCGGATGGCTCCCCCCCCGGTTCCGTGATGTCAGCTTTGATGATGACTGTTTTGGGTACGATGCATCAGTGGTAATTCCCGTCAGGAACAGGGTGAAAACCATCGGAGATGCCATCAGGTCGGTGCTTGACCAGAAGACCAGATACCGGTTCAATCTCATCGTGGTTGACAACTATTCCACTGACGGTACCACAGAGATCATCAGGTCATTTGCCGGGGACAGCCGGCTGGTACACATCATACCCGGCAGGAAGGATCTTGGCATCGGGGGGTGCTGGAACGAGGCGGTCTTCAGTGACCACTGCGGCAGGTTTGCAATTCAGCTTGACAGCGACGATCTGTACATCGATGACAGCGTGGTCACCCGTGTCGTGGACGCCTTCTATGAGCAGCAGTGTGCAATGGTTGTAGGTTCATACAGGATGGTCAATTTTGACCTGGATGAGATTCCACCCGGTCTGATAGACCACAGGGAGTGGACTCCTGATAACGGCCGCAACAATGCACTGAGGATAAACGGCCTCGGGGCACCGAGGGCCTTTTATACACCCGTGCTCAGGAAAATCAGGGTCCCCAATGTAAGCTACGGGGAAGATTATGCAGTGGGCCTTGCCATCAGCCGCCATTACCGGATAGGACGCATTTACGAACCGCTCTACCTGTGCCGCAGGTGGGATGAAAACTCTGATGCGGTACTTGATGTGGCAAAGGCAAATGCCCACAATCTTTACAAGGACAGAATACGGACAATTGAGCTGCTGGCCCGGAAAAGGATGCTGGCCGGCAGTCGAAAACAGGATTTGAATGACTGATTATTCGCAGAAGGTAAGGGATCTGTTCGAGGGGCAGTTCAGGGAATGGACTCTGGCCCGTGACAATTATTCCCGGCTTGACGGGGTGATGGTACGCACTGTCTCTTTCCCCGGCTATGATATTTCCGTACAGTTTAATCCGGGCCGTATCACCTCCTCGGCGGCAAAAGTTGATGCAAGGTCCATCGAGGCGAGGTCATGTTTTCTCTGTGAGAAGAACCGGCCCCGGGAGCAGAGGGGCGTTCCCTTCGGGGATGACTACATAATCCTGATCAATCCTTTTCCGATTTTCCGTCGTCATCTGACTATCGTTTCACGATGTCACACCCCGCAACGGATTGCCGGAAGCTTTTATATAATGCTCAGCCTGGCGCAGACGCTCCCTGATTATGTCATCTTTTACAACGGACCGCAGTGCGGCGCATCAGCTCCGGATCACCTCCATTTTCAGGCTGGCAACAGGGGGTTCCTGCCGATTGAGAAGGATGCAGTAAATCCCTCACTCTGCAGGGTGGTTGCTGAAAAGAATGGTACGGATTTGTTGCTCTGGAGCAGTTACGGAAGGGGCATTCTGACTCTCCGTGGCAGTGACGCTGAAGCCCTGAGCGCAGCTTTCGCCCGGTTCCATGACCGGTTCGCCCTTTCGGAGCCTGACCGGCCCGAACCTATGCTTAACATCCTGGCTTACCATGATGAAGGGAGGTGGACGGTGCACATCATCCCCAGGAGAGTGCACAGACCACGGTGCTACTTCGCCGAAGGCGACAGCAGGATACTGCTCAGCCCGGCATCGGTTGATCTGGGGGGAGTCTTCATCACCCCCAGGGGTGAGGACTTCGAAAAGATATCAGCTGAAGATATTACGAACATTCTCGCTGAGGTATGCCTGGGGGAAGATGAATTGAAAACCCTGACAAAGGAAATACTATGACTGGAAAAAGTGAACCTGAGATCAGCGTAGGGATTGTCACCGGGAGCGGCCTGACATTCACCCTTAACGGCGATTTCCTTGCCGGCGACAGCGGGAAGATGCTGTCTGGTATGTACACTGCCGTTGCAGGCGCCGACGGGCTGCTCCTGCAGAGTGAGGCCGGGTCCGTCAGGGCCGGCGATGAGATCACCTTCACACCGTCGGACTTCGGGAGTTGCAGCTTCACCCTTCATGCCGTAACCATCGGCGTCAATTTTCACTGGCAGAGGAATGAGGACCAGACCTTCAGGGGTAACCTGAAATTCATATTACGCGGCGGACAGGTGACAGCGGTGAATATTCTTCCCGTTGAGGAGTACCTGGTGAGCGTCATATCATCGGAGATGAGCGCCACCTCGTCATCCGAGCTTCTGAAGGCTCATGCCGTCATCTCCAGGAGCTGGCTGCTTGCCCAGATGGACAAGACCCTGCAACTGAGCGACACCGGAGAAAAATACCGCACCAGCTTTATCACGGACGATGAAATCACCAGGTGGTATGACAGGGAAGACCACAGGGATTTTGACGTTTGCGCTGACGACCATTGCCAGAGGTACCAGGGGATCACAAGGGCATCGACTGACGCTGTTGAAGAGGCTGTGCGGATTACAGGCGGCGAGGTTCTGATGTACGGGGATTTCATTTGCGACGCCCGTTATTCAAAGTGCTGCGGCGGTGCAACTGAACTCTTCGAAAATGTATGGGAGCCGGTAAACCATCCGTATCTCCGGAAGGTTATCGATGCCGGAAGCGGAGCCAGGACCACTGACAGTGACCTCACTGACGAAAAGAACGCAACCGGGTGGATAACCGGAAATCCGGAGGCCTTCTGCAATACCACCGACAGGCATGTCCTCTCTCAGGTGCTCAACAACTACGATCAGGAGACCAATGACTTTTTCCGTTGGAAGGTAACCTACCGTCAGGATGAGCTCAGTGAACTTGTCAGGGAGAGGACAGGAATTAACTTCGGGCGGATCACATCGCTTGAACCTCTTGACAGGGGGACTTCGGGCCGCATCACACGGCTCAGGATCACAGGTGACCTGAAAAGTATGGTCATCGGCAAGGAGCTGGAAATCAGGAAGGCGCTTTCCAAAACACATCTTTACAGCTCCGCCTTTATAGTGGAACAATCTGAAGAGAATGGAGAGATCCTCTTTGTGCTGAAAGGTGCCGGGTGGGGTCATGGGGTGGGGCTGTGCCAGATCGGAGCTGCGGTCATGGGCGCAACCGGATACACCTACAGGCAGATTCTCTTTCATTACTTCACGGGCTCAGAAATCAAAAAACTCTACTGAGATGAAAAGAGTTGCTCTCACACTCGTGCTTGCGGTACTGGCCACTGGCGCTGCCAAAGCTGACTCATGGATAAGGATCAATCAGCTGGGTTACCTTCCGGGCTCGGTCAAGGTGGCCGTGTATCTTTCACAGGTGCCGGTAGCGGAAAAATCATTCACGGTATATGATGCATTCACTGACAAACCTGTTTTCCGTGGTGCTGCCGAGATCTGTGACGGAGCCGTCTGGGGAATGGCCGCTGCCGCCAGGCTTGACTTTTCAGGGCTGACAACACCCGGAGGATACTATATAATTTACAGCCGTACAAAGTCGGAAACCTTTCGTCTCGGGGCAAATGTATATGACGGAACAGCTGACTTCATACTAAATTACATCAGGCAGCAGCGTTGCGGGTATAATCCCTTTCTTGCTGATTCATGTCACCGTTATGACGGGATGATAGTGGATCACCCGACACTATCAGGCACCCCGATAGATGTCCGCGGCGGTTATCACGATGCCAGTGATCACCTGAGGTACACTGCCACTACCGCCAACTCGGTATACCAGATGATGTTCGCCTATATGATGTCGCCGGGAATATATGGCGACAATTATGATGCTGCCGGAGTGGCAGGCAGCAATGGCATACCTGACATTCTCGACGAGGTGAAATGGGGTCTGGAGTGGCTTCTGAAGATGAATCCCGACAGCGGCATGATGTTCAACCAGGTGGCTGATGACCGTGATCACAGGGGTTTCCGGCTGCCCAACCTTGATACTACAGGTTACGGCCTCGGGCCTTACAGGCCCGTTTACTTCGTGACCGGCAGGCCTCAGGGGCTGGCCGCGTTCAAGAACCGCACCGAGGGGGTTGCCTCCACTGCCGGTAAGTTTGCATCGGTATTTGCTATGGGCGCCAGGCTCTTCGCCCAGAGTGATCCCCTTTTTGCCAGGACAATGGAAACCAGGGCGGCCGACGCTTTTGAGTTTGCCCACACAGACCCGGGGGCCACCCAGACCGCCTGCAACGTCTCTCCTTACTTCTATGAGGAAGACAATTATGTTGATGATATGGAGCTTGCGGCATGGGAGCTGTGGGAACTAACCGGCAACAGGTATTTCCTTGAGCAGGCCGACTACTGGGGAACCCTCGAGCCCTTTACTCCCTGGATTGAGAAGGATACTGCAAGACACTACCAGTTCTATCCGTTTGTCAACCTGGGTCATGCAAGCCTCGGTCTCTCCGGCACGGAGTACTCAGTTAAGTATACTGAGTTCATGAGCAAGGGACTGGACATCATCAATTCAAGAACAAGGGATGATGTCTTCCAGGTAAGGATACCGTTTGTGTGGTGTTCGAATAATTATGTCGCGGCTGCTTTGACCCAGTGCAGACTCTACCGTGAGGCAACCGGGGATGACCGTTTTGACTACATGGAGGCTGCCATGCGCGACTGGCTCTTCGGATGCAATCCCTGGGGCACATCAATGATCTGCGGATTGCCGGCAGGCGGAGACTACCCCCTGTATCCCCACTCGGCAGTGACGGTTTTCCTCGGAAAGACAACCACCGGCGGGCTTGTTGACGGTCCGATAAGCAAGGCAATCCATGATAACCTCAGGGGACTGACCCTTCTCAGGCCTGATCCCTATGCTGCATTCCAGGGAGGTCGGACCGTCTATCATGATGATATTGGTGATTACAGCACCAACGAGCCGACTCTTGACGGGACGGCAAGCCTCAGCTATTATCTCTCAACACTTGAGAAGGAGGGGAGAGCAGAAAGGGCCGCGTCAGCATCTGATGTTTATGATGCGCATGGAGCTATAATAAGGAGAGAAGCATGGGAGAAGAGCATCCACCTGGTCTTTTCTGCCGATGAGTACGGAGAGGGGCTTGAGCACATACTCAATGTACTGGAAGACAAGAATATCAGGGGGTCATTTTTCCTTACCGGGAATTTCCTGAGGAACAGGAGATTTGATTCCACGGTAAAGAGGATGATAGCGGAGGGGCATTACGTGGGTCCCCATTCAGACGGGCATCTTCTCTATATTCCGTGGGAGAACCGTGACACCCTGCTGGTGACAAAGCAACAGTTCAATGATGACCTGAAACGAAATATCGCAGCACTCAGGAAGGCAGGGCTGAAGAAGGAGGATCCCCGCTGGTTCCTCGCGCCGTATGAATGGTACAACAGCGCAATCAGCCGGTGGACAGAAGATCTGGGAATGAAGCTTGTCAATTTCACCCCCGGAACCGGGACCAACGCCGACTACACCACTCCTGATATGGAAAATTACCGTTCATCGGACCTGCTCATTCAGAGGCTGGCCTCCTTCGCGGAGAGTTCACCTCAGGGGCTGAACGGGGCAATAATCCTGATCCACCCGGGCACGGCGCCGGAACGCACTGACAAGCTCTGGCTCAGGCTGGCGGAGTTAATTGATTACTATACATCAAAAGGATACACATTCAACAGGTTATAGAACAATATGGCAGCACAAGAAAAAACCCGTTCGCCATGGGCGTGGATACCGACCCTCTATCTGGCCGAAGGCTTACCCTATGTGGCAGTCAACATTATATCGGTGATCATGTACAAGCGGATGGGCATCTCCAATGCCGACATCGCACTGTACACCAGCCTCCTTTATCTCCCGTGGGTTATCAAGCCCCTGTGGAGCCCGCTGGTTGACCTGCTTAAAACAAAACGATGGTGGATAGTCATCACCCAGCTTGTTCTTGCCCTGGGCTTTGCCAGCATTGCCCTGACAATTCCGGCGTCGTTCTTTTTCAAGATCACCCTGGCATTTTTCTGGCTCCTGGCATTCGGGTCGGCTACCCATGACATAGCCGCTGACGGATTCTACATGCTGGGGCTCAATACCAACCAGCAGGCAAAATATGTTGGCATCCGAAGCACATTCTACCGTATAGCAACTATCACCGGTCAGGGCCTTCTGGTAATCCTTGCGGGATTCCTTGAAAGCTCCTCGGGCAGGGAACCGGTAACTCTCTTCATCGAGGCTTCACCACAGTATTCGAAAACTATTCTGCAGATGCCACATGTGACGGAAAATGCGGCAAAGCCCGGTGACCTGTATTTTATACCTGACAGTGATTCACTTCTGGTCAGCACTCAGACTGTCGACAGGGACAGCCTGGGCATACTGCTCGACTCAATCAAATCCTCCAACCTCGGCAACGGCTTCTATAAGCTTGAAGAGAAGATGGCTAAGGAAAAGGGTTGGTGGGTCAGTAATATTTCAGATCCCCTGGGAGCCTGGATCAGGGAAAACTTCGGAGAGGAGAGGGGCGCTGCAGCCTCTGTTACAGGAAGCGTGGCGGTGGTCCCCGTCAGGATTAGCGGGAAACCTGCTCACGGGAAAGAGGTGGTTCTCAACACTGCCCTGAAAAAGGGAGATAAAAGCATTGCCCTTATCCAGGGCGAACACCTGGTCTTCAACGAAACAAACTGGGACAAACCTGCTTACATGGTGTTCCAGGCTGACTCAAAGCTTACCGGCTATACTTCAGTAACATATGAGGGTCTGTCAGGAAACATCCCGATGGCCTGGGCAGTCACCTTCTTTGTGCTTGCCGGGTTATTCCTTGTCCTGAGTTTCTATCACAGGTTCGTTCTCCCGAAACCTGACTCTGACAGGCCGCATGAAAACCTGAAGGCCTCCGATGTGCTGAAGGAGTTCGGAGCCACTTTTGCTTCCTTCTTCAGGAAACCGCAGGTGGGCGCCGCGCTGTTCTTCATGCTGACATTCCGATTTGCAGAAGCTCAGTTGCTTAAGCTTATCAACCCGTTCCTGCTTGACCCGATAGACAAGGGAGGGCTGGGACTGACAACCGGCGAGGTCGGCTTTGTATACGGCACTGTAGGAATCATCGGGCTGACCCTTGGCGGCATCATCGGTGGTGTGATAGCTGCCATGGGCGGATTGAAGAAATGGGTCTGGCCGATGACCCTGAGCATGCTGCTGACAGCAGCCACATTCCTGTACCTGAGCTTTACCCAGACTGATAACATGCTGATTATTAATATTTGTGTCTTTGTCGAACAGTTCGGTTACGGGTTCGGGTTCACAGCTTACATGCTTTACCTGATCTACTTCTCCGAAGGAAAGTACAAGACTGCCCACTATGCTATCTGCACAGGTTTCATGGCGCTCGGGATGATGCTTCCCGGAATGTTTGCAGGCTGGCTCCAGGAACAGCTCGGTTACAACCACTTCTTCCTTTGGGTAATGATATGCAGTGTCATTCCGCTCATTGCGGTCTCACTCCTGAAGATTGACCCGGCTTTCGGGAAAAAGGCTCCCAGATAATATGAATTATGCCAACGGTACATGAAGAAGGATTTCATTTTTGACCCCCTCAGGAAAGAGCTCGACGGCGATCTTTATACTGATGACATTCAGCGGATCCTGTATGCCACTGATGCCTCAGCCTACAGGGAGATACCTGTGGCTGTCACCAGGCCGGCGTCGGTCTCCGATATCAGGAAGATACTGGCATTTGCACGAGGCACGGGCGGCTCCGTGATACCGAGAGGCGCAGGCACCTCCCTGGCCGGCCAGGTTGTAGGCCCGGGGATTGTTATGGATATTTCGAGGTATCTCAACCATATCCTGGAGTTTAATCCCGCTGAGAGATGGGTGAGAGTTGAACCCGGAGTGGTTCTCGCTGAGCTTAACCGTTACCTGGCTCCCCACAGGCTGCAGTTCGGACCGGAGACATCGACAGCCGACAGGTGCTGCATCGGAGGAATGCTTGGCAACAACTCGTGCGGAGCACATTCACTCATTCATGGCAGCGTCAGGGATCATATCCTCGAGGTTGACGCAATTCTCTCAGATGGTTCTGAGGTGCATTTCGGTGCGTTGACCACTGATGAGTTCAGGGAGAAATGCAGCGGTGATCCCGGACTTCTCGAGACGAAGATCTACAGGAATCTTCAGGAAATGCTCTCCGATCAGCGCAATGCCGGTGAGATACGCAGGGAGTATCCGCATCCTGCCCTCCGGAGGCGCAACAATGGCTATGCTCTTGATGCCCTGCTTGAGACCGATCCCTTTACCGGTAACGGCCAGAAGTTCAATGTCTGCAAGCTCCTTGCAGGTTCCGAAGGCACCCTGGCATTCACCACCTCGATGAAACTCAACCTGGTGCCGGTGACAAATGACCGGACCGGCCTGGTCTGNNATAACCCGGCAGCGGTGGAGCTGATTGATGACTATATACTCAACTGCACGAAGGACAATATCGAGCAGAACAGGAACCGTTTCTTTGTCAAAGGAGATCCGAAAGCCATACTGCTTATTGAGATCACCAGGCCGACAGTTGAGGAGATTGAAAGGACAGCCGCCGCCATGGAAAAAGATATGGTCGCGGCAGGGTTCGGATACCACTTCCCGCTGTACACCGGCGCTGATGAGATGGCCCGGGTATGGGAACTGCGCAAGGCAGGACTGGGAGTGCTGCTCAACATACCGGGACGGCGAAAGAGCGTGCAGGTGATCGAAGACACTGCAGTGCTGCCTGATCTCTTTCCCGATTATATTGCTGAAGCCGCAGGCATCCTGGAGAAACACAGGCTCAGCTGTGCCTACTATGCCCACATCGCCACCGGAGAATTGCATCTCAGCCCGTTGCTCGACCTCAAGGATCCTGATGATATCCGTACGTTCCACGGTCTGGCGGAAGATATGGCTGCCCTGGTGAAGAAATACCGCGGCTCGCTCAGCGGTGAACATGGTGACGGCAGGCTCCGCGGCGAGTTTATCCCGTTGATGCTCGGGCCTCATAACTATGCTCTTCTTAAAGAGCTGAAAAAGACATGGGACCCTTCCGGTCTGTTCAATCCGGGCAAGATCACCGATACTCCTCCGATAACTGAAAACCTCCGTTACCCGGCTGGCGAGAGGAGACAATATCCGGGGTTGGTTTTCGAGTTTCCCGGAGAGGAGGGTCTGCTCTATGCTGCCGAGAAATGCAGCGGTTCAGCCGACTGCCGGAAGAGTGCACTGGTTGGCGGCACCATGTGCCCCACCTTCATGGCAACCCGTGATGAGGATAAGTCGACCCGTGCCAGGGCAAACATTCTCAGGGAGTTCCTGACAAGGTCAGACAGGAAGAATAAGTTTGACCACGAGGAGATTTATCGTGTGATGGATCTATGCCTGTCATGCAAGGCCTGCAAGGCTGAGTGCCCGTCAAATGTCGATGTGGCCAGGTTGAAGGCAGAGTTCCTGCAACACTACTATGATATACACCACGTCCCGTTCCGCGCCTGGCTGATAGCCTGGCTGCCCCGTCTTTACGTTCCCGGGATGATGTTCAGGCCTCTTACCAACCTGGTCACCGGCCTGCCGGTATTCAAAAGAATCATCGGTTTTTCTGTTAAAAGGCCTGTTCCGGCGCTTTCACCGGTGACACTCAGGACCTGGGAAAGGCGTCACAGGAGAAAGAACGGGAAGCTGGGCGCTTCAGGCAGTGATAGAGCAGCCGGCCTTTCAGGCACCTCGGGAAGTCAGGGCAGCAGCCGGACGGAGAACGCCGGGATCCCAAAGGGTACCGTCTGCCTCTTTGCCGATGAGTTTACCAACTATAATGAAAGTGATATAGGCATCAAGGCTGTCATGCTTCTCGAGAGACTCGGTTATAAGGTCATTATACCGCGCCACGCTGAGAGCGGCCGTACGTTCCTCTCGAAGGGGCTGCTCCGGTCGGCACGCAAAATTGCAGTGAAGAACATTATGTTGCTCCGCGGTGTTGTTTCCGATGAAAGGCCGTTGCTGGGCATAGAGCCCTCAGCCCTGCTTGCTTTCCGCGATGAGTATCCGGAGATGGCCGGAAGAACACTTGCTGATGACGCCCGGCGCCTTGCCGGCAATGCAATGCTGATTGAGGAGTTCATCTGCAGGGAAGCTGACCGGGGGAATATATCCGCGGCAAGCTTTACTGACCGGCCGGCTGAGATACTGCTTCACGGACACTGTCAGCAGAAGGCTATAGCCTCCACGGCTCCGACAATCAGGATGCTTTCACTTCCGGCAAACTACAGGGTAAAGGAGATAAATGACGGGTGTTGCGGAATGGCAGGAGCATTCGGGTATGAGAAGGAACACTATGACCTCAGCATGAAGATAGGTGAGATGGTACTGTTCCCTGCGGTAAGGGAAGCCACTGCGGAGACCGTCATTTCAGCACCTGGAACCTCTTGCCGCCACCATATCATGGACGGTACAGGAAGAAAAGCCCTGCACCCGGTGGAGGTCCTTTTTGATGCACTTATAAAATGAATTGAAACATAAAAACCTTTGAATATGAGTACTTTCGGGTTTAGCAAGGTGGAACAGGCATTCTTTGAACGCTCGGGCAGAACAAAGATGACAGCAAGAATGCCGTATATAGTTGTGGATAATTTCCCGGGTCTGGGGCTTCTGACCTCACTCAGGTTCCTTGAATGGGTGGCCGGCAACCCCGACGGAGTCATCAGCCTGCCTACGGGCAAGACACCTGAGTATTTCATCAAATGGACAAAATACCTGCTGAATAACTGGGACAGTCCCGAAGCCCGTAAGGTCAGAGAGGACAACGGACTGTTCCTGAAGGAGAAACCGTCGCTGAGAGGCCTCCATTTCGTACAGATTGATGAGTTTTATCCCATTGACCCGCGCCAGCACAACAGCTTCTATGACTATGTGCGAAATTATTATATCGAGGGATTTGACCTTGATCCGGACAGGGCATTGCTGATCAACTCGGAAGAGATAGTTCTGGCTGACGGGAAGCATTTTTCCGAGGTTTTCCCTGACAACATCATTGACCTCTCGCTCCGCAACAGGGAAGCGGTTGGTCCTCTTGAGAAACTGCAGCAGGAGTCGCTCTTCAGGATAGACAACTGGTGCACCGGTTATGAAAAGAAGATCCGTGCCCTTGGCGGAATCGGCTTCTTTCTTGGCGGGATCGGTCCTGACGGGCACATCGCCTTCAACACCAGGGGAAGTGATCATAACTCCGCCACCAGGCTCACCGCGACAAACTTCGAGACACAGGCGGCCTCTGCAGGCGATCTTGGCGGGATCGAGGTGTCAAGAACACGCCTGGTGATTACTATCGGCCTGGGAACCATTACATTCAATCCTGATGCTGTGACAATCATCTTTGCTGCCGGTGACGCCAAGGCACTGGTTGTAAGGAACGCGCTTGAGAATGAACCGGACAATCTCTATCCGGCCACTGTGCTTCAGGGACTGAAAAGCGCCAGATTCTATCTCACCGCCGGCGCAGCAGTTCAGTTGCATGACTCCGTTGAAAGATACTTCAGAGAGGGCGAATGGACCTTCGAGAAAACAGAAAGGGCGGTCTTCGACCTGTGTCAGAAGATAGAGAAATATGCACATAAGCTTGTCCCGGAGGATCTTATGAACGATGAATACTGCTCACTGATCCCCGGACTGAGTCTCAACACCGTTGCTGACGTGATTGAGTCGACAAAACGGAAGATCGAAGCCGGGCTCAGGAGGGAACGGAACACCACTTTCCTTCATACCGGGCCACATCATGACGATATAATGCTGGGCATTTTCCCGGCCATAATCCCGCAGCTGAGGGAGATCACCAACAAGTTTCATTTTTCGGTGCTCACATCGGGATTCACTGCGGTGACCAATACCATGCTCCTGGGTCTGCTTGAGGAGACACAGCGTCTTATCTCGGCAGGAATGATCCAGATGCTGAGATATCCTGATTTCTTCGAGTCAGGGTATAGGTTCAAGTGGGACAAGGATGTGAGTCATTACCTCGACAAGGTGGCCGACAAGGATGAAGCAGGCAAGCTCAGGGGCCTCTGTCACAGGATTGTCAGGGCCATGGTTGATATTTATCGCCTGAAATCGAAGGATGATCTGATTGAACAGATAAGGAAAAACAT
>MTKZ01016404.1_pt1 | contig 15570 bp, 7 predicted proteins | sample 1042781 | NCBI WGS metagenome assembly MTKZ01 (sample SAMN06212207, study PRJNA360539) | anaerobic digester metagenome | biome: Wastewater treatment plant; material: sludge; isolation source: anaerobic digester fed with sludge from wastewater treatment plant | place: Denmark: WWTP Viborg ...
TATTGCCGGGCGGCACGGGAGTTTGGTCGGCACCTTCCTGTATTGTTTTCCGGACAGCCTTAAGCAGTTCCACCTGGGATCGGTCCAAGCCGCCGTCACGAAAAACCATGATATCCACGGAAACGACTCCGCCCCTCTGGTTAACGCTGAGCACATAGTTCGTGAACTGGTTCTTTTTATAGCCCACGCCGGGTTCTCCCCACCATGTTTTGCTCAGAAAGGAAAGGATATGCCACTGTTCGCCGTTCAGGAATCGCTCCACAGGCACCTCATGAAAAACATTTTGTTCGCCGGTGGTATAGTCTTCGTGGGGAGTGTAGGCGCGCACTTCGGGATCCACGCCCGGGTTCAACGCAATAATGCGCTTGTCACTGCCCGCGCGCAAGCCCGCAGCCAGAATGCCCTGTTTTTCATCGTCGTAGCCAATAAACGAGTAGCAACCATCACACCAGATACCGGCGATTTTGTCGCCATAGCGTTCCCCGTATTCGCGGAAGGTGTCCGCCCATTTTTGCACAAATTCTTTGGTAACGGGAGTACCGCACCCGTAAGCGGCCCCTGCCTTCTCATCCGCCCGGGGACCATCACCCGTCCAATAAAGCATCAATTTGATATTCCGTTTACTGAGGGACTGGTAGAGGTCTTCAATAAGGTCGCGTGTGGAACAGGCTTCTCCGGGTTGATAGCCTGTAATCCGGTCAAAGGTGGCATTAGGCGCGATCATGAAACGTGATATCTGCATCACGGTAACAATCGCATACCCCGCACCCGAGGCTTCCACATCCGTGGAAAAGCGTTCCGTGTCAAAGTCTCGCACACACTCTTCCCAGGTCGTCTCTTTGCCCAGGCTTTGAAGTTGGTCCGCATTGTTTTGTATGCCCTCCAGGTAATGAACAAAGACGCCATAGCCGGCCTTGAGGAACCAGTCCGCAGGGGTTATTTCGGTGGCTTCCGCCAAGGCGAACGACGTCAAAAGAAAGAATATCACACCAAGCGGAATTACGTAGACGCTGGATTTCATTGTGTTTCCTCCAAGTTGCGTTATGCGTTGCTGTCATAAAGGCCCACGGAACCGTTGTCAGTATTCCAAAAATTACACTTCTTATGAATGAGCAAGATCATACGCCAGCTTCCCAAGGCGAAAAAGGGGGCTGAAAATACGTCGCCACTATAATGCGCGTGCTGCAGAAGTACCCCCGTCGCAGTGAAAATCATTCCGGCCAGCAAAAAACGTTTCAGCGGAGGGGATTCCACTGCCAGGAACAACAGAAACAGGATGGCGGTATGGCCGCTGAAAAAAAGGTCGTTTACTATGAGTGTGCCCGTGTCTGTTCGCAAGGTCGCGACAGGATCCGCCAGGGGGATGATGGACGGCAACGGTTCCAGGGGGACCAGGAAAAGCGCGATGGCGCGCAGGCACGCCAGTACTGCCGATGCCTGGAGCCAGAGCACAAAGCGGGGAGGGGTTTTGGCAAGTGCATATACCCCCAAAAGCAGCGACGACCACAGTGCCAGGAAAATAGGCACACGCAATGAGACTGGCCCGACCCGATGCAGCAGGGGATCATTGAGTTGCACTCCGGGACGCGTATGGGCGTAGTGGATAACTTCCCCGCACAGGTACTAGGATGCCAGGAATAGGACCGCCGTTACAATAAGATCGAACGTGAAACGGGGCTTTTGGAGCTCTTTGCGCCAGGCAACCGTCAATGTCCGCATGCGAGATATCATGTAGATGATCCCCGTTGCCAAAGGCGGGATTCGTAAACCGCGCCGGCCACCAGCAAATATTGCGCAAGATAATACGTGGCATAACCGGACAGGGCAATATTAAGCCGGGGCGCGGGCAGGAGCATGTGATTTACGGCGATATGCGCATCGGACAGGACGAAGACAAGTCCTCCCGCCGTGATAAACCGCGTGGGACTCCGGTGCAGCATCGTAATCGTCATCATGATGCTCATTACGGCCACATAAATGATAACGGGAACAATCAGTGCTTGTTCCCCCACAAAAATCATGCGTAAAAAAACCAGCACTACAAGCACATTCATGAGGAGCAAGGTTGCGAGAATGAAGCTTATGCGCATCCGTGTACTTTTCAACTCTTTGGCGAAAGCCACGGAGTAGGCGATGTGTCCGATGAGAAAGGTAATAACCCCGGCCATGAACCAGGAACGTTCGGCGCTGGCCAGGCTGAAATCACCCAGAGCGCCCGTCACCACCCCGATTATGACCCAGGGCCCGAAGCGCGGACGCGTATACGCCCAGGCGCATGCGGTGAGGAAAAGCGTTGGGAGGGCCTTGATGATGCCGATGCCCACCTCAATGGAAATACATGAGGACGCCGTTCCGATGAGGGCCAGTATGAGATAGCACAGGGTAAGGTAGAGGGGCATTTTGACATCCTATTTTGACGATGGTGATGACTTGTACCCATAGTCATTTGGAAAGAGTATACAGGCCGGATGCTTATAAACGGAATTGTTTGTTGTTCAGAACATCCTTGTGCCAGTGGGTTTCACAGGAAACTCGATACCTTTATGTCTCTATTTTGGTGCGGAAATGCCCTGGAAACAAGTAACTCCCGCCGGTTATAGAATTCTATTGCGTTGCGACACGCGGGACTCCTGCGCGGCGCCCGCCACCAGCAGGTATTGACCAAGATAGTAGGTAATATAACCTGACAGGGCAAACAGCAGCCGCGTGGAAGGCGGCATTCCCTGTCGTATGGCGATATGGGCGTCGGATATGACGAAAAAAATGGCTCCGGCCCCAATCAACCACGTCGGACTTTGGTGCAGAATGGCGATGGTCATCATGACACCCATGACCCCTACATACAAAGACAAGGCGGCTATTTCAATGGACGACAATGTCCGGCCGGACGCCCGGGCTGACCATGCGCTGACGATAACCATAAATACGGCCATCATCCCGATAACCACGCCCCGGATTCGCGTCCAGCGCAAGTCTTTGAAAAACGCTATCGAATAGGCGATGTGCCCCAATAGAAAAGCGGCCACCCCGAACATATCCGCATACGGGTAATGTACCCAGAGGCAAAAGTCTCCCACGGCGCCCAAACCCACGCCAAGGACCACCCACAGCTTGAATCGCTTGCGCGTCAGGCCCAGGGCGCACATGGTGAGAAACGCCGCGGGAAGCGTCTTCATCACCAGTTCCGCCAGTCCCCAATGGACGAGATGAATGCTCGTTCCGAACAGTGCAAGGACAAGAAAACAACCGGACAGATACAACGGCATTTCAATCTCCTTTATCCATCACCGCGCTTGCCTGTATGCCACAGAATACCAGGTCTTCTTCTCAGATATTATGTTACCAGGGATTCGAAGACGCCATGTCCCAGGCGTCCAGTGTGACGAGTGTTGCCGTGCCGCCGTTGGCAAACAAGGTGATGCCCTGACTGTCTTTCCTCACCGGGTCTATGCGTTGTACCAGCGCCTGGCGTTCATTGGCGTAGACTTCCAGGATGGAACGGTCCAGGAATATACGCAGTTTCAGGGTTTCGCCCGGCTGCAGGGAGAAAGGGGCCTTTTGTTCCGTCACCGGGCCGTTGCCATCGCCCATGATAAATTTGAGATGCTGCAAATAACCGGCGGATGATGATTTCGTGAGTTCAATGCGCAAGGTTTGTTCCGACGGATTGTACACAATGCGTGTTTCCTCCTCGCCGCCCGGAGACTTCCTTACGCATAGTCCGGTCTCCCGCGCGGAACCCGGGTCCAGTTCCAGCGCCAATTCCAGGGTGTCGCCCTGTACCCCATCAAAGGAAGCCTCCTTCCCGTCTTCAACAAGCGTGTCCGAAACACGGCGATGGTTCAGGCGCAACGTTTCCAACTCCACAACCGGCGCCATGCGCAGGGCACCGTCCTCACCCAGCCACAGGTGACGGGGCAGGCTCATCACACCGCTCCAACCCGCAGGCGGCGGTTCCTGGCCGGGTCTCCAGTCCAACACCCAGGCCCACATAATACGCCGCCCCTGGCTATCGAGCAGGCTTTCAGGCGCGAAAAAAGTACCGCCGGGGAAATTCATCCAGGCGTGTGATTCGGGATAAAACTGTTCCTTTTCCCATCGGCCGAGGTAATACCGGCAGCCGCGCTTGTGACTGATGCACAACAGCATGTGCTTGTCGCCGAGTTCGAAGAAATCCGGGCAGGAGATATCGTCATCGGGCTGCACGCCGGGCATGTCATGGGCGAGGAAGGGACCCACATATTCCCAACTGGCCAGGTCTTTGCCGCGAAACAGGGTGGCCGGGGTGCCGCTTCCGGGATTACCGCCGAATATGGCATAGTAGCGGCCGTCTTCCGCCCAGCCGTGAGGGTCCCAGGAGGCGTATCTGCCGAATTCAGGGTCTCCTTCTTTCACGTTGGGGATGATAGGATTCGAGGGCAGTTTTGTCCAGTGCTCGAGCTCTTTTTCGGCACAGGTGGCAATGCAGTTTCCCGCGTCCACGCCATGATAGAGCATGGTGGCCTCGCCATTCAGGTTCACGAAACAATTGCCGCTGAAAATGCCCTTGTCCATATCGCCCGGCGAGGGGTAGAGTGCGGGCGGATGAAAACGCCAGTGAATGAGATCGGTGCTCGACGCGTGCCCCCAACAGTGCCCTCGTTCGTCCTGAAAGATGTAGCACAGGTGATATTTTCCCTGCCAGTAGATGGCGCCATTGGGATCGAAGGGCATGCAGGAGCCTTCCGGCACGACAAAATGATATTGGGGGCGCTGCGGGTCCGCAAGCATGCGCGCGCGGTGGACCCGCGACGCTGATGACAGGTCATCGCTCTTGTCCGTCTTGGATAAGACCTTGTCCGCTGTTTCTCGGGGCATGGCCACCAGGTAACTTTCCTGTCCGTCAAGAATCAGCCGGCCGTTGTCCATGCGGGCGTTCCCGGCGAACAGGGTTTCGGGAAACCGGCCCATCCGGTCCGATGCCCGGCCGTCGCGGAATAACCACCACGCCAGCGGCTCCGGGCTGAAGGGTTCCCCCGGCCGCAATTGCGCAATCTGTTCCTGCGTCAAGGCGTAGTCATAGATGCGGGCATCCTCGATGGCGCCCTTCAGGCAGGCGCGGTCGCCCGCTTCCAGGTGGCGCAGCCCCATGACCACCACGCTCTCCGGACCGAAGACTAGCGGCGTTTCCACGCTGTACTGCGCATACGCCTGTCCGTTACGGAAAATACGCACTTCGCGGCCTTCATAAACGATGGCAATCTGGACAAATGTGCTGTTGTCCGCTGTTTCCTCGGGGAATAACGATTGGTCTTGCGGGGTGCGCTGCCATTGGTCGCTGCCGCCCATCCATTTTCCGGACGCAATTTCACCGAATACAATACCGTCAAACCGTGCGTGCAAATCATCCAAGGTCAGAACGCTGCCTCCCCGTTGCGCCAAACTGTCCAGGCACACCCAGGCCACGAGCGTCTTGTCCTGTATCAGGGGTGTAGTATCCGCGCAGGCTGACAGCGCTCCGGTCAATATGCAAACAACACCAACCCATGTGGAAACGTTCCACTTTACCGCACGTCGGAAATACCTATGGATTAAGCGCATAACGGTTTCCTTATTTTATGGGATAGAACTCTTGTGGAAAGGCTATTCTTTACGCATGGGAATTGTCAAATTGTCATGAAAGGAATGTCAACATGACAATGCTATTTTCATCGTCACAACCATCGCGCGTTTATCCCGAAATAGCCCAAACAGGGAGACAAAATTACATATAAGATTTCCAGTTGTAAAGGGCTCCCGCCTGGGGATTGGGCCTGTGTTATTCTATCGAGGATAGCTTCCTTGTATACTGATTGCGGATTGACATTCCTGAGGCGGGGAACCACCGCCCGGGACATTCCCGGAGTTGATAAAAGGATGTCACTATGAGATTTCTCATGAGCACAGCGGCAGTTATATTTCTGGCGGCCACGTTTAACATCGCCTGCGGCGCGGAACCAGGAACGGAACAACTCCTTCAGGCTTTCACACAGCCGCCGAATGACTGTAAACCTCATACGCGCTGGTGGTGGATGGGGAATGCGCTGCGCAAGGAGGACATTGCATGGCAGCTGGAACAGATGCGGGCGCAGGGCATTGGCGGGGTGGAACAAATCACGATGGAGCCCGTTTACACCAGGGGAAATCATGACTATCTGTCGCCGGAATATTTTGAACTGCTTCATTTTGCTGTGGAGGAAGCGGAAAAGCGCGAGATGGCGTTCTCCATCAACTTTGGCGGGCCCGGCTGGATTTGGGGCGGGGAATGGGTGCCGATAGAAGACCAGAGCCAGGTGATGCTCGCCAGCGCCGTGGAAGTGGACGGTCCGCGCGTTTTTTCCGGGGCCCTGCCGGAGGAGGCTGTGAACAATCCGAACGATGTGCCCCGTTCCATGCCGGTTATTGCCGATGAAGACCGGTTGCTCAAGGTTGTTGCCGCGCGTTTGGAGAACGGGCGCCTGCGGGCGGATTCACTTACGGATCTGTCTTCTTTCGCCCGGGAGCGCAGTCTCGAATGGAAGGTGCCCGAAGGGCGGTGGAGGATCATGGCGTTCTGGCTGACCCGGAGGGACAACGCCAATGCCGTGGATCATCTGAACCGGGGTGCCATGATACGCTATTGTGAAACCCTTGGCGCCCGGTATAAGGCGGCTGTGGGTGACCATTTTGGGAAAACGGTGGAGTCTTTTTTTGGCGACAGTTTCGAAGTTCCCATCTACCGTAACGGCCTGTATTGGACTGACGGCCTTTTCGACACCTTCGAAAAGGAAAAGGGATACTCTCTTGTTTCCTGGCTGCCCGCGCTCTGGTACGAGGTGGATGAATTGTCCGCCAGAATCTGGTACGACGTCAATGAATTCCTGCACAAGCAGGGAATGGAGGCCTTCTTTCAGGTATTTCTGGACTGGTGCGAACGCCATGGCGTGCGCGGGCGTATCCAGCCTTATGGATTTGTTACGGATAGTATTGAAGGCGCAGGGAGGGCTCATATCCCCGAAATGGAGATTACCCCCGGTGAAAAGGACGCGCTTCCCTGGTATGACACGCGCATAGGCCCGCGCGCATATGTGGCGTCGGGGGCGCACCTCTATGGAAAAACTATAGTCAGCACGGAGGCCTTTACCTACCTGCACTGGGAACCGTACCGGGCGACCTTGGAAGAACTGAAGATTGCCACGGACGGGTTTCTGTGCGCCGGGGCCAACAAATTCTACAATCACGGCTATATTGCCTCGCCTGAACGGGATATCGTCCCGACGCGTGGATTTTTCGCCGCGATTCGCATCAGCCATGAAAACATCTGGTGGCCTTATTATCATCACCTGGCCGCCTATACCGCGCGATGCTGCGCCCTGTTGCGCCACGGGCGGTTTGTTGCGGACGTGGCCGTATATTCGCCCCTGGCCAACCAATGGACCAAGAGCGTGCTGAACGCCCGTGCGCTCCGCATCCACCTCCGGGAAAGAACGCAATAGTGAGTGGGCCAGCAACACGTCGGCCACCGCATGATAGGTCCACTGATCTTTAATCGGCGCATCCAGTTGTTCAAAGCCGCCCCAGCCTGCGGGCCCCCCGGCGTCATGCCGTTCCCAGTTACCGTATTCGCCCCGGGGCACACAGCCGCAGGTATCCATGGCAATGGCACAGTAGCCGCGCTTCACCCAAAGGCGTACCCATTCGGCAAAGGCCGTGCCGCCGCCGCCATGGACCAGCACCATGCCCGGAAACGTTTTGTCCCCGGCCCTTTCCGGCGTGCCGTACCAGGCGAATACACGGGTAGGTTTTTCCTGAAAAGGCAACCCTTCATAAAATAACGCGCGGATACCCGGCTCGGAGAACTCTTCCGCTGGAAAGATTTCGGGAGTTTTAAACAGGGCGTCCTTGTCCCACGGCATTTCAACCGGCGCAGCGGTAGCGGCCGTCAGAAAAATCCCGGCAAGGAGGAGCGCGGCGGCAAGCATTCTGACATTACAGTGTGCATAAATCCGTCTGTTCATGGAATGACCTTCCTTTCCACTTCGATTGCATTTCATAACGGCCTTCCCTTCACACTATGGAATAGTATCATGAAAGGACAAAGCAGCATTGTATGCCGGACAAAAATAGGATGCAAAAAAAATGCTGGATACCGTACACTTTGTTTAGTATGATGGTAAGGGTATGATGCTATGACATGGACATTTACGTAACCGCGCCTTTGATGGGAGGGTATTATGAAAATCGGTTTTAACATGTTGTTATGGACGCCTTTTGTAACGGAAGAGCATTACCCCCTGTTCAAAACACTGAGAAATACAGGGTATGACGGTGTGGAAATTCCCTTGTTCAACGGGGATGTAAAACACTATGCGAACGTAGGGCGCGCTTTGATGGATAACGGATTGCTGTGTACGGCCGTTACGGTGATTCCAGACCAGGCCCACAATCCCATCAGCCCCAATGAAAAGGAGCGGGAAGGCGCGCGGGACTATCTCCATTGGGTACTGGAATGTTGTGAGGCCTTGCATGCGGAGGTATTGTGTGGTCCCTATTACCAGCCGCTTGGAGTTTTTACCGGGGAAGGCCCTACGGAAGAGGACAAAGAACGGGCGGCGGAGATACACTGGAATATGGCTTGTGAAGCGGGGGATGCGAACGTGCTCCTGGCCATCGAGCCCCTCAACCGCTTTGAATGCTATTTCCTGAACACGTTCCACGATGCCGCCGAATATGTCAGGCGCGTAGGACATCCTTATTTTAAGGCTATGTATGATACCTTCCACGGCAATATTGAAGAGAAAGACCCGGTCGGCTGTATTCTTGATGAAGGGGATGTTCTCGGCCATTTTCATGTTTCCGCCAACGATCGCGGCACCCCCGGCCGTGACCATATACCCTGGCCCGAGACCTTCTCCGCACTGCGACAAAGCAAATATGACGGCTGGATTACCATAGAGGCTTTTGGCAGAACGATGCCGGATTTGGCGGCGACCACCTGCGTGTGGCGCGATCTCTCCAACAGCCTTGAGGAAGTTTATGAAGAGGGATATGCGCTGATTTCCAATGGGTGGGAAAATGCCTCGGAGTAACGCCGTTTCACACGGAATATAGGGGGAGGGGTATCACAATAAGCCTTGAGTCTGTTTTCCCCCCTGTGGGAGGAGTTATGCGCAATTCTCGATGGTAAAGGTTGCCCGAAAATAACAACGACTTTATAAAGAACTCAAAGGACCACAGGGGCACAAAGGTCGTGCCCAAACAGCACCCCCCGAAGTCATTTGCGCGGTCACCAAAGATGTCCTTGATGTCCTTCTTGTCGTTTAAGTCCTTTAGCGGTGACGGCCCTTTCCCGCCGGCGCCTGCCCATGCATTTTCGTGAAACCTCACGCCCCCCTTTAAGGTCTTTCGGATGTAAAGGATTCCGAAAACAAACCGGTTTAAACCGCCGGGGAAAGGGCAACCAATGAGGTTTCGATTTCGTGCCGTAATTCTGGCCGCCCTCATGGGATTTCCATGGTCCGCTTTCGCAGCGGATGTAGCCATGGATGCGGACCGCATGCTCCTGGTAAATGGCGAGCGCACCTTCATTATGGGACTCTATGAGAACCCGGCCGAAGATGCCGTGCTGGAGGACGTCGCTCACGCAGGATTTAATCTTGTGCGCAGCTCCGATGATACCGCCTCACTCGACCGTCTTCACAGGCACAGGCTCTACGCCTGGATAAACACCGGCGGCCTGATGCAGTTGGGCCCGGATTCCATCGCCCGCGAGACACAACTGGAAGAAATGGTGGCACGCTGCGGCGCCCATCCTGCCCTGGCGATTTGGGAAGGGCCCGATGAAGGCTTGTGGATGTGTGCCGTAAATGCCCTTTCTTCCGAAGGAACTTTGAAGGAAAAGACCACGCTTTTTAACAAGAATGCATCGGCGTTACGGGATGGCCTATTGGCAGGGTATGAGAAAATTAAGGAACTGGATCCGCATCATCCTGTATGGTTAAATCATGCGGCGGGTAATTCCGTTCGATTGTTGGAAGGATTTGGCCGCGCAGCGGACATTGTAGGCGCCGACATCTATCCGCTGATGCCGTATCCCACCCATCCGATGGATATCTCCCGCATCGGTTTGGGTTGGGTCGGCGTGACCACCTCGAGGATGCAGGAAAGCGCGCCCGGTAAACCCGTGTGGATGGTGTTGCAGGGGATGAGCTGGGGATATCTGTCCGGCGAGCTGTTTGCCATCAAAGAGGAACCCGCCCAATGGCCAACCCTTGAAGAATCCCGGTTCATGGCCTACGATGCCGTTGCCCGGGGGGCCCGAGGCATTCTGTACTGGGGTACTCATGTTCTTGAAAAAGACTCTGAATGCTGGAAGGGCATTCTCACCGTTGTCCGGGAACTGGCGGACAACCAGTCCTTGTTGACGGCGCCCGATTCACCCGTCGCGCCAACCATTGACGCCTGGGTGATGGGTGTATTTCCACTAAGCCTGAACGACAACATCCTGAGTCTTCCGGTGCTCGGAAAAACATTAAACGGAGAGACCTGGTGGATCATCGTCAACGAATATTTTTTCCCGGTTACGTATACCCTAAACGGGTTGGATACGCTTGAAGGTGTTGTCTATACGGATAGCGGTTCCGGAAACGAAGCTTCTGTCCGGAAGGGCGCCTTGACCTTCTCAATACCCCGACTTGGCATTCATATTCTTCGGCCCGCTTCACATTAATTCTGAGAATGTTCCGAATGCGGATAGTTCGCGATGGCCGGCCACACTGCCTGAACTTTCCTGTTGGACTAAACGGCTTTGCCGTGAATGTTTATTCCTGTGTCCGCAAAACGGGGGCAGACGCGAATGGCACTAGCTTAAGCCCTCAGAGGAGGGATAGACACCCCAAAACAGAGATGTTGTTGATAGCAATAATGGGTTAGGCTTGTTTTTGGGGAGTCAGTCCTTGTGTGTCAAGTAAGCTCGTGAAAGGAGGATGTAATGTGAAGTCTACATACGAAACCCTTCTTTGAGACCTTGCGGGTAGAAGCCCGCCTGGTAAGGCGTAACAAGCCGCCGGGGCCACCCTGTCATTTTTTTACCCTCATTCCACCTATATCTACGGCGAATTCTACTTGACATTTTAAACGAAATGGGGTATAAAAAAGGTGTAGGGCATAACATGTATTTCATGAAGACATACAGCCATTCAGCATAATGACGGCCTGAACTTTCAGGAGGTGCGGTATGTTTGCAGTATTTATAAGTGTCCGCAGGGAGGGGGTAACCAATTTCGGCGCAGTGGTCACGGCGCTGGTAATTTCCACCCTGCTTCCCTTTTCCATGGGGGTATGGCCTGTGGCGTCTGTCTCCGCTGAAGAAGCCTCCTTGCCGATGCGGCTTTCTCGGCATATACCGGTAGAACCATTGCCAACACCCCTTGGTGCAGATGCTATTAAGGCGGACACAGGACTACTTGGTGAAGTTTCCTCGGAGATAAGCATATCTGAGGACCGGCAGACAACCCCAGGAGAAAGCGCCGGGCAACTGCCGCGCGAACAGCGTATCCGCCTGGCACGCTTTTTACCGGCACCCTCCGCTACGGTTACCCCGCTGGACAGCCTGCTTGCCAAAGCCTATACCGTGCGTTCCTCCCGGGAGGGGAAAGAACGCGGCGCTGTCCGGGTGTATCGTTCCGGCAAAGAAGTGACGCAAGGGGCGGCGCCTGCCGATGAAGGAGAAGCGGACGCTTCAGCGCTCTCAACGTTGTCGGTTCCGGCGTCATCATCGCCAAGTGCGGAACAAGTGTTGGCCGAAGGCGACGCGTCGCTGGCGCAGTCCCGCGTTAGTGAAGCCTTCCTGGCGTATTTTGCCATTGTGAACACCTGGCCGGCTTCCTCCGAGTCCCTCGCGGTGGATGCGGCGTTGAACAACCTGGTCTGGGATGCGGACCGGGGCATTGCGGATGTGGACGAACTGCGCGCCTTTACGGATGCGCTGCCGCCGTATGCCGAATGCGCATCGGATAAGGCGGTCTATTGGCTGGTGGCTGCCTATCAGGTCACCGGACATGCCATGCTGGCATCAGGCGGTAGCAAAGACGCCCAGGCCTACTTGGAATATAGCCGGGATACGGCGTTGTCGGCCATGCGGGATTTTTCCGATTCGCCCTACCAGCTATTTATCCCCGGTCACTATTTGTTGTCCTGTCGGGATTTGGGCCGGTCCGAGCTGGACACGGGTATGGCCCGGTTGCAGTTGGTGATCAGCGGCGAGACATCGAATTCGATGCTGAAGTTTGCCGCGCGCCATGCCTTGGCTACCCACTATAACAGCGCGTACAATGATATTGTCGAAGGCAGTGTGCAGGCCATGAACGTGGTGGATGAATATTCCGGTTCCGTGCCGGAGCGGATGTTGCAGGAAGAAACGGCTTCTCCCAATCTACGGGCGCACCTGAACTTCGGCCTAGGCTATATTCATTACCAGATGGGTCAGTTCGGTACGGCGCGCCGGTATTTTGAAGCGGCGCCGGCGGCGGACGGCGATAACCGTCGCCTTGGGGATGCGTCCGCCTACATGACGGCGTATATGACGGAACTGGCGGATTTGAGCCGGACGGAGCGGATATTGACGGCGTATTATGGGTACATGGACGCCTGGCCGGACGGAGAATACCTGGACAAGGCGCTGATGCGTGTGGCCAGCGTTCTAGACCAGAGCGGAAATCTTCGCGACGCGGCGCGTACCTTTAGAACGCTTTTGGACCTGTTCCCGGGCGCGTCGTGGGCGGATAATATTCAACAAATTGCGAAGGACCTGGAAGCGTCCATTGCCGCGGGCATGGAAGAACAGCGACGGGGCGACGCGCTGGTGGCGGAGTACGGCATGGAATGGTGCGGCCCCTATGCCCTGGCCCTGTTATTGGAGTCACAGGGCAAGGACGCGGACCTGCGCGCCTTGGCGGAAGACAGCGGCATGGACTATTCCGGCACGTCACTGGCCGGCCTGCAAGCGGCGGCGGTCGCCGCCGGGCTAACTGCATACGGCGTGAAGGTTTCCGGCGCGGCTTCCCTGACCGCCCCGGCTATCGCCCATCTGTCACCCAACCATTTCGTGTTTGTTTCCGCTGTGACAGCTACCGATATCAGCGTAGAGGATCTGCAGGGTCCCCATATAGTATCGCATGAGGATTTTGACGCCCTCTTTTCCGGGTACGCGCTGCTCATGTCGGAGCCGGATGTATACACCGGTGTTGACACGGCCACCCTGGAAACCATCCGGGGCGGCCAGAGTGACGGTTTCTATATCGGTATGACGGAAGCGTATATGCAGTGTATTAATCAGGACCGGCCCGAAGGATGTCCCCCCGAGCGCCCCCCGAACTACGGTGGTCCTAGCACGGGTGGTGGCGGGGGGAATAACCCGACTTCGGCGCCCCATTCCAAGGGCACGTCATCGCCGGGAGATATCCATAACGGTCCCTATGTGAATACGCCCGGGGCCATGGCCGATCCGGCCAACCCGTCGGTGAACCCGAATATCCCCTTCGGCGGCAGCGCCCTGACCGTAAGCATGGGCACCAATCACCGGGCCATGTCTATGATGCAAACCGATATCCATGTGCCTACGCGGGGCGCCATGGATTTTTTCTTCAGGCGCGTCTACTACAATCCCTGGGGCAAACACCGGGACTATATGGCCTCCGAAACGCGCCCCTACAAAAACAATATCGGCAACGGCTGGCGTCATAACTTCAACGTCCATGTGCGCCTGTCCAGCGCAAACGGCTACCTGGCCTATGTGGACGCCAACGGGAATTTCAAGCGCTTTACACGGACCGACACGAATGTGAACGGGTATGACCTTTACCAGCGCGCCCCGCTGGATATGGATGAAGAAGACGTCAACGCATTACGCACGGAACGGGCCATCCGCGCCCGACGCCATGTCCAGGAAGGCTGGGTGGAAATCGAGTTTCCCGACGGCATTACCTGCCGGTTCAGTGCGCCTATCAATGATTTGGAGCGATATTGCCGCTTGGAGTCCTTTCATGACACTTCGTATGTTCCGAATCCGCAGTACCCTGATGAAGAACATAAGTTCACACTCCATTATAGCAACCTGTGGATTCATACGCCGACACCGGGAGACCAAAATTTATACACGAATTTTGGGCGGCTCTCCCAGGTGACGGCCCCGTCCGGGGACGACCGCTACTTGCAGTTCTATTATTCGGGCAACCTGATTGAGCGTGTGGACCTGCTCCAGCCCGACGGCGCGGGCACGGAACTGCTCAAGAAGGTGGAGTACAGTTACGGTCCCTATAAAACGGGACAGGGTACGCCGTACAACTACCTGCGTTCTGTGGAGATTGACGATAACCCGGATGATACGGTGTATTTCGAATATGAAGAGGGGGTGTATGACAACACCGTGGTAGGCATGTATCCTTCCAAAATCACGGACAAGGAAGGCAACCAGCTGGAGATCGCCTGCACCTACGGGGTTGTGCCGGGCAATAATTTCATCAGCACCACGGAAACCGCGTTGACCTTTCCCGACGGGCTTACCACGGTCTATGAGAAGACCTATAAAGATTATACGGATGTACGGAACTATGACGGCGCGACCGTCTTGTCTCGATTTTTCTTCAAGGTGGACGGTCATGGGGTGCGCGTGGACTATGCCCGGTATTACCATGAGCCCGGCGGGGCCACCTATGATCAGTGGAATTACTATTACGAGAACAACTACGATCTCACCGCGGTCGGTAATGTGGCGGTGCAGTACTGGTACAATGACGACGGACGTGTGACCAAGTACGCCTGCGGCTATATCTACTATCGCTATGAATACCCGGCCGGAGGCGGCCTGTATCCCATCCGCCAGTATGGGCCGGGTACAGCGGACGATCTATACAAGGGCCCCATGACGGAATTCGTTTATGACGCCTACGACCGGCTGGTCCAGGTGAAACCGCCGGACATGGGCAGCAACGGGCTTAGCATCGCCTATGACGCCTACGGCCAGGTAACGTCGCGTACCAATGCGGCAGGTGACACCCAGTCTTACACCTATGACAGCCGGGGCAACCTGACCTCCCACACGGACTACGAAAGCAACACGTGGACCTATACCTATGATGACCTGGGCCGGATGATAACCCAGACGGACCCGGCCAGCCGGACCACCACCTATACCTACACGGGTGGCTGCCCGAGCTGCGGCGGCGCGTCGGGCCAGATTGCGTCCATCACGCTGCCGGACAACCGTCAGCTGTTCTTTGACTATGACAATAACGGCAATCTCATCCTGCAGACCGATCCCCTGGGCCACGAAACGGCCTATAGCTATGACGGTATGGGCCGCCTGGTCAGTGTACTTACGGAAGAAGGACGACAACAAACCTTCACCTATGATACACTGGGGAACATGACTAGCAAGACGGATTTCGGCGGCAAAACGACCCATTACGAATATGACTACCGCGGCCTGATGACGCGAACGTGGCTTCAGGTGGGCGCCGTAGAGGATACGCTGGTGGAAAATGAATACAATATATCCGGCTGGCTCGTGAAAGT
>MTKZ01125513.1_pt1 | contig 15564 bp, 21 predicted proteins | sample 1042781 | NCBI WGS metagenome assembly MTKZ01 (sample SAMN06212207, study PRJNA360539) | anaerobic digester metagenome | biome: Wastewater treatment plant; material: sludge; isolation source: anaerobic digester fed with sludge from wastewater treatment plant | place: Denmark: WWTP Viborg ...
ATCATACGCTTCATTGCAGGCTTGATCGCACGTTCGTAAGCCTGATCTGCGCTCAAGTTGAGAGTAAGATCTTCAATGCTGTACTGGATGTTGGTTTCGATGCGAGTGTTGATAGCGAGTGGAATGACAGGTTCGCTAACTCTCTTATATCCGACAGTAGGGTTCATGCTGGAAGGGAGGGACTCATCATTTCCTAGCACTGTCTCGGTTGCACCTAGCTCAGTCTGCCTACGCAGATTGATGGATGCGCCAAGGTTATTCTGCGCAGAGAATTCATCGGAGCGCCAATCGATGCGATCAGCAATACCTGCCTGCTCCTTGAACGCGAAATATAGAGCCTTGTCAATCTTCGACTGGGTCTTAAAACTGTTATTAGCCATTTCTACCTTTTTCCCAGAGAACTTGCCATTTGAGGCGGTTAATTGAGGCTCTGAGTTCCTCTGATTGGTGCTCGAACTGCAGTCGTGCAATCTGCTGGTGGACTCTTATACTCTGTGCATGCCCACCAGCATCAATCAGAGTCTATTGGTTTGGCATTTGACGCATACCTGCGATTCAAGGCTATATTTAGTATTTCTTATTAGGTGCATAAACCAAATTGCACCCTAATGCATCTATTGCATCAATCTTTCCAATTGCTTCTTATTAGGCACATAAACAAAAAGGCCCTGAGATATAATCCCAGAGCCTAAATTGCACCTTAATGCATCTATTGCATTAATCTTCCCAAGGCTTCTTATCTACTTTGCCAGCCCTATATGCCTTCCAATACTGAGAAGGACTCATATTATCCCAATTCTTATTACCAGATGCACCAGATTTAGGAACATTCGGTAACTTAGGGGCCTGTTTTGCACTTGGAGTAAATGCAACTGGCTTATTTCCAGCAACTGCAGCAGGTGCGGCCTTAGATGGAGTATCTTCAACAGGATCATACTTTGCACTCAGCTTTGCGAGCACCTTAATACTATTGATTGGATTCTGCATCATCACATAATCTAGAAGTTCCTGATTAGTTGCAATATCCCAAGCAAGTTGTGCAGCATTCTCATCAGTAATTAGTGCATGCCTAACTTCAATGGGGATGTGCTGGGCCAGCTTATTCAGATGCTCAACAGCCTTAGGAAGATCTGGATTAGCTTGTGCCGCAATCTGCACCTTCTGCTCGAAAGAACTTCCTATTTCCTGCTCATATGCCTTAGCTGCAGTTTCTCTCTCATTCTTCAACTGCTCTTGCTGATTTAGCTTCAATGCAGCTTTTACTTTTGCCTCGGCCAATGCATTTACATAATCCTGCAGTGTTTCGAACTTACTAGCATCTGGCATTTCACCATCTGCAAGTTTATCTATTTCGGCAGACCTAGCTTCAATTGCACGAATGCGATCTTCAAGCTGTGCAGCTTTAGACTCTGCCTGTTTCTTAGCTTCATTCAGTTCCCTAATGCGCTCATTAGCACGGCTCTTATGCTTTGGAGTATCTTCCTTCTTCTGAGTCTCAGGTTCTCCCTCTTTCTCTTCAGGCTCTCCAGATTCTCCCGGTTCTCCAGTCTCTTCAGTTTCGCCAGCTTCTGAAGTTTCATTTGTCTGAGTTTCTGGTTCCTCGACAGGCTTCTGCTGTTCATTTGTAGTGTCTGCCGTTTCATCATTTGCAACATCTGCAAGTAGATCGGCCATTGAATTATATGCTTCCATTGTATTGTCCTTGCTTTTTACGTCTGTGCTGACGCTTTATATCTATTTATATCTTAACATTAGAACGTGCGAGAGACTAGCGCATCGAATATATCTTGCCCAATTTTTCCAGCATCTAATGCTCGTTGTGCAACTTCTCGTACTACTCTAGTCTTAGTAGTTGAGTACCAATCAGATGCTTCGTCAACTATTATACTGGAGATAATCCCTCTATCTTCTCCGACACTCTGTTGAGACTCTGGAGATTCTGTAGCTGACCCTTATTATTAGCATCTAGTGCATTGAGCAATGGCTTTATTTGCCCTTCAATCTCAAGCAGTCTCTTCTCTTGATCGTGCTGGGCTTCCTGTTTGGCGAAGTCTGCCTTTATCTTATCGTCAGCAATGTCACGCTTTGTCTGGATGTCGAGAACTTTTATCTCATTCCCAGTATTTGCTTTTTCTAACTCATCAGCCATCTGCTGCAAGTGTTGAGTTTGTATCTGTAATTGCTGTTGCATCTGCTGTATCTGCTGTTGCTGTGTCCTAATAACGTCTTCTGGATCATTACTATTAGACTGCTGTGCAATTAACTGTTGGACTTGTGGGGGTAACATCGCCCGGAACCTATCAGCAATCTCCTCCGAATTAGGTATATTACTGTAGCGAACAACAACATCTGCAATTAATGGAAGCATTTGAGGATTGCCTTTACCAAATGTCATCAACTGCTCACTGAATTTCTCTTTCTCAGTGCTATAGGTTGGGCCGCTACTAATTACCACTCCAAAATTGCTATAAGTAAGGTCAACATTCTGCACGTTTGGTACCTGAGTAGGCCCAATGCTCACATGCTGGAATGTATTATCCACGCCCATGCTGATTCGAATATCATCATCATTGTAATAGACTGAAATCATATCAAGCAGAATCTCACCAGTACGCTTAATACCATAATTCAGTGCATCGACAAAATGGTAAGTCTGAATCTGAGAACCAGCCTGCTGATATGCAATAGCCTTACCAGATGCATTAGATAGTGCCTGTTGAGTGCTAGGATCTGGATAGATTCCAGTGATCTGTCGAGCCATCTCAACATTCTGCGAAGATAAATCCATATATCCAGTTGGAGGTCCGGGAGGCACAATCGGAATTACCTCAGATCCCTTTTTCTTTCTCAAAATTACATCAGGATCGGTTGCTGAATTAGCCCATGCATCTTCGTCGGCTGCATCAATTGCATCTTTATCCGCAATCCAGCCACTCTTAGGTGCCTGAGATACTGTAGCAATGGCCTCACTCTTGAGCCAATTGATCTCCTGCTGAGGTGCTTTGATCTCTCCGGTTAGAGATGCAAAAGTCAATTCGCCATCAATCTCAACCTTATCTCCTGCAATTACAACAAAAGGCAACACAAGCAAGTCTAGCTCGTCATGCACCAAAATGTCAAATTCATCAAACACTACAAAATCTACTGTACCCTTTGAATTGAAATACCAATATTCATACACAACTACAGAACTATCAGTTGCAGATGCTTTACCTTCTGGATAGTCTCTCTTATAGTCTAATTCAGACAGAGTATTCTTGTACAAGACCCAATTCGCATCAGAGAAATCAGGCAATTTAGCCGCTGGATCGAACATTACAGTAGTTGGATCATCAATCTGCTCAATTGCAATCTCGATCTTATCTACAATTGCAACTTGCTTACTTGGAACCATCTGCACCCCATAAGGAGTTTCCATTGGCACTGTAACATACTGAGTCTGCTTAACCTTACGAGTCTTAGGAGTTACTCTCCATGCACCTAATCCACCCTCTGCAACTTGCTCAAGTGCGTGGGTATAGGCTCTCTGAGCATTTGAGGTATATTCAATATGTCTAATTACTCCAGCTAATACCCGTGCAGCCGATTTATCTGAATCTGCAGATACTGGATATACTGAGATGCTTGGAGGTGCTTGACGTACTGCATTCACCAATGGTCTAACAAAGCCTCCAACAATAGGATAGACCTTGCAATCCCTATGCGCCCTACGCCTCTGCTCCTCAATCCCAGGATCCCATTGCTTTCCATGCGCAAATTCATACATCTCAGTATAGATACGATGAGGATTTGCCCAATAAGATTCTGCTTTAGATAGCAATTCCTTGCAATAGGAATGAGTTAATTCAACATTCTCATCTAACATGTGCTTATCTACACCCTCTAAATTAGAAGAGTCTAAATCAAGATCAATTTGCATTTTAGTGTTCATTTCAGTCTCTATATTTAGTTTTGCGAATGATGCCCCTTAATGCACCTTCTCCTCTTGCTTCTCAGCCCAATTGCCGAGTTGCTGGATCAACTGACCCCTCAATGCATCCCTGAATTCCTGCCTCTTAAGCAACAGATCGTATCTATAGAGGGCATTGATGCATCCTAGTTCGATAGCACCTATCAAGATTATTGTCAGCATTCTGAATCCCCCTCATCACTATCGTCAAACTCTACAACGCAGAGAGTCAAATACCCATCATTTGCAATTTCAACATGGCTATTAGGATTGGGTACCACCGCTTCTACAAAATGCAATTCATAAGTAATTTCATCAGTAATCAAATTATGTATTTGACTTAATTGCCACAGCAATCCATCATATGTAATAACCCACATTGCAAGATCATATTCATCTGTGCTACTAACAGAGATCTTTTCCTCTTCTCTAGTTGATGCGATATTAATTATTGCATTAATATCAGCCTTGCACTTATCATCAAACTTACCAAATGGATTATCGAAATTGCCAAGTTTCATTATCTACCCTCTGCAATGTTGCAGTATTTCTTCGTTGCGCTCATTATTCCACTATTCATTTGCTTAAGATCAATTCCAATACCTCTTAGAATTCGATCTCTTTTAACTCTATTGATCGCAAAGTTAAGGCTTAGAAACATCTTTCCTTCATCTGCAAGCCTTTTCCAAGTACTAATTATGTATTTGCGCTCGCATGCATCTAATGCCTTCTTAGTTTTGCATAATTCAATTATCGCATAGTCTGCAATCATACCTTTGGCAATCATAGATTTGACTATTTTTGAACTTGTAGTATATGTAGGCCACGGATTCTTAGTTTCATGAAAGCATTTCTGCCCAATATACAATTTATAAGTATTATTTACTTTGATTTTTACCATATACACAAAGCCATAATTACTATTAACTTCAGCTTGTGTGATCATTGTTCCAAAAGTAAGAGGCAAGATAGCTTTAGGCTTAGTCTTGCGAGTCTTTGGAGGATTCTTGATCAGGTTTAACATCTCTGTCGTGTGGTTCATGATCGTATTTAGAAGAAATTCCTCATGCCTTATACTCTCATTCTAGCATTTCGAGTTGTGTAACTGCTAGAATAAATAGAGTAGAGGTTCAATAATGACAGAGATTTCAAAGAAGCCAAAGAAACTATATGTCCCGAGAGTAAATGCAAGATGCAGTGGCAAGATGTATGCAGATGGAGATCGATTACATGCTCTGCTTTGTCAGCACCGGGATGAGTGGCAGGCAGAATTAGCTACTAAGAGACTTGCAAATCCCGGAATAAAAGATCGAAATCTTAAGGTACGAGTTCCAGTAAGTAATGAGCTTGGCCTGATTATTATGACTATGGTCGATGAGCTTATGTACAAGGGCAATTATTACTTGTACACATCAGAGTGGCGAGAGATGATACGCCATGAAGCCCTTAAATCAATGCTCCTATATTGCCACTGCTACGATCCAGATAAGGCAACAATTAGGAGGCAAGAGCTAAATTCGAACCGTGTAAAGCCACTTGCACCTGTCCCAACAGGCAAACAGGCTTGGAATTATCTATCTTGGATTGCAAACAAACAAATGGGAGTTAAGATATTAAAGTTGAAGGCCGCAGAAGAATTGGCCAAGTCAGTTGGTCTTGGCACATTTGACATCTTCTCAATTGGCATGCCTGATGATGATAATAGTCCTTCAATTAGTGAAGACTTAATTGCTGAACAAGCTCTTAGGTACCAGCCAAACCCCGATGACGACGATGCATATGTAGATCCTTTAGAGGCTGTAACTCAGCAAGGTACTGACAACGCTAAGGCCGAGTATCTCGAAGCACTAGAGACGGCAAGACGAGCAATTGTTGCGAGAACAGATGATCCTAAGATTCTGAGCAAGTTAGAAAAGAGGGTTAAAGAATTAACTGACTTTGCAGAAGGCAAGCAACCAAAAGTGAAAAGAGCATATAGATCTAAAAAATCATTAAATACGACAAGTGTAAATAGTGTTGAAGGTGACTAAAATGAAAGACAAGAAAAGAACCAAACCATCAAATAAACAAATAGAATCTTATTCAGATGAAGAGCTTAAACAGTATATTCTGGATTCTGTTACACTCGGTAGTAATTATAGGAAGCAATTTCGATCCAATTATACATTATTGCTTAGAGTGATGGGATTATTCTCTGCAGATGGTGATTTTACCCGTGCATATGAAAAGATTCTAGCTACTCGAATTGAGGATATGGAGGAGGCTCTATTAAATGGTACCTATTTCGAAGATATTCCTCAGAGGGTTGACAAACTTGGTAATGTAGATTTAGCTCCTGGATATTTGAAGATGGCGGAACTCAAGGCAAAAGCCGCACAGTGGGCATTAGAGCGTAGAAACAAGAAGTACAGGACTCAGGTTCAGCAGGATATTACGAGCAATGGTGAGGCATTAAATGCAATAGTGCTTCCCGCTAAACAGCCAAAGGATGACTCTGTCGATGAATCTAAGTAAAGGTAAATATGTCTAATCTTAATTATGTATATGTTCCAACAGATAAGCAGGAATACTTCCATAGTCTGAGCGACGACTATATCATTTGTGCCGGATCTCGTGGTAGTGGTAAGAGCCATAGTGCATTGATAGAGGTACTTGGACTTGCATATGGTGCTCACTTGCCAGATGCAAAGCCTTGGAAAGCTCTAGTACTGAGACGTACTGTTCCACAATTAGGCGAGTTGATTGCAAGAGCTAAGGACTTGTACCCTAAGATTGTAAATAATATGAAATTTGACGGGTCTAAGAATACATTCAAATATGCAAATGGTGGGTTTATTAAATTTGCATCGTGTGAACGAGATGTAGAAGTTGAGCAGTACAGAGGACATGAATATAATATGATATTGGTGGACGAACTCTCCATGTTTGATTCTGATTACGTGTGGAACTGGTTAAAGTCGTGCAATCGTAACTCAAGCGGATACCCTAATCGTATGATTGGTACATCTAACCCTTGCATGTGGGTTAAGAAGATGTGTAAGGTTGATGATTATGGTAATGACACATTCCAAAAGACAGTGTATCACGACGAATTCACTAACACTGATATTGTTAAGACTTTGCGATTCGTGCAGATGAATATCGAAACAAATCCACATCTAAGTGCAGACTATAGAGCGGCTCTTAATCAAGATGAAACTAATAGAGATCAGTTCCTTTATGGCAAATGGACTGCACCTAAGATTCCGGGGATGGTGTACGAGGCTGAGATAGACAAGATGATGGCCGAAAAACGGCTATGTAGCGTCCCATATGAACCGAGCCTACCAGTATATACGGTGTGGGACTTGGGTTATGGGGATCACATGGTCATACTATTCATACAGTATGTCGGTAAGGAAATTCACATAATCAATAAGCTAGAAGATAATAATAAGAACCTAGATGAGTATGTCGGGCAGATCCTAAAGATGGGTCGTGAACTAGGTTACGATTACGCCAAGCACCTTGTACCGCACGATGCAAAGGCCCATGAGCTACAGACAGGAATGACCCGTCAACAGGCTCTTGAGAAGTCTCTCAGCAACGTAGAAGTACTTCCTAGACTCGGAATCGAGGAAGGTATCAGCAAGACCAGACAGATATTCTCACGATTTTGGGTCGAGAAGTCTCTAGATGTGATTGATCAGTTGAGAGAGTACAAACGTAAATGGGATAGCCTGACTCAAACATTTGGAGATCCAATCCACCATGACCTTGCAGATGCAGTACGCTATATTTCATATTACGAACCACCTATCGCAAATAGCGGACGAATTAGACCTCGTGGTGGATTCAGGGGATCGTTCTAGACGCAAAAAAACCCCCACTGCATCTCTGCAATGAGGGTTTCCGATCATCCAGCCCTGAAAGAGGCTATGGAGTATGGACGAGAGCCAGATGATCTAGGAGTTACAGTTCTGCAAATGGATCTTTCTCGTTTGCTACTGCAGGTGCAGAAGGAGCACGAGTTGCATAAGAACTCCATGCACCAATGTTCTTGTAGAATCCACCCTTACCGTCAGCCTTGGTGCGGAGATACAGGTAGATTTCCTTACCCTGCTTCAACTGCTTGGTGAGGATGGTGGTGATGTTCTGGATGATGTCCGAATAATCAGTTGCATCGTCCTTGATCTTCTCGGGAGTCACGCCAAGGTCAAGGAGCGTCTTGATCCAAGGTGCAATGTTGATGTTGGTATGTTCTGGCTTTGTACCAACATTAATGTATAGATTGGTCTTAGCCGTTGCACGATCTTCAGTTGTACCGAGAGACTCAACCACCTCAACCTTCACGTATCCACGCATTCCAGTGCCAGTCTGATTCTTTCCGTAGCTGGCCTCTAGAACCTTGATCTTGAACTCTCCTTCAATGTCAACCTTTAGATAGTTCCCGGTAGGAAGTCCAGTGTTTGCAATTGCGGCCTCAAAAAGTGCTTCAAAATTGTCTGTGCTCATGATCTCTTACTCCGAGGGTCTATTATGCTAAAGTGCGGAGCGCCCTCATGCTCTTACCTATATTGTAATATACTTTACAGTCTCTCGGAGCGTCAACCAGATACTAAAAGAAATTGTTCAGTAGATGCATCAGGTGCTAGATGAACCAGCCAATTTTTAGTCGAAATGTTGAACGTCACATACGAAGTGCCTACTACCAGCCTCAGAGCAGAAGTGCTTGCGAAGTTCCAGTAGCTCCTTAGCATCTGTTACCAGACGCACCACATCATCTTTAGTACTGTAGCCACGTCCTGCAAGGTCAAGGACAGTCTCTAGTATACGAATGGCATCTGAGTACGATGCATCTGATGCACGACGTTCTACGATGTCCTGTACGGTTAAGAGTGCCTCTGCTGTCTGATCTCTCATGATAGTTTCTCCTTGCATGGAAGATACTGGGCACTGGTGCATAAGTCAACTAGAATCTTTGCCCTGCTACCTACACCTCCGCAGAAGATCCCCAAAACAACATGTACATAAACGAGGTATCTGATTTTTTAACTTTTTTCTTTTAAGGAGAGAAGGGGGTTGCTACCCCTGCTACCTGCACATATGAGCACTAAAAATACACTATATGTTGTGGTCAAATACCATATTTGGTAGGGGGTACCACAAAATAAGGTAACAGACCGGGGGCTGCTACCCCCCTGCGCCGCCCTGCTACCTGCACATATGAGCACTATAGATTTGGAGTATTCTCGCGAGAAAATGGTTGCCATCCCAGCGAGGGCCTAGTAGTTTGATTGTACGAGGTTCATGTGACCTCTAGGAGTAGATACTGATGGGCAACGAAATCAACTGGGAATCTTGGGCTAATGGTACGCTGGAACAGGAACCTAAGCAGACATGGCGTGAACGTGAAGCACAGAGCAGAAAGATTGGTTCTGCATTGTTCCCATTCTGCAAAGATCTAGATCTTTCAAATGTTAGGGAAATGCATAAGTTACTACAGATGATCGTGGAAATAGACGACAATATCAATACGATTTCAAAGGCATTGAAAAGTTCAGATCCTTCAGTAATTAAAGCTGTCGAGAATCTGACCATTCGAGTAAAGTCTCAGATGGCCGAATTGTACGAGGAAGAAGACTATATTTCTGGAAATTTACTAGATACTAGAATGACAATTGCCGCACTAGCCGATAGGTTAAATGGTACTGTCAAGGCACTAGATTTCTTGATCAACAGTTTCGAGATCCTCAAGTAATTCAACAACCACAACATCTTGTGCATCAGAGCCTCTAGCAACACAACGCTGGAGGCTTTCTCATTTTCTTATAAAAATCTTCTAAATTATATACAGAACATGCTAAGATAAAGGCATGAAAGGATGGAGCCGATGAACAAGAAGATTAAGGACATGACGAAAGAGGAGAGGGCAGCGTATCAACGCGAATGGTACAAATCTAATAAGCAGAAGAGAGATAGTGGAACTCTACATCTAGAGATTCATAACTGCCCTGAAGATTTACGACTTGCAATTCTTGCAGCTATCAAGGAGAGTAAGTAATCATGAGTGAACTAACTGACACTCTTAATTCTTGGCTTGAGAAACAGAAGTATCATTATGCATTAGGTGAATGGTACAAGGGTAAATCAACAACAGGAATTTCAACAGATAATCTGATTGACAAACTCCCTGCACAAATTAAAGAATCGTACCCAATTAAAGACATTAGAGAGTCTCTAACTACAATTGGAGAAGATAGTAGTACTGAAGAATCTGACGCTGTAGATGCATCTACCATCAACTATGATGAGATTGCGCAGATTGGAGTGTCTCAGAGTCTATTCAGTGTAGGTGATAAGACCGTAAGCATTGAATTGCGTGGATATGCAAATGTACCTAACGCTAACGATGCACGATTAATCGAGAATGTGGTATACGCCAAAGACAACGAAGAACGAATCATATACTTCATCAAGACAAGACATGAATCTAACTGCTCACAATACACCCTCATTCCCGGTAAAAAGGATGATTTGGATATTGAAGGGGCTTTACTTACGAGTGGAAAGTACACTCTACTATGCAACTGGTTCGAGTCACAATTGCTAGATTGGGAGCGTGAAATTGTTGCCATCTGGAATCGCAATGTTAGATCCCCTTATGAAGAAGTTCAGAACTACATTCTAGCAAATGTACCTGTCACTCTAATAGCTAACAAGACTATTTCTATCATTTGCACTGAGAGAGAAACTGGTGTGGTTGCTAATGGGGAAGAGTTGACTATTCAGGTTGCCCATGGAGTTAAATGGGAGTATAAGGGAGCTAGATTAAGATACTCTGACTTTGTAGCTCTAAACATTGATACTTTCAGGACTAGTTCAATGGTACAATTGCCAACTATGCCAAAGATTTATGGTAATGCAGGTCAAGACGCAATGAGCATATTTGATATTAGTTCGTATTACACTGCACCGAAAGATTATGTACTTAGTGAAGAATGGCAAGAAGTAAAATCCAAATATACAGAAGATGAATGGGCTGTACTATGTGCATGGACCATGGGAGTGTTAGATGCAAAGAACAGCGGAAGACAGGCACTAGCACAGATAGACTACGACGGATATTCTGGAAAATCAGTATATAGCGATGTTTTGATTAGATTTCTTGGACTCAAAAACTGCTGTGCAATTGGTAAGGGATCGCTATCTACACAGTTCTGGGCATCTAAGATGTGGAATAAGCGATTAGTCGTTAGTGACGACAACAAGAATCCTAAGTTGAATCAGACCGAAGCAATGCATTGTGTGCTTGGTGGTGGATATTCAGATGTCGAATACAAAGGTGAAGCTAGCTTCACATGGAAAATGTCGAGCAAAGTACTAATCAACAGCAATGTAGACCTAGACGTTAATAGCTCAATGTTGCATGAGAGAAGTCGGGTAATCATCATCAAGCCAAAAATGCCTAAGTCGTTAATTACGAAACTATCGGCAAAGGATGAACAGGGTAATGTAATCCTAGACCAGAACGGAAACCCTAAGTTACTAGGTGATCCTAATTTTGCTGATAAGCTACTAGCTACCATTGATGGATTTTTACGAGAAGCAATGAATTACTACAAGAAACTATGCCCTAATCGTGCAGACATCATCGTTCCGAATAGTGTGCTCGAACACACATATTCTAGTGAGTCGGTCGAAGAAACAGTGTTCACTGGCATCTTAAACAAGGCATTTGTTGTAACTAATGACAATTCAGACACTATGACTCAGAGTGAGTTCATGGATCGATATATGGAAGTTACAAAAAATACGAAGATCTATAATGGATATGCAAGTAGTCAAGAATACAGCAACTTCAAGTTGTATATTAAGAAAGTATGCAAGATTGAAGCAGGTGGGAAAGGTAGACTTTTCAAAGGCATTAAAGTATCTTCATACGTGCCTCTTGACCCTGCAACTAGCACATCGTATCGTAGGAATGAAGTACGGCCAGTACAAACAGCTAAAGGTCTTGGCGGACTATACCATACTCAAGAGTCAGTGCTGGAGGCATTGAAAGGATAATGATTGTTCTAAGACATATTATGATACCGGGGGAGCGAGTTCATGTTGAGTGCGAACATGACTTAACACTTGAAGACATCGAACAATTGGTCACTACCCCACCGCTACCTAGATGTGACGATAAGGATCTACAGTACAAGTTCTACTGGGGTGAAAGATTAGATAACTCTCGTTCATTGATTGCAGATAATTGGGGCATCAGGACAGCACTGGTGCTCGATTATGATGGTAGTATGGTGGATAAAGAAGTGAAATTTGATGACTTTTACAGTAAGTACAATGGTAAGTTTCAATTTTACATGCACTCTAGCTGGAATCATATCATTAAAGGGGTTGATAAGTACAGAGTCATTATACCAGTCGAAGAACCATATTGGATGTCAAAACCTCTAGAGAATGTATTGCTTAGAATTTTTGAAGGGTGTGATGACTCTACATTTGGCAATCGAGGATTTTATATTCCTGTGCAACGACCTAATTACAGGTATGCCATTAGTAGAGGAAAAATACTGAACATGCATTGTTTCGATGAGCTAGTAAAGAACGAAATTGCGCTAGAGCATGAGAAACAAAGATTACATGCCATTAAACGAGCAGAGATGATTAAAAAATATGGAGATACGGTAGGATCTGACGAGCATAAGGCAAATTGGCTTCGAGTGGTTAAAGAAAAACTAGATCAGACATCTTGGAATGTCGATGGATCTGGAAGGTATAGTAAGTTAGTGAACACCATAGTATCTATGCAGAAGCACGACACCTTGTATTTTGACGAGTTTGAGATTGAAGAGTTTCTAGACGAGTATATTTCTCATCTAGATAGTAAAAACCAAAGATCACTAAGAAAGATGATCGAGAAAGGATGAGTAAAATGAGAAAACATTTAGAGGTATTTGGGTTTTTTAGGGTTCACGAAATCACATTTATGGAACAAGAAGTACTCAGCATTAAACTGATTAGTGATACTGGATCAACAATATCTATCTGCCCTATTGTCTTAGAGCCTAGAAAACTGGGTCATGTATTAACTCTCATGCATGCATACACCCACGACACGGAACTAGACATATCATACTCTCCTTGTGACTACACAGAAGATGAACAATTAGATCTACTATATACCCTCTGCGTTGAATTCTTGAGCAGAAAAGAAATGTTCTATGTCAAAAAGAACCTAATGTTCACATTAAACCTTAGCGCAGACAAGTACGAAGAACTGACAACTATAGGTGCAGATTTTTACGTTGACGTTGAACCAGCACCTCCCAGCAGTTCTTTACGATGATATAATAAACCATATGAGCACCTCAGTTTTCGTCTTGTAGCTTATTCCTTTGGTAGATAGGTGCTTCATCTTGAGTGGGCAGGGGTTTACCCTTGCCCATTCTCGTATGTATAAATACACTGCATAAGGAGCAATTCAATGAGAAAGCTATCGAAAAAGGATGAGATGGATCTTATGTTCGCATGGAACGAAGATAAGAATCTAGAACTAATCTACAATACCTTCGAGCGTTTTGTAGAAGCTAAAGTAGGAAAGTACATTAGAGAAGGAGATTTGAGATGATCTACATTTTCGGTGCATTGATTGTCGTTGCAGTCATATCCTACTATGCAGGATTTCGATCTGGCTACAGTTGCAAGAAAATCGACTCTGCAAACGAAGAACCTATAGACTGGACTAAGTGGGCGTCTTAAGAGTTGACGATCTCAAGATATTAAAGTATTTTGAGATTATCTAAAGAGGTGCAAATTGACCAAAGAGACAATGAATGAACTAGTAAGGCTTGCAAAAGATGGTAATCAGACAGCAATTAGCAAGTTGTATCTCCAGTGCGAAGGCATGATTAGAAACTACTGCAGAAAATACAAGAATCTCAACTGTCTAGAACTTGAAGATCTCGTTCAATACTGCACTGTGTATTTCATGATGGCAATTGAGAAGTTCGATCTATCTAGAGATTTGAAGTTCTCAACTTTTCTTCATGGTCAATTGCAACAAGTTTATCGTGATGTCCTATATTATGACTTTGTAGTTCGCAGATCTGCAACTCATATTGCAGAATTGAAAGAGAATCCAGATGCAGGATACAAGTCTCTAGCACTTGATGCAAAAATGGATGGAGACGGCAGTCTATTTCACGAGGTTTTCTCTGATGGTACTGCAAATGCTGAAGAGGCAATGATAGAGTCTGAAGCAAATAATGCAATCAATCTAGCTTTTAAGAAGGAACTAGATACTTACAATGCACTAGATCGCACAATTATTGAACTGTTGATCTATGCAAACTATGGAAATAAGCGAGTACGTGAAGAACTAGACCTCAAGGCAGGCAAGGTAGAACGCCTAATCAAAGAGTTTCGCGTGGTTATGCGAGATAAATTGGCAAAAGTGTAATCTCAGATCTAATTCAAGGGCCTCTATTTCTAGAGGCTTTTTTATTTGTTCCAGTAACTAGCAGGTGCTTTATCGTACTTCTCCCACCGCTCTATAGCCTCCGTCATCAGTATAAGGTCATCAGACACTTCTGAGGGGTCGTGAGCGGCCCATGTCGCCTTCCCGCCTAGTTGCACCCCTTGATAGACGACCCACGCTCTGAAGGCTCCTGAGCCGGAATCTAGCATGGCCTGACGGAGTATCCGGTTAGCTCTGAGCACTCTACGATCTACAGACTCTCCGGGTAATCCCCACTCAGTGCTGTATAAGCAGTCATGTAATATACTACCGTGAATTCCAGCACCCTTTGGATCTACAATACTCCACAAGAACCGGGGGACGCTGAAAAAGTCTGTCTGGTACGTTGCAGGCACAACAACCGTGCAAGGTCGGAAGTCTTCATCTCCTTCCCAGAGATATACAAAGTCTCGTACCAACTTGAACGGGTATCTGGTTTCTCCGGGTAAACACTCAACAACTGGAGATCCAAGTGGGAATTTTTCTTTCTTAATCATATACCACCTTAAATTTCGAAATGTGGACTATCTTTCATCTTCCAATAATGACCTGCTCTAATATCCAATTCCTTTGCAATCTTTGCCATTTGCTCAAATTTCTTAGAGTCGTTCCAGAGAATTACGCCTTTTGCATCTACTGGAACAGCATCCCATGCAAGTCCAGATTGATGATTTGACTGCTTTTTATACCCGTCGCAATTGGTTACTATCTTTCCGGGTTTAGTTCTACCTTGCTGGTATAGGCTATTCTGGTATTCCGCATCTCTTAAAGTCTGAATAATTAATACTTTCAGGCCAGCATCTTCACATTCTTTCATGAATTGCAAACATTTGGCCTGTGCAAGGGGCTTCAGATCCTGTATTTTGCGCGAGTTTAACATTTAGGCACTTCCAATTGCAGTCCAAACGGTGCCAATGTCTATTAATGGAAGCCCCAAACTCACAAGCACCATATTCACGAACATCAAAATAACTATAATTGTGATTATTGGATGAGCTTTGGCAAAGTCTAATATCCATTCCTTGAAACACTGACTGTCTTTTAGAGACTCTTTGATGGCACGAATATCATCTGTATGCAATGACTGCACCGTCTTAACTTCATCCAAATC
>MTKZ01028342.1_pt1 | contig 15562 bp, 16 predicted proteins | sample 1042781 | NCBI WGS metagenome assembly MTKZ01 (sample SAMN06212207, study PRJNA360539) | anaerobic digester metagenome | biome: Wastewater treatment plant; material: sludge; isolation source: anaerobic digester fed with sludge from wastewater treatment plant | place: Denmark: WWTP Viborg ...
TGCGGGTGATCGCCCTGCAGGGGGATGAAGGACGCGCCAGCGAGATCTTCCCAGCGCCTGATTGTGATTATTGCACGATCGGCTGGAAAGTTGATATGACCCTGGCTGAGCCGGTAGTCACTATTGACGATGAATTCGTCAATCCCGACCGCGCATATCGCGAGTTCTTCCTGACCTATGTTTTCACCGTCCTGGTTGAAGTGCTGACGGCAGCAATCCTAACAAGTGTCTTTCGGAAATTGATCAACGTCTCTTTGAAAAAAGTGGTCATTACAACCCTGCTGGCAAACGTGTTGTCTTATCCCATCTCCTGGCTGGTGATCCCATCATTCGGGCAGTTTCAAACGGACATGTACCGTAAGGTAAGCGTAATGGTCATCCTCGGTGTCGTGATCGGCACTGTGGTCAGCCTTCTGCTGCGAAAGAAACAGGGAAAGATCAAAAAAGGGATGATCATCGCGCTCATCGTCGCGATCCCGGTCTGCGCGGTGCTGTTTCTGGTTGGCATGTTCGCATTTTCTTATGGCAATTACCGCATTCATGTCAACGGTTTACCCTGGAACCTGGTAGTGATCCTTGCCGAGGCTTTTGCCGTGTTCTTTGAAAGTTTTGTGCTGGCGAGCCTATTAAAACCAGAACTTTCTTACAAAAAAGCCCTTTTGATCAGCCTGGTCACCAACGCAGTCAGTTTTGTTTTAGGATTGCTGCTCTTTCTGTAAATTCGATCATTTGTGCATCAGTACACACATAACAACGATCTCCCATAGAGAATGGGAGATCGTTTAGTTCCTCTGAAGGGAAAAAACCTAAGAACGGGCTTTATCAGCCCTCAGTTTTTCTTCCTGCAGCCTGCGGTGCGTGCCATCGCACAATGGTTTGCATTTCGATTCCCCGCAATTGCACAGCGTCACACGGTTGCGGATCTCAAACGGCTGTTGATCTGCGCGCTCGACTTCGATATACCCGGTCACCCATAAAGGACCTTCGATCGGTCCCTCTGATGTGATCTCAACAGTTTGGGCGATCTGTTCCGGCAGGTCGGCTTCAATGTCCTCCTCGTCCTTGCTCAACGCGTAGGAATAGGTTCCAGACGGGCAGCGATCGATCATCGCCATAATTTCTGCGCGTACAGCCGGCTCATCTGTCTTCGGGACCATCTTGCGGATATTGGTATTTCGATTTCCGCAGAAACCCGAATTCATGCACAGGCTGTGGTCACTTTTAACCACGATCCCGGTGCCTCTTTCATCGACCTTCTGCCGATCGGCGAATGTGTTGGTATCAGCAGATTCGGTCCCGTCAAAACCAATTGAACGGTGGGTGCCATCACAAAATGGCTTATTGCTGGAATGACCACAGCGGCATAAGTAATAGGTCTCTTCAGTTTGAAGCACAGCCTCCTTTTTCCAGTTGAGCGGCTCGCCATATTCTGAAACCACCTGGGATTTTTTGACCAGGGGAATTGCCCCTTCCACCCGGTAGGGTCCATTGTGCCGCACGGTGATCTTTCCTCTGGTCGATCTCTTATCCGCCATACTCATATATCCTCTTTTCTATTCCTGGTAATTGCCGAGACAGGCAAAGATACGATCAATGTCGATCTCGGTGAGTTTCTCATAAGCTTCTGACGCGCCAAGGTTTTCATCAAGCTGTTCCAGGCGGGTCGCCCCGGTGATCACGGAAGAGACTTCCTTACGGCGCAGTATCCAGGCGATCGCCAGCTGCGCAGGGGTGATATCCAGATCATTTGAAATTTCGGTCAGGCATTTTACCACCCCAATGCGCTCCGGCGTAATGCGGTCGCGGATCCAGCTGTAATCATCCAGTGAAGCACGGCTGCCCTTGGGAATACCGTTGTTGTACTTGCCCGAAAGCAGCCCATAATAAAGAGGTGAGAAGGTGGTCAACCCCAGGCCCAGCTCACGGGTTACCGGCATGATCGTATCTTCCACACGTTTACGGTGGAAAAGATTGTATTGCGGTTGGTCCATCGTCGGCGGGATGAGCCCGAACTGCCGCGCGGTTCCATAAGCCTGCATGATCTGGCTGGCTTCCCACTCTGAAGTTCCCCAATAGAGGATCTTGCCCTGGTGGATCAGGTCTGACATGGTGCGCACGACCTCCTCCACCGGGGTGTCAGGGTCGTATCGGTGGCAGAAGTAGAGATCAACGTAATCAGTGCCCAGACGTTTGAGGCTGGCGTTGATGGACTCGGTGATGTGCTTGCGCGATAATCCCCTGCCGTTCGGGCCTTTGAAGGTTGGCCAGAAAACCTTGCTGGAGATCACCATCTCTTCGCGCGGCATCGTGGCGATCGCCTTCCCCATCATCAGCTCCGCTACTCCGTTGGCGTACATGTCAGCGTTATCAAAGAAATTTATGCCCTGGTCAAAGGCCTCCTTGATCAGGCTGATCGCGGTGGTCTCATCGATCTGGTTGCCAAAAGTCACCCATGAACCTAGGGATATTTCGCTTACCTTAATACCGGATTGTCCTAAACGTCGATAATGCATATTTGCCTCCTGGCAAATTGAGATTGGAAAATGGAGAATGGAGAGTTGTCAAAATCATTGGTCACAACTTTCCATGAATGAATCAGTAATGACGTAATCTGCTTGAATTTCATGGATCTGCTGGTTAGTTTCATTTGATCCAATTTTAGATTTTTTTAAATAGGCAATGTAACCGTTGAGTAAAATAGTCAGTGCTTCAGTTTTTTCATTGAATGCTGCATATATCTCTGGTGGGAGAAAACCCAATTCCGCAGCCAACAACACATGACTTATCGTTTCCTGTAGTGAACCCCGAGCATTATAACAAAACTGGATATTCGATTGGTAATAGTAACACCCATATCCTTCAGCGATGTTAGCCGGAATACTTGAGGCGGAGCGTTTGAGTTGAGCACTTAACCCCCACTTTTCGTCCGGTGGAAAGCATGGGACAACATTCTGGTATAAAAATACTGCCAGGTTCTTCGCCTGCACCCATGCTTCTAGCCTCTTAAGACCTGTTTCACTCATTCATTTACCCTATAAGGACCTCTTTTACAAAATCAGAATTATTGGTTTTGACCAATTACTAATCACTACTCACTACTCTCCGATTTATCACCAATCCCCAATGGTTTCCATTTGGATTCGTCCGCGCGCAGGCGATGCGCCCCGCCCCCGCGATTGTGCAGCAGGTCAAAATTTTCAGGCTTGATATTGAGCGCTTCCCCGTCCAGTAGCCCGCTCACCCCGGATTGCCCCGGCTCGCTGCGCTTATTCCGGCAGTAAGCGCAAGTCTTCGGATCGTGCGCGGTGTAATCCTGCGGTTCTTCGTATGTTGTGATATATCCCTCGTAGTTGCGCAGGACGATCTTATGATCTGAAGAACTGATATGATAATTGGGCATCACAGGGATCTTGCCGCCGCCACCAGGGGCATCCACCACATAAGTGGGCACGGCATATCCCGAAGTATGTCCGCGCAACCCTTCGATGATCTCGACGCCTTTAGCGACCGGTGTGCGGAAGTGCCCCGCCCCTTCCACCAGGTCGCACTGGTAAAGGTAATAAGGACGCACGCGGATGCGCACCAGTTTCTGCACCAGGTCGCGCTGAATATGTACACAATCGTTCACCCCGGCAAGCAACACAGACTGGTTGCCTAATGGAATGCCGGCACGTGTCAGTTTATCCGCGGCGGTCTCGAGTTCGCGCGAGATCTCATTGGGATGATTGACATGAATATTCATCCATAACGGGTGAAAACACTGCAGCATGTTGGTCAGCTCATCGGTCACGCGCATGGGCATGAATACCGGTACGCGCGAACCGATGCGGATCACTTCGATGTGCGGGATCTCACGCAGCCGGGTGAGCAGTTCCTCCAGCATTTTTGGCGCCAGGGTCAGTGGATCACCGCCGGAAAGCAGCACATCGCGCACCTGAGGTGTCTTCTTCAGGTAATCGAACTGGGCATCCCACTCGCTGCGCGAGAAGGTCTGGTTGGGGTCGCCAACGATGCGCGCCCGTGTACAGTAACGGCAGTAAGAGGCGCATTGCGTGGTCACCAGCATCAGCACACGATCAGGGTAACGGTGCACCAGGCCGGGCACGGGGGAATGGCGGTCTTCTGAAAGAGAATCTTCCATCATCCCCGTGAAGGCGTTGATCTCACCCGCGGTGGGGATGATCTGCCTGCGGATCGGATCGGCGGGGTCAGCCGGGTCGATCAATGAAACATAGTACGGCGTGACATCCACGCGGAAGAGGTCCGGAGCGCTGAGCGCTTTGCGCTCGCTGTCAGTAAGCGGAAAAATCTGTTCAAAATCCTCCACTGAATTAAGCCTTTTGCTCAACTGCCAGCGCCAGTCGTTCCATTTCTCATCCGGTACGTTGGCAAATACCGGCGCGCGCCTTGAGGGAAAGCGAGTTATTGTCATAACATCTCCTGAAAGATAAATTGCAGAGTCTATTTGATTTTAAGGGTTAATCAAACGCGGGTCAACAGAAATGAATAAAAATTAACAGGCAGCGATCGCTGCCTGTGGGTTCAATTAAATATCAATTCCATCTGATCAGTCAATATGATAAGGCACTTCAGTGATGATGATGTTCTTGCGGTTCAGCAGCGCTTTACGCAAGGTATCTGCCGTGCGCATGTGGAGAAAGTTCGTCCACCAGTGTTTTGGCAGGAATTGAGGTACGACCAGGGTAATGATCTCATTGGGCGCCAGAATCGCGGTGATCTTATCAATGTACTCCAACAGGGGCTCGATTAATAACCNNGCTTTAACCCGCTCTGCTTCCACAGGATCGATCGAGACATGTACAACAGTGATATCACTTGAGAGGGAACGCGCAAAGTGCAAGCCGGCTAGGGTTCCATTGTGCACACCGCTGATCGGCATGATCACGCGGTTACGATTGAAATTACGCCTGGCTGAATTATTTTCCAATGAAAGACTGGCTGCAACACGCCTGTAATGCCGGCGGATTTGTGTCAGAACAAACACAAGCAAAGGGATCAGAAAAATAATGATCCATGCGCCATCACGAAATTTCGTGATCGCAAAGATGAACATCACAATGACTGTGCACAGCGCTCCAAAACCGTTGATGATCATCTTGTGACGCCATCCAGCGTCGTAGCGCAATGTGGATCCCCGTTCAATGATATCTTCACCGGATTTTATGTGTCCAGATTTCCACCAGCGCCTGGCCATACCGGTTTGAGACAACGTGAATGATAGAAAGACACCAATAGCATATAGCGGAATCAGACTGGTGACACTCGCTTTGAAACCGACCACCAGAAGCGAGGCGATCACGGCCAGCAGGACNNACCAACAGATAGGGGATTCCCTGACCACCAAGAACAGTCCTGGTAAGTTGAGAGATCACTGTTTCAATCTCTGAAGGAATCACACCCGTCCGGCTTGCCAGGAAGGATATCCCCAGAAAAAGCGAGCCAAGGATAAACGCCATGAAGATCAGGGTTTGTCCGGCGTTCCTGCTGCGTGGTTCTTTAAACGCGGTGATGCCATTTGAAATAGCTTCGATTCCAGTCAACGCTGCTGTGCCGCTTGAAAAAGCGTGCAAAAGCAGGAACGGTGAGACCGCAGCGATCATCCCCTCGGTGGTCATTTCCGGTGGATTAATGACCACACCAAGGGATCCACTAAAGTAGCGCACCAAACCGATGATTACCGTAATGAACATGGAGATCACAAAGAAGTATGTCGGGATTGCAAACAACACCCCCGATTCTTTGACTCCCCGCAGGTTGATCAGCATCACAAAAAGGATCAATCCCACGGCGATCATCACACGGTAATCCATTAAGTTCGGAAAAGCTGAAACGATTTGGGCAACCCCGGAAGAGATGGATACAGCTACAGTCAATATGTAATCCATCAATAGCGCTGCTCCCGCAACCAAAGCAGGAATTTCTCCAAGGTTGTCACGGGCGACGATATAAGCTCCACCTCCACCCGGGTACGCATGGATGGTTTGCTCGTATGAGAAGGTCACAATCGCCATCAAGATCACAATAGCGATCGAGATGGGAAAAACATAATGGAAGGCCATACTCCCCGCGGCAGCCAGGATGATCATGATCTCCTGCGTGGCGTAAGCGGTCGAGGAGAGCGCGTCGGAGGCAAACACCGCCAGTCCGATCAATTTCCCGATCGTCTGATGCGGGGCATCCGCGGTAGCAAGCGGTCTACCGATCAACCATGTTTGTAAGGTTGTGGTAGGTGTATGTGTCGTTGGTTCTTCAAAAATATTCTGTGATGCTTCTGGGTCAACCATTTATTCATCTCCTGATAAGGAGAGTCTACTAAATGGTAATAAAGGACTGACAAAGTTACGAAAAAAAATATAAAGAAAAAATAAACAAATTCTTCAGTCGGCGGTTCGGAAACGGTAACCGATGCCCGAGTCTGTGATCAAAATGCGTGGATTGTCCGCATCAGTTTCGATCTTACGCCTTAGTTGACCGATGTAAACGCGCAAGTATTCCACATGGTCTGATTCTTCAAAGCCCCACACATGGGTCAGGATCGATTGATGCGTGAGCACCCGGTCAGCATTGGCAGCCAGGTAAGCCAGCAGCTTGAACTCAGTTGCGGTCAACTTTACTTCTTCGTCATTTAGCATGACCAGGTGCCTGGCCAGGTCAACCGTTAAGGAGCCTGCTCGAATGATCGTCTCACGGTTACCGAGCGATTGAGCGGAGTGCCTGAGGGCGACCCTGATTCGCGCCAGTAATTCCTCAATGTTGAAAGGTTTGGTCAGGTAATCATCAGCGCCTTTATCCAGCGCGCGCACCTTATCCCGTTCACCATCCCTGACGGAAAGGACGATGATCGGGGTCTTCGACCACTCCCGGATCTGCTCACAAACCTTGAGACCATCCAGATCCGGAAGGGTAAGATCGAGGATGATCACATCAGGTGACTGCGTGGCTGCCAGCGCGATCCCTTCTTCACCGGTGTTAGCGGCAATGACGCGGAAATGAGCTGAACCCAGAATGGTTTTCAATGCCCGCAGGATCTGGGGTTCATCGTCGATTAGCAGGATTAACGGGTCTTTATCCATCAGTTTCATCCCCCGGCATTTTAGGTCGCTCGCCTTCCAACGTGAGCGGTAAAAGGATATTAAAAGCCAGTCCATCTGATAAATTTTCCGCCCAGATCTTACCCTCGTGTGCTTCGATAAAACCTTTGCAAATCGATAATCCCAATCCCGTCCCGGTGATTTTATCGGCCTCTGTGACGCGGTGAAACTTATCAAAAATGTGTTTAAGGTGTTCTTCAGGCACGTTCGGACTCTGATTGGATACGGTAATAAGCGCCTGATCGCCTTTCACTCCCGCAAAAATCCGGATGGGGGTGTTCTCAGGCGCGTATTTAATACTATTGCTAAATAGATTGGTAAAAACCTGTTCCATCATCATGTAATCTGTGGGTACCAATGGAAAATCCCCGGAAAACTCACTGGTGACTGGATGCCTGCGCAGCTGGCTCTTCAATTTCTCCCTCACACCTTTAACAATTTCGGGAATTGAGTTCCAGTGCTTCAGCGGGTGTAAAACACCAGCTTCAATGCGGGACATATCCAACAGGTTTCCAACCAGCTGATTCAATGCGTCAGCCTCTTCATCAATTGTTTCCACCAGTTCCAGCCTGGCAGCGCTATCCCATTCGATCGTACCGTTGCACAAGCTGGAGGAAGCTGCCTTGATGACCGCCAGGGGGGTGCGTAACTCGTGTGAGACCGAACTGAGCAAAGAGGTTTTTACACGGTCGCTTTCTTCCAGTACACGCGCGAGCTGCTGCTGCTGGAACAGCCGCGCCCGTTCAATTGCCAGGGCAGCCTGGTTGTTGAACGCCGCCAGCAGGCGGGTTTCCTCTAGCGACAGGTTCTCCTGGTCGAACCAAAGACGGATCTCGCCTTCAGTGTTGCGGGCAGTGAACATCGACAGGGATAGATCACAAGGTTCCTTCTTGCCCCCATCAAGTGGTAAACGGGTAATTATGGCTCCGGCAGCTGATGTGTTGTTGGTAGAGATTTCCACCTGTCGGAAGTGGAAAGTCTCGATCAGTTTCAAACTAACCGCTTGCAATATCGCGTGAACCTCGGTTAATCCTGCCAGGGCAGTGTTCAATTCATACAGCCGCATCGCTTCCCACTCACGCTTTTTTGCCAGGCGCTCAGCTGCCCTGGCCTGTCCTACCAGCTGACTGACCACAACCGATACGATCAGGAAGACGATCAATGTGATCAGATCCTGTGTCTGGTGCACGGTGAGTGTGAAGTACGGTTGAATGAAGTAATAATTGAACGCTAGAAAAGAGAGGAAACCGGCAACAATACCGAATGTAAGCCCCCAAAACATCGTACATCCCAATACTGGAAGGAGATACAGCAAGGCGATCAATTGAATTTGCAGCCCGGATTCAACTTTCTTCAGAACGAAGGTAACAATCCCCACGATCACCGCGCTTGCGATGAGGCGAAACAACCATTGGGGAATTTTCTTTGAGAGAGTTAGAAAGCGCTGATCCATAATTAACTTCTGTCTATCCATTATATTGCAGCATTGAGAATTTTCTTATTTACCTGGAATTTTTAATGAAACCCGATACTCCAATCCTATGCATTAATGTTTTATTAGAAACCCTCACGCTTCCTTGACTTGAATTTTCCGGCATGTTATCATTATTTCCAGATGTTTAGCACTCGAACGCCTTGAGTGCTAAAATTTGAAAAAATGACAGAACTGACTGAACGCCAACGTTTTTTACTCTCCCTGGTGATCCACGAATATGTCCGCTCGGCAGCGCCGGTCGGATCGAAACACGTTGTCGATGAATATAGCCTCGAAATGAGCTCAGCTACCGTGCGAAATGAAATGTCCGCGCTGACCGACCTGGGTTTCCTCCGACAGCCGCACCTTTCTGCTGGTCGTGTGCCCACAGAGGACGGTTACCGCCTGTACGTCAGCGATATCGTGCAGGAAACCGAATTACCGGACTCCACACGCCGCACCATTACCCATCAGTTTTACCAGATGCGTCAGGATGTAGAAGGCTGGACACGACTGGCGGCTTCGGTGCTGGCGCATCAATCGCGCGCGGCTTCGCTCGTCACCGCCCCTCACCCTGAGGAATCGCGTTTTAAACATCTTGAACTCATCGCGGCGCGCGGCCGCCAGGTATTGATGGTACTGGTTTTGATGGGCGGCGAGATCCTGCAGCGATTTATCACCCTGGCTGAACCGGTTTCCCAGGAGCAGCTCTCCAATGTGGCAGACCGATTCAACAGCCTTTATACCGGTCGAAATTTCGAGGAAATGTCCTCCAATCCTACTCCCCTCAATTCCCTTGAGCAGGATTTCCAGCAGGCGATCCTGGCAGAAATGGAACAGGCGGATTCCATGATCTCCGGTGACGTGGTGCTGGATGGGTTGACCAATGTGCTGGCGGAACCTGAATTCTCTACTTCTGGCGAGGCGCGCCGCGCGTTGCGTGTGTTGGAAGAAAAACCCCTCCTGAACGAGATCCTTTCGAAAACCGTTCTGCAAGGCCATTCAACAGGCGGTGTGCAGGTGCTCATCGGCGGTGAAGGGATCTACGATGCCCTGTCACAGGTCTCGATCGTTTTAGCGCGCTACGGCACACCCGGTCTGGCCACAGGCACCCTTGGCGTGCTGGGACCCATGCGCATGCCTTATGGAAGAACAATTTCAATCGTCAGGTTTCTCTCAGGTATGCTTTCTGACCTGGTGAACGACACGATTGTGGAATAATTTCACAGAAGCAAAGGAAAAAGTCATGGAAGATTCCAACAAAACTCACGGTAAAACCCGTCAAAATCCCCACAAAGAAAAAGTTGAAACGCCCGTCAGCGCTGAAGATAAACTCCGCAAAGAGGTCGAGGAATTGACCGCACGCCTCGCGGATGCTGAGCAGACCGCGGGCACCAACCTGGATGGCTGGCAGCGGGAACGCGCTGAGTTTGTCAATTACAAGAAGCGTATCGAACGTGACCACGCCCAATCCCGGCAGGATATCACAGGCTCGGTAATAAAAAAATACCTGGTCATTCTGGATGATCTGGAACTGGCGTTGAAAGATAAGCCATCAGATTCCGCTGGAGCGGCATGGGCGGACGGCATCGAACTGATCACGCGCAAACTTTACACGATCCTGGAGAGTGAAGGAGTTAAGCGCATATACGAGAATAAGGTCCAGTTCGATCCTAATATTCATGAAGCGATCTCCCACGAGGAGAACCCGGAATTTGAAAGCGGGGAAGTGATCGAAGTATTGCGCCAGGGCTATACCCTCGGCGATCGCACATTGCGTCCGGCAATGGTACGCGTGGCAAAATAAACTACAACAAAAAGAGGAAATTATGGCAAAAATCATAGGAATTGATCTCGGTACGACCAACTCTGTTGTCGCGGTGATGACCGGCGGTGAACCCGTCGTGATCCCATCAGCGGAAGGCGAACGGCTGGTACCCTCAGTCGTCGCTGTCAATAAAAATCACGAACGTATCGTGGGTCGTGCGGCGCGCAACCAGGCGATCGTCAACCCCGAAAACACGATCTTTTCGATCAAGCGATTGATGGGCCGCAAGTTTAATGACCCCGAAGTGCAGCGCACCATCAGCCGCGTGCCTTATAAGATCAGCGCTGCCGGTAACGGTGATGTACGGGTCACACTTGACGGCAAAGAGTACAGCCCCGCCGAGATCAGCGCGATGGTATTGAGCAAACTAAAAGCTGATGCCGAAGCTTACCTGGGCGAGACCGTCAACCAGGCGGTGATCACTGTACCTGCCTACTTTAATGACTCACAGCGTAACGCCACCAAAGACGCCGGGCGTATCGCCGGGCTTGAGGTGCTGCGCATCATTAACGAACCAACCGCCTCCTCACTGGCTTACGGGCTGGATAAGAAAAAGAATGAGACCATCGCCGTTTACGACCTCGGTGGCGGCACTTTTGATATTTCCGTGCTGGATGTCGGCGAAGGAGTCTTCCAGGTGCGCTCCACCAATGGAGACACCTTCCTGGGCGGCGACGACTTTGATCTGCGCGTGATGGATTACCTGATCGACGAGTTCAAGAAGACTAACAGCATTGATCTGCGCCAAGACCGCCAAGCGCTGCAGCGTTTGAAAGAAGCTGCTGAAAAAGCCAAGATCGAGCTATCAACCGTGCAACAGACCGAGATCAACCTGCCTTACCTCACAGCAGACGCCACCGGTCCAAAACATCTGGTGCTCACACTCACCCGAGCCAAACTCGAGCAGCTGACTGGTGACCTGATCCAGAAAACACTGGACCCCATCCGGCGCGCGCTCTCTGACGCAGGATTGAAAGCCTCTGAGATAAACGAAGTCGTTCTGGTTGGCGGTATGATCCGCATGCCCGCCGTACAGGAAGCCGTGAAACGTGAGTTCGGCAAGGATCCACATAAGGGTGTCAATCCTGACGAAGTGGTGGCGATCGGCGCTGCCATCCAGGCGGGCGTGTTGGGCGGAGATGTGAAAGACATCCTCCTGCTCGACGTGACCCCGCTGACCCTCTCAGTTGAAACTCTGGGCGGCGTCTCCACCCCGCTCATTGAGCGCAACACCACCATCCCCACCCGCAAGAGCCAGGTCTTTTCCACCGCTTCAGATGGACAGACCCAGGTAGAGATCCACGTGCTGCAGGGCGAACGCCCGATGGCATCGGATAATAAATCACTGGGCAAGTTCAACCTGGATGGCATTCCTCCCGCTCCGCGCGGCATTCCGCAGATCGAAGTGACATTTGATATCGATGCCAACGGTATACTCAACGTTACCGCCCTGGATAAGGCATCCAACCGCTCCCAGCACATCACCATCACTGCATCCAGCGGCCTGTCTGAATCTGAAATTGAGAAAATGAAACGCGATGCCGAAGCCAACGCAGAGGCTGACCGCAAACGCAAGGAACTGGTGGAAGTGCGCAACAACGCTGACAATACCATTTACGCCTCCGAGAAACTGCTGCGTGAGAACGCGGATAAGATCCCGGCAGATGTTAAGAAGGAAGTTGAAGACGGCGTGAGCAGCCTGCGCGGCCTGATGAACGAGGATGATGCTGAACGTATCCGCAAGGCCACTGAGTCACTCAGTCAATCCATCCAGAAGGTCGGCGCGAGTATGTACCAGCAGCAACCCGGTGCCAACCCTCAGGGAGAACCCGGCGCGTCCGATCCAGAGCAACCAGGCACAGGACCTGGAGGAAATCCTCCTGATGGAGACACGGGTGATGTAGTGGATGGCGAATACAAATCGATCTGATCGAACAGGATCAGTTCAGGTATAATCAGCCGGGGCGTTTGGATGTGATCAACCAGCGCCCCCTGAAATATTTACCTGAACCAGAGGAAAGCTTGCATGGCCAAACGTGATTATTACGAAGTACTGGGTGTGAACCGGAATGCCTCGGCGGAAGAGTTGAAATCAGCCTTCCGCTCACTGGCGCGCAAGTACCACCCGGATATGAACAAGGAAGCAGACGCCGAAGAAAAATTCAAAGAGATCAACGAAGCCTACGCGGTGCTCTCTGATGCGGATAAACGCCGCGCTTACGACCAATTCGGTTTCGCCGGTGTCAATAACGCTGGTGGAGTACCGGATTGGTCCAATATGGACTTCGCGGACATCTTCGGTGAGTTTTTTGGTTTTGCCACGGGTGCCTCCCGCCAGCGCCAGAACGCACCGCGCCGTGGACAGGACCTGGCTTATACTGCCACACTCACTTTTGAAGAAGCCATTTTTGGCGTTGAAAAAGAGGTGGAGATCACACGGGATGAAGTGTGCGAAACCTGCAAGGGCAATGGCTCAGAACCCGGCACCAACCCCGCCAAATGCACCAACTGCGGCGGGCGCGGCGAAGTGCGCCAGGTGCGCCAGACCTTTTTGGGTTCCATGGTGCAGGTGACCACCTGCCCGGTTTGTTCTGGACGCGGCGAGATCATCAATACACCCTGCCACACCTGCCGCGGTAGAGGTCTGGAACGCAAGACGCGCCTTAAAAAGGTCTCCATTCCCGCCGGAGTCGACACCGGTACACAGATCCGCCTTGCCGGAGAAGGTCAACCCGGCATCAATGGCGGACCCACCGGCAACCTGTATATTGAGATCAAAGTAAAAGATCACAAGTTCTTCCACCGGCGCGGCAACGACATCCTGCTCGATCTAAACATCAATGTGGCGCAAGCAGCCCTGGGAGCTGAAATCGAAGTGCCCACCGTGGATGGTCCGACCAAACTCCACATTCCCAGCGGTACACAGCCCGGCAAGGTGTTCACCCTGCGTGGAAAAGGCAGCCCAATCCTGCGCACCAATCAACGCGGCGACCAGCAGGTGATCGTTAATGTGGAAATCCCTTCCCGCCTGACAGATGAACAACGCGCCCATTTCGAAGCGCTGGCCGCGTCCATGGGCGCGGAAGTCCGGCCGCAGGAAAAAGGATTCTTCGATACACTGAAAGAGGTGTTCGGTGGCTGAAGCCAGGTGGTTGCAGGTGACCTTAACCGTTGACGGCGAACTGGCCGAGGCGGTCTCTGAAGTATTGGACCGCTTTACCAGCGGCGGCGTGGTAGTGGAAAGTAACGTGAAATACAACGACGCTGAGGATGAAGGTACGCCTTACGGACCGGTGAAGGTATACGGCTACCTGGTGATCGATGCCCAGGTTGAGGAGAACCGCCGCAAGTTGGAGGAGGCTCTGTGGCATCTGCATACCATCCGTGAGCTGCCGCAGCCGGTATTTACCGAGATCGCGGACGAGAACTGGATGGCCGCTTGGAAGGACCACTATCATCCCATCCCCATCGGTAAAAGGCTGCTAGTGCTGCCCGCCTGGATCAAACAGGAGGACATGAGCCGCCTGGCAGTGAAGATCGACCCCAGCATGGCGTTTGGTACGGGTACACACCCCTCAACGCAGTTGTGCATGGAATTGCTTGAGGAGTATGTACAGGAAAATGAACCGGTGATCGATATCGGCTGCGGATCAGGCATCCTTTCCATCGCTGCCATCAAACTGGGCGCAAGCCGCGCTATCAGCGTGGATATCGACGCCGCTGCCGTGAAAGCCACTCGTGAGAACAGTCAGGCCAACTATGTGGATGACCGCATTGAAACCGGCCTGGGTTCCATCGCCGAAGTTGCCGCGGGTGGGTTTTCGATCTGTTCAGCCCCTTTGGTATTAGCCAATATCCTCGCACCTGTGCTGATCCGGTTGTTTGATGCCGGCATGGCGGACCTGGTCGCGCCGGACGGTGTGATCGTTCTGGCGGGCATCCTGGCTGAACAGGCCGCTGGGGTGATTGCCTCAGGTGAGGCGCATGGGCTTGAGTTTATAGAACAGCGTCAATCGGGTGATTGGGCCGCGCTGGCAATGCGAAAACCCTGATCATCTTGTCATTTAATTAGCCCGCGAAAAACGCGGGCATTTTAATTGACAGCCAAGCGGGGCAGGCTTTATACTTTCCTGCATGGACCCACTCATCGTACGCGAAGCGCAGGACAGCGATGTACCGGCAATCCTGGAGATCTATAATCCATACATCACCCGTACGGCTGTGTCTTTTGAAGAAGAGCCGGTGACCGAGCCTGAGATGCGGCGGCGCATTGAAGAAGTGCAATCCTACGCGCTTCCCTGGCTCTGCGCTGAACTGGATGGCAGGTTGGCTGGTTACGCATACGCCACTCGCTGGCGCGAACGCTCTGCCTACCGCTTTACCGCTGAAACCACTATTTACCTTGCCGAAGGTTTTTTGGGGCGCGGCATCGGTAACAGGTTGTACAGCGCTCTGCTTGACCGGGTGCGCGCCGCTGGTATGCATCAGGTGATGGCGGTGATCACACTGCCCAATCCGGCTAGTGTGAGGCTTCACGAAAAGCTCGGCTACGTGAAAGTCGCCCACTTTAGCCAGGTCGGCTACAAGTTTGACCGCTGGCTGGACGTGGGCTACTGGCAACTTGCGATCTCTACAGAGTAACTAATTCGTTAATTAAATACATCTCAGGTATCCCCCCTGCCCGTGCGTATTTTTCAACACGGGTATTCGCTTCGATAAGGCGCGAGTTCCTCGATNNGCGAGTTCCTCGATCTCACCCACAAATTCCGGCAGACCGTGGTGACCGAGCAGTTGACGGATAACCTGTACTTCCCCGGTGTGGTACCAGTAATGGTAGATTAATCGCTGAATAGCCGTTCCCAGGTTTTGCCCCACCACCTTGCCATGACGCAACAGATCATCCTGTAAGTTAGCGGTTGTGAGCTTTTCCAGGTACGGCTGTGTGAGGTGTGTCACATCCAACCAGATGGGCAATACTTCAGCCAGGCGGGGTGAACTTTTGGCCGACTGGTAGGCATACCGGGTCATCAGCTCCGGGTAAGGGCGCTTCCCTTGTGCCAGGTCAAGCAGGTACCATTGTTCATGCCAGGCCATGTGCCCCACCAGCCAGCTGATGCAATTCATAGGACCAAGGTGCTTGACCGCGTC
>MTKZ01126193.1_pt1 | contig 15557 bp, 12 predicted proteins | sample 1042781 | NCBI WGS metagenome assembly MTKZ01 (sample SAMN06212207, study PRJNA360539) | anaerobic digester metagenome | biome: Wastewater treatment plant; material: sludge; isolation source: anaerobic digester fed with sludge from wastewater treatment plant | place: Denmark: WWTP Viborg ...
CCATCGGTCGCGCCATGAGGTATTAGACCGACTGGCCGGCGATCTGTCCAGGGGGGCACCCCGTTTTCGGTGGCGTTGCGAGGGTAGGGCGTGGTCGAAATCCGCCAAGCGGGTGAGACCTGCCGACGATTACGGCCGTTCTAAGCATCTCGGATCCCAGATTGCCCAATCTCAAATCTGGCATTTCAGATCTGAGATGGGAGGTTTTGGTTCTCGGCAGGNNGGGCGACACCTGTGCCACCGTTTCCGGCATGCACGCTCCGTCCAGCACGGAACGCAGCGGTTGGATTTGTCATTTCAGGACCCGTAGACTTCGATGGGCAGATCAACAATCTCTCTAACCTGTTGCGCGACAAGTCGCAGCATGTCATCTGTCAGGGGGGCAACAAACGGCTCGGCCGTCTGGCGGGCCACGGTATAGATCTGCACGAGCCGAATCTGCCCGCCGGCGTTGACGATACCGGCAAGCCGCTGGGCGAATGCCTCCACCTCGGCTTGCGGCGGGGGCTCGTCGTGAAGCTTCATCCACAGGGACTGGATCACCACCGGCCGCACGCGCGAGGCATCGAGGATGTTATCGAGGACCCGCTGGAGCGGGACGTTCGGGCGGTTGACTCGACGGAAGTGTTCCTCCGTTCCGGCATCAAGCTTGGCCCAGATCTCGCCGTTGTTGGCATCCATGACGGAAAGGGCTTCCCGCACAGAGGGTCTGTGCAGGAAGGCCGCATCGGTGATCAGCACGATCTTGGTTTCGCTGAGGCTGAAAGCCCGGCGGAGTTCGGCGGCGATTTGAACCGCGGGTGGAAACTCGAGTGCTCCCGTCGGTTCTCCATCACCGGAAAACGCGATGTCACGAAGGCTCCGTTGAGATTCGGGCACCCGGTCAAATGGAGGACCGGCAAACAGGTCGCCGCTCGTGGCGGAGCGCAACATGGCCTCCAGTTCCGATCGGAGCCGGGCCAGATCGACTCGTTTGCCCGCTCCGGGCGTGCTGCGGTCGACCTGGCAGTAGACACAGTTGAAATTGCAGGCCTTGTCCGGGTTGAGATTGATGCCGACGGACAGGCCGTTGCTCCGCCGGCTGATGACCGGGTAAACGTACAGGTTCTCCCGCCAGTTTCGAGGGTGACTGGCGTGCAGAGACTTCATCGACGTCTGGGCATCTTCGGGTTGCATGCAAACCGCACTCGCCTGCTGAAAACGGCCGGGAGATTATAGCCTTGAGAATGCCGGCGGGGTTGCGGCCGGCAGGGAATGCCGGGTTTCTCGCAGCGATGAGCGTCGGGTGATCACTGTGCCGCGTTGCCGCCCTGCACCGGCCGATAGGGCGTCATCTGCCTGGGATCCTCGGCGCCGCGGATCACGATATTGTTGTACTCCAGTAGCGTGCCCTTCTGCCGCTCGAGGTTGCTGAGGGCAACATTGTACCGAACCAGCGTGTCCAGCAGTTGCCGACGGCCCATGGACAGCGACTCATACGAATCGAGCTCGATCTGAAGGTTCGGAGCATCCCGTCTTTCCTGGCGGGCTTTGGTCGCGTCGGCCCATTCCTCCGACGACGTCACCCACCGATAGCTGGGACCGACCTGTTCGTACTCCGACTCGATCACCCGGATGGCCTGCTGGATTTCGAGGATGACGTTCTCGATCAGGTCTCGGTGAGCGGCAATGGCCTGGGCCTGCTGGAGCCGCGCCTGGCGAAGCTTGGCCTCGGGACCGCGGTTGCCGATCGGCCACTCGAACTGCAGACCCACCACGTATTCGTGGAAATCGTTCTCGGACAACTGGCTGAATGCCCTGTCGGCATTGCTGCCCAGACCGTCCACCACGTACCGGAACAGAACGTCGAGTTTAGGCAGCGCCTGGTTCTTGGCCACGCCCACGCCGATCTGGGCCTTCTCGATCGCGAGTTTCGCCTCATGGAGTTCCTCGCGATTGGCTAGCCCCGCCGCGATTTCGCCGATCTGGTCGAGGATCAGCGGCTCGATCAGCGGAACGTCGACGGGAATAATGCCCACATTTTTCGAAAGATCCAACTCCGGGTCATTCATCAGCCGTTTCAGCGCGTCCTCCGCGTCGCGGACCCGTTTGGTCAGGGTGACGAATTCGGCCTCATGCCGCTCGATCCGGCTCTGGATGAAGCTGAGCTGGACCCGGTAGACGTCGTAGCCCGCTTGCAGGCGTTTCTCGAGATCGTTGTAGATAATCTCCAGATCGCTCAGCAACTGGCTGACCGCGCCGATCACCCGGCGGGCCTGCAGCAACTGCCAGTAAGCCTGCTCGACGTTGAACACAATCTCCCGCACGTCCCGCCTGAGCTTCTCAATACTCATCTCGCGGTCGAGCTTGGTCAGCTCGATCTCCGCGCGGTTGTAGTCGAGCCCGAAGCCGCGAAGCAGGGGTTGCTGGAACTGGACGATGAAGCTGTTGAAATAAGTCGGGTTGAGGGTCTGGAAGACCAGGTCCGTCTGGCTGCGGTTCAGGGCGTAGCTGACCTGGACCTGCATGCCGGTCGAGAGCATCTTGCGGATGCCGCTCTCGATGGTCCGAACCTCGCTGTTGTTGCTTTCCAATTGGGAGCTGCTAGGCCGGTCCTGCTTGTTGTTCTGGAAATTGGCGAAGAAGACCTCGTCAAACCTGGCCTCCGCTTCGACCACACGGGCCGTCTCGATGGCCGGGTTGTAGCTTTGAGCCGCAATCCCGTAACTGTTGGTCAGCGTACGACGCATCGCGTCGGCAAAGCTCAACCTGATCTCGTCAGGGCGATCGACGACCTTGATCCTCTTCAGGATACCGGGCATTCGAGCCTCGTAGTTGGCCTTCTTTTCGTTGATCTGCTGAGCCTTCTGGTCGGGCGTCAGACGATCGTTGCGATTGATTTCCTCGATGGCGCGGTCCAACTGCCTCTTCAAGGCGTCGGGCAGATCCTTGGGATCGGGGATCTGCCGGTCGATGATCTCCTCCTGGGACACCTGCTGCGTCGTCGCCGGGGCCACCATGCGAGAGGGCACATCGCCGGCCGGGCGAGTCGCGGCCGGCTCCTCGGCCGCCAGTCTGGCTGCGGCGACCATCTGGGCCCGGCGACCCTGCGGATTGGCAGACGACTCCCGGGCCCCCCGAAACGCGGACTCGCAACCGAGAACCTGCATCAGAAGGAGAGACGCGGCCAGATAAACGACGGGCTTGGGCCAACCGGGCAGGTACATCTGCACTCCTTGAGCAGCCGCCGCCGACTGTCGGGCCGGGCAGATCACCCCGCCCCATCCTGGCTCGGACCCGGACATACCCTTTCCGAGGGCGACTTGTGGGGCATTCTAATACGGTGACCGGGGGTGTCAATGACGCAAAACCGAACCGGCCACGCCTGCAATCCCAGTCCAATCCTTCGCCATCCGATGGACCGTTATGGATCGACAGGGATCATCGAGTAAGATACGGGCATGACGACTGAGAAAGATGGAGCCAAGGACTTCCCTGAACAGCCGCAGTTGCCGCCCTTGCGGGTCAAGCAAAGGCCCTTGCAGAGCATCCAGGAGTATCAGCGCTACTGCCCGGGCGAGGAGAGGATTCGTATTTCCGACGCCATCTGCTTTGGGCGAAGACGGAGCAACTTCCCCAGGTGTATGGGCTGTCAGTTCAACGACGACGAACGCAAAGACAAGCCGGTTCCCGTACCCCTGCCTGGAACAGCCGCCAGCATCGAGGAGGCTGACCGCCACCGCATCGAACGGTTGTTCCGCCAGTGCGACATTCTTGGAACCTGCCCGGATATGCTCGATCAGGACATGGCTTGGAGGGTGGGTCTGGCAACCTCGCTGTTCCTGAAATCCGAGCTTCGCGGCTATGACCGGAGCCAAGCCGAGAAGGCAACAGTCATTGTCGGGATCGACATGCGAAAGAACAGCCCGGACCTCGCCGAGTCGCTCGTGGAAGGGCTGCGCAGCGGGGGCTCCCCGGTGATCGACATCGGGATGATCGACACGCCACAGCTCTACNNACAGCTCTACTTCGCGGTGAACCGACTGGGAGCCTGCGGGGGAATCCAGGTGACCGGTGGAAACCGGCCCGCCACCCACAACGGTTTCAAGCTCTGCGGCCAGAAAGGCCGGACCATTACCAGCGAGACCGGACTGGTCAAGATCAGTAAAACCGTGCTGAACACCTGCCGGCACACAGCCCCTCAGATGCCGGATCTTCGCCGCCTGGATCTGACCGGCCCCTACAAGGAATACGTCCGCGGCTTCCTCGCCGACCCCATCTCGGGATTCAACTCGGAGCGGCCGTTGAAACTGGTCGTCGACGCATCGAACGGCATGGCCGGCCGCTGGTTGCCCATCATCTTCGACGACGTCGACTGGCTTGAGATCACCCCCCTCAACTTCGAGCACAACGGGGAATTCAGCCATGACCCGGACCCGCTTGTGGAGGACAATCTCAAGCCGCTGCAGGAACGGTTGCTGCGGGTTCATGCGGAACTGGGCGTCTGCTTCGACGGCGATGCCGATTGCTGCGTCTTCGTGGACAACAAGGGACAGCCCGTCCGCGCCGATACCCTGGGAGCCCTTCTGGCTCGTGACCTCCTCAAGGCACATCCCGGCCAGAGCGTGATCTACGATCTGCGCAGCAGCCGTGCTCTGCCCGAGGAAATCAAGAAAGCCGGCGGGTTGCCCAGACGGGAACGCGGCAGCCAGGCATTCGTCAAGAAGGCCATTTCCGATGCCAAGGCCCTCTTCGGCTGCGAGTTGAATGGCCGCTACTACTACCGCGACAGCTTCTACTGTGAATCGGCGATCATCACCCTGACCCTAGTGCTGAACATCCTGACCGAGACCGCCAGACCCCTCGACGATCTCGTCGCCCCGCCCAAGCGTTACGCCAGGTCGGGCGAGCGACGGTTCCGACTGGACGGCAGGACAGACATCGTCGCGGTCCTGTCTGACAAATACAACAATGGCAGCATCAACTACCTTGACGGCATCACGGTCATTTTTGAGGACTGGTGGTTCAATGCCCGCCCTGCCGCCGACAGGTGGTTTGTGGAACTCAACGTTGAGGCCATCAACGAGGCGATGCTGAAGGCCAAGCTCACGGAGGTGGCGCAACTCCTCGGCGACCCCCTGGACGCCGGAGCCTGAATGACGAACCCTCCGACGAGCCTCCCGCAAACGCCAGCCGAACCGTCGAAGCGGAGCTGCGAGGTGCATCACACGCGATGATTCTTGCCGTTGAACACGCCTACCATCGTCGCCTGACCAACGGAATTGAACTGGCGATTCTGCCGACCGATCGCCGGTCCGTGGCGGCCATCGAGATGCGTTTCCTTGGGGGTTACGCGTATGAACGGCCCGCCTGTCTCGGGGTGGCCCACGTTCTGGCCGAGACCATCACCAAGGGAACGCAGCGGCGGGACGGGCGGGCGCTGAACGACGCCTTTGACGAGATCGGAGCCGGCTACGCGGTGTCCGCGGCAAGAGAGACGTTTGCCCTGTCGTGCGTTTGCCTGCCCGAGTTCGTGACGCGAGCCGTCGAATTGCTCGCCGAAATGATCATGGAGCCGAGCTTCCCGGCCGATGCCTGCGAGGTGGCGGTCGATCTCACCCGACAATCGCTGGCGGCCCTGGAGGACGATCCGCCCGAGTTGGCCAAGAAACACCTTCACCAGCAGGCCTATAACCCTCCGCTGAACCGGCACGTCTACGGCGAACCCGATACCATCGAGCGCATCGGGCGCGAGGACGTCGTGGACCACTGGCAGGCGCATCTGAAACCTGATCGCCTGCTTGCATCGGTTGCGGGCGCCGTGGACCCGGCCGCGGTTGCGGACCTTTTCGAGCGGCTCTTTCCCGGAACCCGCCGGATCAAGGGCGGCGACGGCACCGCTCTGCCGCTCTCGTTTCCGTTTCGGTTCTCCGCCGGCCAGTCGCATCGCACCAAGGATCTCGAACAAGAACAGATCGCCATGTGCTTCCCCGGGGCGTCGGCTGCGGACGAAGATGAGACCGTCGAGCGCGTGCTGATCGGCGTTCTGTCCGGAGGAATGAGCAGCCGGCTCTGGCAGTCCATTCGGGNNGAAACAGGGCCTCGTCTACTGGGTCGGAGCCTGGTTTGACCGCCCCCGAACCGGCGGAATCATCCATCTGGGCTCGTCATGCACCCCTCAGAACCTTGAGGCAACATCGGAAATGCTGTTACAGGAGGTGAATCGACTGGCCGACGACGTGACGGAGTCCGAGGTACAGAGAGCCATCAGCGGCATGCTGGCCGCCGCGCAGACCCACGGTGACACGACGCGGGCCAAGGCGGCACGCATCGTCAACGATCTCTTTTACCTCGGCCGGCCCATTCCACTGGAGGAAAAACTGGCTCGCATCACGGCCGTCAGAACCGATGACGTGCGGGGGTACCTCCGACGGCATCCTCGCGAACAACTGAGCATCGTGACGGTTGGACCCAGGAGTCTGAAAGACATCGGGTAGGGCCAGGCCGCAGCCCTGCCCTTTCGAGGCAACGACATGGCGGATACACCATTTTTTCTGGAGAAACTCGCCAACGGGCTGATCGTGGCCGTCGAGACCATGCCCGAGACCCGATCGGCCGCCTGCGGCTTTCTGGTCCGAGCCGGGTCCCGGGACGACCCGCCGGGACTGGCCGGCATGTCTCATTTCCTGGAACACATGTGCTTCAAGGGAAATGAGCGGTTGACCTCCGAGGAGATCAACATCGGCTTCGACGAGATCGGTGCCGACACCAACGCCCAGACCAGCAAGGACCAGACCTTCTACTACAGTTGGGCCCGCAGCGAGGACGTCGGCCGGCAGATCGAGTTGCTGGCCGAGGTCATGAGGCCATCCATTCCCGCCGACGAATTCGATGTCGAGAAGGACGTTATCCTCGAGGAGATCGCGACCTACAAGGATGATCTGCCCGCCCTCGCCTATGACTTCCTTTATGAGAAGCTGTGCCGGCACCACCCCATGTCCCACCCCGTGCTCGGGTACGATGAGACGATTCGAGCCATGCGGCCCGAAGACATGCGGGCCTATCTCACTCACCAGTACGCGGCGAGCAACATGGCCCTCATCGTCACCGGAAATGTGGACCCGACGGAGGTCATGCATCTGGCGCGCCGTTACTGCGGCGCTTGGACAGACGCTTCGGCGGGAGGCGTTGATCGGCATCCACCCGTTCTGCGGACAGGAACGGCCGGCCGGGTTTCCGACCGCTTCCACCAGCAGGCGGTGGCCATCGCGTTCCCATCGGTCTCAACAGTCGACCCGCTCGATGAAACCGCCGAGGCGGTTGCGGCCATCCTCGGCGGCAACAACTCGCGGTTCTTCTGGAACATTTATCAGAAGGGTCTGGCCACCCGGGTAAGCGTCATCCGGGAAGAGTACGCCGACTTCGGCGTCATCATCCTGGTCGGGTTATGCGAGCCCGACAATGCTGAAAAGCTCGCGGAGGCCATGCGGCGGGAAGCCGGGCAACTGACTCGCGACGGCCCCGAGGACAAGGAAGTGCGGCGCGTGAAGAACCATCGCCGCACGATGCTCGCAACGGAATCCGAGGCCCCGGGCTACCGCCTGGGACAGATTGCCGATGATATCGACTATCGCGGCAGCCCCCGCACGACCGAGGAAAGGCTCGCGGAAGTGGATGCCGTCTCGGCCGATACCATCGCCAGATACCTCAAGGAATACCCCATTGTGAGTGAAGGCCTCCTCGCCACGATTGGACCGCGAGAGTGGCTCCCGGCAAAATGAGCCGGCTCCACGCGGCCCCGAGCAGAGTGCATGGAACCTGAAACGCCCGACAAGCATGGCTTCCCCCCGATGCCGCAAGGCGATCCGACGCCGGCTTCCACACGCCACGCGGACTGTCAGCAGATCACGGCCAGGCCGCCGATCGTGTGGATGACACCTGGAATCCCGTTCGCCCGGCCAGTCGCAACGCCGGTCTTCCTTCCAAATGCAGCGCCTTGTCTTCCCGGTGCGCCCGTGGAGACGGATCGCCCGCTGTCGCCGTTTCGAGCGGCCGTCGAGATCGTCGCGGCGATCCCGCTGGCGATCATCGGGGCCATCGCCGGCTACAGTCTGGCCGAAGGCCTCGATCCGACCGATGAGAGGTGGCTCGGAATCGCCGATAGCATGGGGCTCGGCTTCGGCGCCGTACTGGCCTGCCTGCTGCTCGTATGGCTGGGAGGCCGTAGAATCAGCAGCATCGGGTTGACGACACGTCACTGGCAGCTCAACCTCGGCATCGGCATCGCCTCGCTCCTCGGAACCTGGTTCATGCTGATGACGCTCGGGGGCGCCATCGCCGTGTTGTTTCCTTACCTCCTGGAGGAGCAATCCGCGGCCCAAAAGGCCATTGAAGCCAGTTTCCCACGCCTGTCGCTTCGGCAGATGTTCGTTCTTTGTCTTTATATCGCCGTGTACGAGGAGATCGTCTTCCGCGGCTTCCTGCTGACGCGTCTGCACGTACTCGTTCGTCAATGGTGGCTGGCCGTGGTGATCGGGGCGGTCCTGTTCGGCTTGCTGCATCTCTACGAAGGATGGCTGGCCGTGGGCGTCGTCACCGTCTCCGGACTTATTATGGGCACGCTGTTCGCCTGGCGAAGGAGTCTCGTGGCGCCCATCACCATGCATCTGTTCCATAACTTCGCCATGTTCATGCTGCTGGACTTCATTTCGAAGACATGGAAATAGCATGGCGAGGGTCGATGCGAGCCGTCCGCCGCGACCAACGTCCACCACTTGCCGGGGGCAAGCCCTTGTTCGCCGGCGGGCAGGCAACTACCGGAGAGCCTTCGCGCCGATGTCTCGGCGATAGTACGCACCTTCAAAGTGAATCTTGGCGACCGCCTCGTAGCAGCGGTTGCGAGCGGCCTCGAAGGTCTCCCCCAGCGCCGTCACGCCGAGGACACGTCCGCCAGCAGTAACGACCTGGCCGCCCATCATCCTGCTCCCGGCATGAAACACGACCACATCCGGCATGGCGTTCGCGTCGGCCAAACCCGTCATCGGCTTGCCGCTCTGATAGTCGCCCGGGTAGCCGCCGGATGCCATCACCACGCAAACCGACGCTCGCTGATCCCAATCGAGCGTAATACCGTCGAGTTTCTCGTCGATCACGGCCTCAAAAACGTCCACCAGGTCCGTCTTCAGCCGCATCATCAACGGCTGGGTTTCCGGATCACCAAATCGACAGTTGAACTCCAGGACTTTTGGCCCGCCGGTGGTCAGCATCAGCCCGGCGTACAAAACACCCTTGTAGGCGATGCCTTCTGTGCGCAGGCAATCGATAATCGGGACGAGGATTTCGGCCTCGATCTGCCGGAGTGTCTTATCGTCGAGCAGCGTCGTCGGGCTGTAAGCCCCCATTCCTCCGGTGTTCGGTCCCGTGTCACCTTCGCCGATCGGCTTGTGATCCTGGGCATTCTCCATCACATAGATGTTGTGACCATCCACGAACGCCAGAACGCTGACCTCCGGGCCGGTCAGTTTCTCCTCCACGATCACCGTATCACCGGCGTCACCGAACTCCTTGGCAACCATGACCCGCTCGAGGGCGATGAGGGCGGCCGGCGGGTCGTCGCACACGATCACCCCTTTTCCTTTGGCCAGGCCGGCAGCCTTGACGACCACCCCTGCGTCGCGCGTGGCCACATAGGCCTTGGCATCGCGGTACTTGGTGAAAATCCTGGCCTCGGCGGTCGGCAGAGAACGGTGGCGCATCATCTCCTTCGCGAAGGCCTTGTCCCCCTCCAACCGGGCCCCCGCCTTGCACGGCCCGAAGGCCCGGACCCCCGCGACCGTCAATTCATCGACCAGCCCCATGCACAACGGATCCTCGGGCCCCACCACCACCAGGTCGATTTTCCGTTCGCGGGCGAACTTGACGATCCCTGGAACGTCTTCCGCCTTGATGGACACGTTTTCGGCCACGTCCACCGTCCCCGCATTGCCGGGGGCGCAGTACAGCTTGCTCACCCGCTTGGACTGGGCCAGCTTCCACGCCAAGGCATGCTCTCTTCCACCACCACCGACCAATAGAACTTGCATCAGAAAAACTCCAGTGATGAACCGCAACTCTCTCCCTTCCCTTTGCCCCTGACAGGGTAGCGACGGACCGGTGATTCGCAAGTGGATCACGCAGTCTGGTTAATCGCGAATGAACAACACAAACGCTGCCCAGCCACAGGACCGTCGCACTCGCACCGGCGAAGACGGGCTCCCTGGCCTGCTCGGGACGCCGGATCTCTCAACTGAGTTGAGCAGTATGAGATCCGCGGTTGTTTGACGGACAGAAGGACTCCCTGGCGGAAACCCCTGGGCCGGAGGTACAAGCCCCGAAGCGGGCATGCCTTCCGCCATACGCTGGCATCGGATGACATCGGCCATCATGAGGTCCCCAGGAGATACGCTGGCCAGTCGCGCGGCGATCGATCGGACACCGCCTCTGCAAGGATGCGGCCGGACCGTGGCGGGTGTTCCCCCTGCCCATCGATGACCTCAAGCCCCCGAGAAGCAGCCAACCTGGCCCTGACGTTCCAGGCCCCAAGACAGGCTCACCCACCCCGAGCTTTACGAGAAAGACCCCGCGGGCGAGAATGCAGCAGGCAGTATGCCGTCGGTCGCGGCATTGTCCTGGGATGTCGCAGCTCACAGACGCCTGACCGTCATTGCCGCGTCTGGGACTGCCCAGACTGCCGGCAGGTCCGGCATGGGCTTGAACGTGTTATGGTCGGCGACTTTCGCCAGATTCGCAGGCGCAGTTTTGCCGATCCTATTAGCCAGTCGTCAACAATGGGCGATGGGAAATGCATGAGCCGCTCCGGGATCGGAGTGGAGTTGTCGCCGAGGCTAAATCCGTATGTTTTCATTACTTGCCACTGCCACTGCACCAGCTACCCCAGCCGATCCTGTGTTTGACGGCTGGGATGAGGTCTTTCGTGCGTGGGGTGGAATCATTCGGCAGTTCTGGCTGATCCCGTTGGCGGCTTTCCTCGTCGCCCTGATCGTGACTCCGATCGTCCGGAAAATCGCCCTGACCAGAGGCATCGTCGACCAGCCCGATGAGTTCCTCAAGCCCCATGGGCACCCGATTCCCTACCTCGGCGGCGTGGCGATTTTTGCCGGCTGGGCGGCCGCCATCCTGCTGGCCTTGTGGATGACGAACACTGTGGTGACCGCCCGGGTCATGGTCGGCGTCGCCCTGGCGGGTTTTGCATCCATGCTGATCGGGCTGTTCGATGACCTGCGGGTCATGCCGCCCCTCGTCAAACTGGCGTGCAATATCGGCGTCGCCGTGATTCTCATCTGCTTCGGAATCGGCGACGATCTCATTAACGTGTTGACGCGGCATACCGGCATGCAGTTCGGTCAGGAAGATCGCTGGATCGAGTTTCTGTATTCCGTCCCGTTAACCATCGTGATCGTCGTCGCGGCCTGCAATGCCACTAATCTCATTGACGGGCTCGACGGCCTGTGTAGCGGCGTTCTCGGTATTATCTCTGCGGGCTTCGTGATTCTGGCCGTTCATCTGCGCGTGGTCTATCCGGCTTCGCCGCTCGGCGATGACCGCGTCGTCCTGGCCATGGGCATGCTGGGTGCGGCCCTGGGCTTTCTGCCTTACAACGTAAACCCCGCCAAGATCTTCATGGGCGACGCCGGATCCATGCTGCTCGGTTTCAACGCCGCGGTGCTGCTTCTGATGTTCGGAGAACAACGCATCGTCCGCTGGATGATCGGAGCAACCATCATATTTGGCCTCCCCGTTGCGGACATGCTGCTGGCGATGGTACGCAGGTGGCGAAACGGCAAGCCGATCATGATCGGCGACAGGAGCCATTATTACGACCAGCTTCGGGACCGCGGCCTCAGCATTCGCCGGGTGGCGGCCATCAGCTACCTGCTCGCATTGGCTTTCGTGGTCGTCGGCACCTCCGTGGTATTCATCCGCACCCGGTATACGATCCTCGTCTTCATGGCAACGATTGGTGTGGTTTTGGCCGCAATCTGGAAACTCAAGATGGCCGGGATTGAGCGAGAGCCGACCCCGGCCCGCGACCGTCGGGAACCCCCCTCGGCCGGCCCCGCAGACCGGAGAAGCACGACCTGATGAGCCAGGACAATCTCGAACAACGTCGCAGCTGGTTTCGCTTCTTCCCCGAAGGTAGCATCGAGTTCGTCGTGGTAACCCGCATCCTGGTTATTCTGCTGATGCTCATGCTCATGATCGTCAAAGGGACTCAGGCGCCTTTCATCCTGCTGGTCCTCTTCGGAATGCTGTGGATCGACCACATGCTGACCCTCTCATGGACCGTGCAACTGGCCACCGATCTCAGGACGTTCACCGAAGAGACTCCGTCAGACACGGGACAGACGCCGGCCGGTATCGGAAAAGCCCTGCTGATTGTGTCGCTGCCGATCACGCTCGCGTTCGCTGCGATCGCTCCGTGGCCCGAGATCCTTCTTCCGGCGGGGGCGGCGCGTCAGGCGGCCGGCGGCATTCTCAAGCCGTTGCTTGGTCTGGCCTCCGTGGCGGGTCTGTTCCCGGCTTTCCGACAGGCAAGGAGGCTCCAACTCGGCCCAGTCGTCTGGACGGTTGCCTATCTGTTGCCGTTGATCCATTGGGTGGGGATTCACCGTCTCCTCAGCCCCCTGGACAAGAAGATCCTGGAGCGATTCCGCTCCCGATCGGCGTCCGACGAATCCGGGCCCCGCACCGTCGCCGCGGCGGCCGACGTCTTGTGGATCATCAGCGTTCTCCCCTGGCTCGTCGCGGCAATGCTGGCACTCAGCCGAGGGTCGTTGGCCTCCAGTGGGACGGCTGGCCAACTGACATGCGTCTGTGGCGCTATGCTCTTTGGCGTCTACTCCATTGTGGATCTGGCGGCCATGGAGAAGGTGCAACGACGATTCCTGCGACTCATTCGATGTTGATGAGGCGGGCGGCGGGCGATCACATCCCTATGAAAAGATCTGCCATCTTCACTCGCAGAGCCCTTGCCAGCCGGAAAGGCGTCGTCATCGACGGCGCACTGAGACACGCTTCGATTTGCGAGATCTGGGCCTTGCTGATGCCGATTCGTTCACCTACAGCCTTCATCGTCAGATCCGCCGCGTGTCTGGCCGCCTTCAGCCGTTGTCCGAGTTCGGCAATAAACTCCTCCTCGGTGTTGATCAGAACGCCATCGCTGAAGAGCACCGATCGAACCGCATCCACCAGGGCCGCGGGCGAAATCGGCTTGGTAAGGTAGTTTCTGACGCCAAGTTGCATGCCCTCTGTGACGGTTCGAACAGACGGGTGCCCCGTGATGATAATGACCGACGGAGAATCGTCTTGGCCGCGAATGTCCCGAATCAGGTCAATTCCTGACTGATCGGGGAGCGACAGATCGACGAGCAACAGGTGGTATCTGCATTCGCACAGCGCGTCACGGGCTTCGCGGAATGAGCCGACGGCATCCACCCGGAATCCTGCTCTCTCCAGCGTTCGAGCAAGAACATGCTGAATCTCGACCTCGTCGTCTACCAGCAGAATCTGAGCACCGCGACGTGGCATTGGGCTGACCTCCCAAGTGGGCACCTTCCTTACCGCCTGACTCCCACCACCATATGGATATCCATTCTACCGAAGAAGCATACCCGCTGGAAAGGCAACCTGACCCTCTGCGGGTAGCCGGGGAAATCCCAAGGCACCAGATTCTGTTTGCCTTGCCGTTGCGGGATGCCGATAATCCACGGGAACGATCCGAGCAAGAACCTTCTCCCCATTCGGAGTCGACGCATGAGGCTCACTGTCATCGGCACGGGATATGTGGGTCTGGTCACCGGTGCGTGTCTGGCCGACACCGGAAACGAAGTCGTCGGAGTCGACAAGAACCCTGACAAAATCAACACACTGAACCGGGGCGAGTGTCCGATCTATGAACCCGGTCTGACGGAACTGCTCCAGGCGAACATGAAATCCGGCCGGCTGAGGTTCAGCATGGATCTGGCCGAGGGCGTCAGACACGGTGATGTCATTTTCATCGCCGTCGGCACCCCTGCCCGCGACGACGGTTCCTCGGACATGACCGCGGTGCGGGGCGTCGCCGATGAGATCGCAGACCACACCGATCGGCCGAAAATCGTCGTGCTCAAAAGCACCGTGCCCGTCGGGACCGGCGACGAAATCGAGGAACGCATCAACCGTCGCGCCAAACACCGCGTGTGCGTCGTGAACAACCCGGAGTTCCTCAAGGAAGGAACCGGCGTGGAGGATTTCTTCAAGCCCGATCGCGTGGTGATCGGCGCCGAAGACCCGCATGCCGCCTCCGTCATCAGGGAACTGCACGAACCGTTTGTCCGCAATCAGCGGCCGATCTACATCATGCACCGCAAGGCCGCCGAGATGAGCAAGTACGCCGCGAACTCGTATCTGGCCGCCCGGATCAGCTTCATCAACCAGATCGCCAACATCTGCGATTCGCTGGGCATTGACGTGAACGAGGTTCGGCTGGGAATGGGCTCCGACCGACGCATCGGCTTCCAGTTTCTGTATCCCGGCGCGGGATATGGCGGAAGCTGCTTCCCCAAGGACGTTCAGTCACTCGTCCACACCGCACGGCGGGCCGGCGTACAGGCCGACCTGCTCGACAGCGTTCACCTAGTCAACGAGCGACAACGCGAGATCCTCTTCCGGAAGATCGTCAGCCGATTCGGCGGATCGCTGAACGACCACTGCTTCGCCATCTGGGGCGTCTCCTTCAAGCCCAAGACCGACGATATCCGTGAAGCCCCGGCGGTGACAACCATCAACAAGCTGCTTGAAGCGGGTGCCACGGTGCGGGCCCACGACCCCATCGCCCTGCCCAACCTTCGCAAATTGCTCGGCGACCGGGTCACTTACCACGAGTCCGGCTACGAGGCCCTCGATGGGGCTGACGCCCTGGTCATCGTCACCGAGTGGAACGAGTTCCGCTCACCCACTTTTGAGGAAATCCACCGGCGGCTGCGCCAACCGGTCATCTTCGACGGGCGCAACCTCTACTCGCTTGAAACGATGCGGAACCTCAACTTCGAGTATTATTCCATTGGACGGCCGGCGGTGATCCCCGCCCGGCATTGACCGGACACCCGCCCCGTGTCGCCGACGTGTGCCCGGTGCCCCACCCCGTCTTCGAGGGTACCTGTTGAGCGGGTTGTGGTGTGGCTTCTCTTTGCATGATGCGGTTTGCGGAATGACATCAGGACGTTCATGAAGTCCGGTTGGCACCTGGCCACGCAGAAAAGCCTGCAAACGGTACCTGAACCGACGGGTGGCCCATCCTCGCGATAGCGAGAGTGGGGGCGCGATGATCGAATGCGGCAACACGTTGCCTCCGACCTTCGCCAAAGTGCAGGCCGAATCGACCCGCCCGCCCGCTTCTTGCCAAACCCGGCCGACATCAAGGGATGTGAAACCGAACGTCCCGGACAACGGGCCTGATTCATGGATGCCACCCGGGTCATCTATTAGAACCTTACGGCCAGAGATCGGTGCGGCTTGCGCGCATGCTTCTGGATGACAGT
>MTKZ01000797.1_pt1 | contig 15542 bp, 15 predicted proteins | sample 1042781 | NCBI WGS metagenome assembly MTKZ01 (sample SAMN06212207, study PRJNA360539) | anaerobic digester metagenome | biome: Wastewater treatment plant; material: sludge; isolation source: anaerobic digester fed with sludge from wastewater treatment plant | place: Denmark: WWTP Viborg ...
TAATAAAAGAACTATTTTTCGCATTTCTCTCCAAGATGATCTATTTACTATGGTGTTCGCCTGACCACCAGCAATGTAATATCATCGAACTGCTTCGCACCTATGGTGAAATTTTCCACGCTTGAGCGCACTTCCTCCACCAATTTTGAGGGCGAATCGCTACCGGTTAGAACTGGCAGCAGCCTGGCAGGGGTAAAGTATTCGCCATCCACATTTTCCGCGTCGGTCAATCCATCCGTGTAAGCAAAGAGCAATTCTCCCGGTTGAAGTGTCTCCTCCAATACCACGAAATCAGGGTGATGAATGGCGCCAACCGCCGGACCTGTGAGCGGGAGCGCGCGAATTCTTCCCTGAGCTGACACCAAAAGCGGCGGTATGTGCCCGCAATTGACGTATTTAAAGATGCCGCTGTGGGTATCCAAAAACGCGATAAATATCGTGGCGAACATACCGGTCTTGCCGTGGTTTTCCTCCACATAATTGTTGATAAAAGAGACCGCGCGCTTTAGTCGTTCCGCACAGCTGACGCGGGTATGATCCTCAGCCCCTGTGTAAAGATCCAGGTTGGAAACCGCCCGCAACAGGCTGCGCACCAGGGTCATGAAAAGGGCGGCACCCAGGCCTTTGTCGCATACATCGGCGATCACCAGCACGAGGCGCCCGTTGGGCAGACGAAACACATCATAGAAATCCCCCGCCACCTCGCGCGCGGGCTGTAGAAAAGTCGCGATCTCCCAGCCGCGCGGCTGCGGGATGGTCTCCGGCAGGAATCCCTGCTGGATGTTGCGCCCGATCTCGAACTCGTGTTCCAGCACCTGGCGGTAAAGGTGCTCCTCCGCCCACAGGCGGGCGTTTTCCAGCGCCACACTCATTGAAGCGGCCAGGGTTTCCATCAAGCGCACTTCTGAATCGGTGAAGGCATTCTCCGCGGTGATGCTCTGCAGACTGAGGATGCCGGTCACCTGATCCCCCACCAACATGGGAACGCCCAGCCAGGATTTAGGAGTGACCGTGCCTGGGATGGTCGGCTGACCTAGCCGCGCAGCCAGTTCCGCCACATTGGTGTTCACCAGAACCGGGGCGCGATTCTTAATGACCTGTGAGCGGAAACCGCCCGGCGGCAGGTGTCCCGGAGCGTAGATACGCTGTCCCATTTCGATGGCATAGCGGTGCTCGACCGTGTTCGTCAGCGAATCGTAGGTAGAAAGCATCACCACGTCGGGATCAAAGATATCGCGGATGCGGTCGCCGACCAGGTCGTAGATCGCCTGCACCTCCAGGCGGTCTGCCAGACGCATCTGCACCCCCGTGAGGATGGCCAGTTCAGCTTCACGCTGTTTGAGCTGGAGTTTCAGGTTGTTGATCTCCAGCGCTGGATCAGGCATGGGCTCACCTCCTATTGAACAAGGCGCACGTCAAGCTCATTGTACGATTTTTCGGGGTGGTAAACAACCCGGGAAGTGAGAAATGAGAGGCAGGATTTGAATCCAAGGAACAAATAAGAAACGAATCGAAAACTGTAAGGTGAAGGGACGCGTAATCTGTGATCAGTGATGCAGGCATCGAAAAATGAGCGCCGAAAGGAAAGCATCCGATCGCGCTTTTGCGGGCCAGAGATAGGCGTACAATACTATAGGACATATTTTCTATTATAACATGACTGTCAAAGGGATGGGGAAAGAATTAAAGAACACCGCCCTCCACTATGATTGGTGGAGATGATTCTAGACGGGCTGTGGATCGCCATTATTAATCCAGAGCAACCCCACCCTATTCGGCCACATGACCCGTTTTGAGCGATGTAAGGATGATCACATCGCTCACGAGATCACAAAAAAACACTGGGAGTCGACCTTTGTCCGTTTTAAAAACCAGGAATCCCCAATATAAATACGCATCATCATCAAATTATGTTGTTGAGGATTGAATCAATAACCGTTCAGGTCGATCCTGTGAATCATTCGGATTCTTCCGGTCAGTTATTTTCGATTGAGCTGTTTGAAATAGAACAGACCAAAGCCTACCGTGAGGAATGCGTAGATCACCGCATTGATCCAGACAAAATCCGTCGCTGGTCCGGCCAGTCCATCCCAAATCGTCACAACCAGCCCGGTCAGCGCAAAAACCAGGGCGCCGAACAAACCCCCGCGGACCAGTTCTGAACGATCCCGCGCGTAACGGGCGTCCCACCAGGTGAATCCCAATCCGAGAAGGGCACCACCCAAATATCGCGCGACAAAGCGGCCTGGCTCGTTCAACTCCACGCCATAGAGCTGAATGGTCCAATCAGGAACAATTAGAAAGCCTAAACCGAACAGGATCGCCAGAGCGATCGCTATGATCATGAAAACCTTCATCGGAAACCTCCTCGTAGAAACAGTTTGGAAAATACTAGATCTTCCAATCCGTATGAGCAAGGTGGATATTCCCAGACATCCATCCTGCTCGATGAATCCGGCTCACATGATATTGAACTGTCAGTTAATTGTGGGCTGTGATGCTTATTGCATTGAGATGTGACTGATTCCATTATAGAGATTATTTGAGATGGTTTCAAGAATTAATGAAAAGAAACCAACAACCTCTACTTTGGTTGGCGGTGTGTGGGGGGGGGCTGCGAAGCGAAGGGTAAATATGGAATTGTCGAGCTTGATGAAACGCTGTGAACCAGTGAGCTGTTGATCTGAATTTCAGCAAAACTTCCAGTCAGTGATTGCCTACTGGTGAAAAACAGCCATGTTACCCAGCACGCCCCAGGAGTTGAGAAAAACCTCGGTGGGAACATCAGCATATTTGCCATTGTTCAAATATCGCACCGAATCGATGTCGTAACCGGTGAGGATCACCACATGTTCATATGGAGCCACAATGGTCATATTACCCAACTTATCTTCATAAGGCACCGGCTCGCTGTATACCATGTTGCCGATCACCCAAACGATCACCGGATGGGATCGTGAGATCGCGACCTTGATGTCTTCCAGCTTGTAACCCTTGCCGCCCTCCACGTCGACCCCATACTTGTAGAGTAGGTCTGCCACCGGTTCCGCGTGCACTCCATAAGCGTAAGGCGGGATCTGCCCCCAGGGTCCGTTCACATCGCCGACAAACCCAATGTCGGGGTTGTCTGAGATGGGCAGGTTGATCTGGAAATCATACTGGTAGATGTTGACGTCGTAATACCACGCCAGGTCCACCGCGGCGCTCGCTTCGCACCCCAGGGCGTAGTATTGGCGATTGCCGACAAAATCGCGGATGTAAAAGGATTGCGGTGGAAAATATGGGGTTGACGTGGGGAGGATCGAAGACGCGGTGGGAGGAATGGGGGTATGGGTCGGCTGCGCGGTTGCCGTCATAACCGATGAAGACTCGAGGTCCCGGGTGACGCTCCTTGTGGGGATGAGCGACGGAGCGAGCGAAGGGTCGGGAACCGCGCCGCGGGAGGGATTGGCAACGAGGGAAGACGCCAGGAGAATGGCAAGAATGGCGATGATGACGAGAACAATCAGAACGGGCTGGTTAAGTTTGCGCATCGTTTATTGTATCCGGCAGTATCAAGAGACTATCATAACAGCAAACCGCCGACCTCAGATGAAGTCGGCGGTGAAGTGTCGGGAGCGGGTCGCGGAGCAAACTTAAAAGTGTGGATTTGTTGAACAAAGTGAGATGCTGTGGAACAGGGACAATACTTGCCCTAATAATAAACCGCCGACCTCTCTTCAGAATGTCAGCGGTTGTTGGTCGGGGCGGGCGGATTTGAACCGCCGACCTCTCGGTCCCGAACCGAGTGCTCTAGCCGGACTGAGCCACGCCCCGAACGCTGTGGATTATACCGCATCCCACGGAAAAACGAGAGGTTGACGGCTGTTTTTTTGGTTACAATTGACCTTGATGCCCCGCACCCTCCTCCCCTCTGTATTGATCATTGGCGCGCTGCTGCTCAGCGCGTGCGGCGCCGCGCCGACCGCTTCAACCCCGACCGCTGTTCCGGCGACCCCTACACCCGTACCACTGCTCCCCACAGCCACCGCCGCTGAAGCAACGCCAACCGCTTTGCCCACTCCGACCGAGCCGGCACGGTACCTGGGCAGCCTGAGCGACGCTCAACGGGAGGCGCTGGCCGCTGACGCGCAAACGTACATCAGTCCTTATCCAGAAGACGCGCTCGCCACTGTTAAACGCATGAACTTCACGGTTGTGGCAGGCTACGCCACCCCTGAAGCCGTGTGCGGACCGCTCTCGCTCGCGCTGCTGCAGAACGCCGGTATCGTCAGCAAGGATTTCAAGCTCATCGATTTCTGGTATCTCAATCCGCGACCGCAACATGGAGAGAAGTTCCTGCAGAGCGTTTTCCCGGCTGAGAAATTTGAGAAGATAGAACAGAATCTGCCTCTCAACGAGGTTGATTACACTGCCAATCCGCTTTACCCGGGCGATTTTCTGTACCTTTTCGCCGGAGACAGCGGCAGCTTTGAGCACATGCTGGTGGTAACACGTGTAGATGAAGAGGGTCGGGCGTACTCGGTGACCAATATCAATACCCCCTACGGCGTGGTGATCAAAGAGGTGATGCTTTACGACCCCGCTCAGCCAGGGATCGGGCAGTTCTACGATTGGACGAATTGGGAAAACCGTATGCTCGGGCGCACTGGATACGGCGGGTTCTGGCTGTGGCGTCCGTTGGCGGCAACCCCCTAAGTTCATAAACCCCAGTGTCTTTGGACTTCAAGACCAAGATAATTCACAATCAATTCACCTACAAAAGGTGATTTCAACTTGTGCACCCTTGAATGTGCACCCTTGAAAAGGTTTTTAAAAACCTTTTCAAGGGTACAACCTTTTCATGGGTACAACCTTTTCATGGGTACAACCTTTTCTTGGTGATTCATCTTCCCTGCCAGTCAGTTGCAGGCTATAATGAAGGAAACCTTAAGGCAGGAATCTTGCAACCAATTCTGGATCATGTCTGACTGCGTCTTTTGTGCCATCATTAACAATACCGCCCCCGCTGACCTGGTATACGAAGACAGCGATGTGATCGTCATCCAGGACATTCACCCGGTAGCGCCGGTGCACCTGCTGGTCATCCCGCGTGTACACATCACCTCGCTTGATGCCTTGCAGCCGGAGGATGCTGAACTGGTCAGCCGGATGATGTTCACCGTGCAGAAGACCGCCCGCCAGGTGATCGGAGAAAATCCCGCCTATCGCACCGTGATCAACACCGGATCCGCCGCCGGGCAGACCGTGTTTCATCTACACATACACATCATCGCCGGGCGACCATTTGTGAGCGGGTTGTTCACCAGGGGGCTGCGGTGAAGCGCCCGGGCAAACTTTTTCTGGTGCTGGCCAGTGTGCTGCTGCTGAGCGGCTGCATCAAGCCCGCCCCGGATAGCGAACCCTGGAAAGCCTCCGATCCCACACCAGCCAACCCGATCGTGGTTGAAAAAGAAGAGACCCTTATCGCGCAGCTACCCACGCAACGCCCGCCCGGCGCGCCTTATTACACCCCCACCCCTGACGCGCCGCGTGTCCTGCCGACGATCCGCCCCGACACTGAACTGTATTCAGTTCAATACGGTGACAGCCTGGGCTACATCGCCTCAAAGTACAATCTGGACCTGGAAACGCTCATCGCAGCCAACGAATCCATCAACCCGGACTGGATCGAGATCGGACAGATCATTAATATCCCCGCCCCGCAGCCCAGCACAACGCCATCTGATTTTAAGATCATCCCTGATTCCGAGCTGGTATTCGGACCCGCCAGCGCGACATTTGACCTGAAGGAATTCATCAAATCCAGGGATGGCTACCTGGCGGATTACAGCGAGGTGGTTGAGGAACAAGAAATGAGCGGCGTGCAGATCGTGCGGCGGATCAGCCAGGAATTCTCGGTGAACCCGCGCCTGCTGCTGGCTCTGCTGGAATACCGCGCCGGTTGGGTCACCTCACGTCAAATTGAAGAATTCAGGCGAGATTACCCGATGGGCTACGCCCAGCCGCCTTACAAGGGGTTGTATATGCAACTGGCGTGGACCGCCAAACAACTTAATCGGGGTTATTACTTATGGAAGATCAACGCCCTTTCGCATACCAATCTTTCTGACGGCACGCTGGCGCCGCTCTCTCCGACGATCAACGCCGGAACCGCCGCAGTGCAGTACATGCTGGGATTGCAATCGAACGCGGAAGCCTGGCAAAAAGCCGTGGGGGAAAACGGGGTTTACGAAACTTACACCAATTTCTTTGGCATCCCGTTTGACCGGGCGATCGAACCGCTGCTGCCGGCTGACCTGGCGCAGCCTGAGCTGGAATTACCTTTCGATGAGGGAGTGCAATGGTCCTTCACCAGCGGGCCCCACGCCGGCTGGGGAGACGGCTCCGCCTGGGCGGCGCTGGATTTCGCCCCACCGGGAGACCAATTTGGTTGTTTCATTTCCAATGAATGGATCACCGCTTCAGCGGATGGCGTGATCATCCGCGCTGAAAACGGCGCGGTCATCCTTGACCTGGATGGTGACGGCCTGGAGCAAACCGGCTGGACGATCTTGTACATGCACATTGAGACGCGGGACCGCATCACCGCGGGTACAAAAGTTAAAACAGGTGACCGTATCGGTCACGCCTCGTGCGAAGGCGGGTTCTCCAACGGCACACATGTGCACATCGCTCGACGGTACAACGGTGAATGGATCTCTGCTGACACGGACATCCCGTTCGTTCTCAGCGGCTGGGTCTCCGCGGGGGATGGTGAAGAGTACAGCGGTACCCTGAACAAGAATGGGAAAGTGGTGTATTCCTGGAATGGACGGGTGGATGACAACCAGATCAGCCGCTAGAAGGCTGCAGATCATGAGCGCCTGGGCGATCATGGCGGTGGTGAGCCTGTCCTGTTCACAGGGCTACGTGAGCCCGGCTGAATTGACAGCCACCGCAGTGGCGCAAGGGATTGTCAGCACGACCGAGGTTCCAGCCACACCTTCGGCGGTTGCCCCAGTTGAGAACACAGAACCCGCGATCACCGCGGAACCAACATTCACCGATATGCCGGACGTCACCAGCACACCGAGACCGACCCGCACACCTGATCCCAACGCCACCCCCAAACCCCCCATCCAGTACTACACTCAGGCCGGAGACACACTGCCCTCGATCACGGGGCGGTTCGGGGTCAGCGCGGATCAAATCGTTGCCACGACAAGTATCCCGGAGAACGGTCTGATCAACCCGGGAATCTTATTGATCATCCCGGACGTACTGGATGAGGTGTACGACTCCACACTCGTCATGCCCGACAGCGAGGTGGTCTATTCACCATCCGCTTCCGGTTTTGACATCGCAGCCTTTGTGGAGAGCGCCGGCGGGTACCTGAGCCAGTACAAGGAAACCATCGGATCAAAACAATACAATGGGGCAGAAGTGGTACAACGCGTGGCGCTGGAAAACTCGATCAACCCTTACCTTCTGCTGACGCTGCTGGAGTTTAAAAGCGGCTGGTTATTTGGCAACCCGGGCAACATCCAAGAAGTGGAATACCCTATGGGTATGGTTCGAAAGGAATACAAGGGTCTGTACAAGCAGCTCTCCTGGACGGTGCAGCAATTGAACATCGGCTATTACGGCTGGCGCGCCGGCAGCCTGTCCTATCTGCAATTTAGAGACGGTTCGACCGTGAGGATCAGCCCGGGATTAAACGCCGGTTCGGCAGCAGTCCAGTATTTATTTTCACGCTGGTATGATCGATTCGAGTGGGCTGGCGCACTGTATGGGGCAGAAAGCATGCCGGAATTAATGAAAAGCATGTTCGGCGACCCGTGGATACGTTCACAGGCTGTTGAGCCGCTCTACCCGGTTGACCTGGAACAGCCTGGGTTCCAATTGCCTTTTCAATATGGGCGGGTGTGGAGCTTCACCGGTGGTCCACACTCAGCCTGGGGGGATGACGGCGCGCTGGCAGCGCTTGACTTCGCTCCCCCCTCCGCAGAATCCGGCTGCGCCAAATCAAACGAATGGGTCACCGCGGTCGCGCCCGGGGTGATCGCGCGCAGCGGCGAAGGGGTGGTCATCCTTGACCTGGACGGGGATGGGGATGAACAGACCGGGTGGAACGTGATGTACCTGCATATTGAGAGCCGCGACAGGGTCAAGGCAGGCACATTCGTCAGCGCCGGTGACAAGATCGGGCATCCCTCCTGTGAAGGCGGAATCTCGACGGGTACACACACCCACATCGCGCGAAAATTTAACGGTGAGTGGATCCTGGCTGACGGCCCGTTGTCCTTCAATTTGAGCGGTTACGTAGCAAAGAAAGGTGACGCGCCTTACAAGGGTAAACTGGTAAACGGCGACGACAAGGTCATCGCAGATTCGCTATCGTCCACCAAGTCCAATATTCAGCTTCCCTAATAAGAACGACTCATTGCTGTGGTATAACCAGTTTTAAGCATGAAATTCATCAATCGTTCCACCTATTCAAGAAAACGCGACCTTATCCGGGTGATCAACATTATTATGATAATGGTATTGCTGGCTGCCTGTTCACCGATCGAACCCGTTCCGGTTTACATCACACCATTTCCGCAAACAGCGGTGCCTGACCAGGAAGCGGCCGTGGAACCCACCCCGCTGGCCACCCGCCCGGTGTACGACCCGGGCACACTCGTGTCTTACACCGCGCAAACGGGTGATTCCCTCCCCGCGCTCGCCGCCCACTTTAACACCTCAGTGGCGGAGATATTCGATGCCAACCCCGAATTACCACCGGACACCACCACACTGACACCCGGTGAAACGCTTCAGATCCCCATCTATTACAAAGCGCTGTGGGGAAATTCTTTTCAAATCATGCCGGATGCCCTTTTCATCAACGGACCGGCGCAGATAGGATTTGATACGCGCGCTTTTGTTGACGCGCATCCCGGCTGGTTGAAGAATTACTCTGTGCTCGCCGGGTATGAGATGCGGCGGGGCGGTTACCTGGTGGATTTCGTGGCGCGCAACTATTCGATCAGTCCGCGTGTGCTGCTGGCGTTGATCGAATACCAGGCGCAGGGACTCAGTTCCGAAACCATCCCTGAAGACCTGGAAACGTATCCACTGGGGTACGAAAATCAATTTAATAGCGGTCTGTACAAGCAGCTGAATTGGGCAGCTAATAAACTGAATAATGGCTATTACGGTTGGCGTGTGGGTGATTTTGATGAGATCACCCGATTGGATGGTACCATCGAACATCCCGATCCATGGCAAAACGCCGCCACAGTCGCGCTGCAGAATTACTTCGCCGGGTTGTTGCCCCTTGAGGAATACCAGGCGGCCATTTACAGTGAAGGATTCTATAAAACCTACACCGATCTTTTTGGTGATCCCTGGCAGGGTTACACGGATCATATCGCGGGTAATTTGCAACAGCCTGAGCTCGCACTGCCGTTCAACCTGGGTAAAACCTGGTCGTTTACCGGCGGCCCGCACGCGGCTTGGGGAAGCGGCGAACCGCTGGCAGCACTGGATTTTGCACCACCGGCTGTGGTCGGCGGTTGCACACCCAGCAATGAATACGTGGTGGCGGTGGCAGACGGCTTGATCGTGCGCTCTGAATCAGCCCTGGTACTGCTTGATCTGGACGGAGATGGAGACGAGCGCACGGGATGGGTGATCTTATATCTTCACCTGGGTAAAAAAGAACAGATCCAAACGAACATGCTCGTAAAAAAGTGGGATCCGATCGGCCATCCTTCCTGCGAAGGCGGCTCAGCCACCGGCACACACGTCCACATCGCACGCAAGTACAACGGGGAGTGGATGCCCGCAGCAGGCGTTCCCGCCTTCAACTTGGAAGGTTGGGTGGCAGGCAAAGGCTCAGCCGAGTACCTGGGCACGTTGAAAAAACATGGTAGAACGGTTGAGGCCTGCACCTGTTCGGACCCTGACAGCCAGATCCCAGCCGGCAAATACGAGTAATGGATTTTTTCGTTTAACCTTAGAAAAACGGCACCCTCTCAGGTGCCGTTTGCTGATCATTCCTGTTCGACGCGGAATGCAGTTTTTATATTGGCCGCCTTGCGCAGCATCGCCATCCCCGGGCAGTACTTGTTTTCGCTTAGTTCAACCGCCCTTGCCACAGCCTCAGGGTCAAGCCCCTTTCCTTTGACCACGTACTCGATGGTGATGTCGGTAAAAACTTTGGGGTGTTCGGTTGCGCGGTCGCCGTGAAGCAGGATCTCAAATGAGGTCACTTCCTGGCGTTTTTTTGAAAGGATCGAGATCACGTCCATGGCGGTGCAGCCACCCAACCCCATCAGGATCATTTCCATTGGTACGACCCCCGCGCCGCCACCCCCGTGTTCGATGGAAGCATCCAGCGGCACCTCAATATTTGAATTTGCCACGCCCTTGAATGCCAAACCGGATTTCCATGTTAATTTTGCGTCCATTGTTAATTTCCTCCTTAAGAAATAATGTCTTGATAAGTAAATAAATCGAACTCTCCGTACCGGAGAGATGAGCCATTATCAGGTGAACGCGCCGCCGGGTTCCCGGTAGCCGCAATTTGGGCAGATCAATTCGAGCATCCCGTTGTAATCCAATTTTACCTGGCGGCAATTTGGACACAACGCACCCCGGCAGTTGTCCGTCTTTGGTTTATGCGCCTTGTTGTTTCTGGATGGATCCAAAGCGGCTACCGAACGTTTGGATTCAACCTCCATGAATTTCTCCATGTTTGGGATCCTCCAGATTAAGCCTGGCGAAGAGGCGCGTGCGCACTTTTTCCGGCAACGCATCGTTTTCTGCAGTGACATGGTAAAGATCGATCGTCTTGCGCAACGTATTCACGACAACCCGGCAATTATCGCATTCCTGTAAATGCGCTTCCAGGCTGGCGCATACTTCGGAGGGGAGTTCACCATCCACATAATCGGATATCTGCTTCAGGTAATCGCGGCAGTTCTCATGATCATGCATTGCTTACTCCTCCTTCCATTCTTTCTTTAAAGTACACGGATAGTTGTTCACGTAATTTCAGCCTTGCCCGTACCAGGCGGGTTTTTACGGCATCTTCGCTGATCCCGAGGATCTCCGCGGTTTCCTGCACCGAAAACCCATCCACGTCCCTCAACTGAAACACGATCCTGAGCACAGGGGATAGACGATCGGCGGCTTTGGTTAACTGGATGCGCGTCTCTGCTGACACCATTTCCTGTTCAGGCAGGCAGCACCAATCCAAAATCTCAATTGGCGCTTCATCCTCCTCGTCACCCCGGTCAATATCGATCGTGTTCGCACCGGTTTTTCGTTTTCGCAATAGCATCAGGGCTTCGTTCGCAGCGATGCGAAATAACCAGGTGTTGATCGATGAGCGTTTTTCAAAGTTCGGAAGCGCCTTTAGCGCTTTGAGATAAGTTTCCTGAAGCAGATCTTCGGCATCCTGTTCGTTTCCCAGCATACGCAAACCGAGAGAATAGATCCTTGTCGAAGTTTGCTCCACCAGTTTGCTGAAAGCCTGTCGATCTCCCGCGATCAGTTGATCAACAAAACTTTCGTCCCTTGCGTTCTCTTCAATCATTTAGATGTGATCCGTATAAAAAAGTGACTTAACTGAGCGGCCAGGTGGGCAAAACATCCAGGTCAAGCGGGTCAGTGTGCCCGGCACAAAAGTGAAAATAACCGGCTGCCGCGATCATGGCCGCATTATCCGTACACAAAGATAATGGCGGGATATGAACAGAAAATTCCCGCTGGGAAGTGAAAGCTTCACGCAAGGCGTGGTTGGCTGAAACCCCACCGGCCACCAGGATGGACTTGACCCCAAATTCACGGGCAGCCTGCATGGTCTTGGTAAATAGGACATCCACCACGGCGGACTGGAAACTGGCCGCGAGGTTGGCAACAGGTAAATTGAGCGTTGTCTTTTCGAGCTGTCGTACTTCACGCAGCACGGCCGTTTTTAGGCCGCTGAATGAAAAATTCCACGTGCCATCCAACCTGGAGCGGGGAAAATGATAAGCATCAGGGTTGCCATCCCGGGCTGCCTTCTGCACTGAAGGGCCTCCGGGGTAAGGGAGATTCAACATGCGGGCGACCTTATCAAACGCTTCGCCAGCCGCGTCATCGAGCGTTCCACCCAGGTGTTTATACTGCAGGTGATCCGCCACAAGATTCAACTCGGTGTGACCGCCTGATACCAGCAGCACCAGTTGAGGAAATTCAGGCGCTGGTGGAGGTTTGGGTGTATCCGCAGGATAAAGCCAGGCGGAATAGATGTGACCCTCAAGATGGTTGACTCCGATCAATGGTAGCCGCCGGCCCAGCGCGATGCCTTTAGCAGCGTTCATCCCAACAACCAGTGAGCCCGCCAACCCGGGGCCTCGCGTGACCGCCACAGCCTGAACATCTGCCAGGCTCATGTTGGCGCGTTGCAAGGCTTCATCGATCACCGGGTAGATGGCGCGCACATGCTCGCGGGAAGCTACCTCAGGAAAGACCCCGCCGTATTTGGCATGCAGATCGATCTGTGTGGCGATCACGCTGGAGATGATCTCGCGTCCATTCTCTACCACCGCCGCAGCGGTCTCATCACAGGAGGTCTCGATCCCTAATATGCGCGCTGGTTTTAATTGCATATGTGTACTCCTTCCGCTTCGTGTGCGGCTATTTTACCGGCAGGATCAACTCTTTCGGGAAATCCGCCAGGACCTCAAAGCGTCCATCCGGGGTGACGACGTAAGAATCTTCTATACGAACACCCATCCCGCGATCCGGATAATAGAGCCCGGGTTCCAGCGTGAAGGCAGCTCCGGGAGCAAGGATATCCGTAGGTAAAGAATTCACAGTGGACGACCAGGGTTTTTCGTGCACTTTCAAACCGATGCCGTGTCCGAGAGAGTGAACATAACCCACCTCAGTGATCGGGTTCGTACGGATGGTGGGATGTCCCATGGCTTCAAATAATTCGCAAGTGCGTTCCTGGTACCTCGAAAAAGGCGCATTCACCTGCAATTCACGCACCAGTGTATCGTAAACCTGCTTCACCTGATCGTACAGCGCCTGAACTTCATCGGTCGCGTAACCCAACGACCAGGTGCGGGTAAAATCGTAAAAATACCCTCCCCCTGCTTCGCAGGGATAAATATCGTAAACGATCGTCTGCCCGAGCTTGAGCGGATCGGAGGGCGTACCAACCGAATGTGGAATACCCGCGTCACGGCCGATGGCAAAGATCGTTCCTTCGGGGTTTTCAACGCCAAATTCAGCCAGCCAGAGATTGATCAGGTTCTTCACTTCGCCGATCGTCACCGGGGACCCATCCTTGTGCACCACTGTATCCTGATGGCTCTTGTGACCGGTGATGTAATCAGCGGTCTTCCCAACCACGGCTGTGGTGATGCGTCCCATTTCGCGGATGTGTTCGATCTCGTTGGCTTCTTTGGTCATCATCGCGTTGGAGAGGATCTCATCACGCACGAAACCGGTCATCTGGATACCGGGCATCATTTTTTCCAGTCCACTGACCATGGCGTAAACGGGACCAATTTCATCTTTTCCGTAGATGGCGACTCGTCCGGATCTAATCCCAAGGTCCTCCAGCATTTTCTTTAACCGCAACACCATGGCGTCGAGATAATTTCCTCCACAATCTTTCAACAATTCAGAAATCGGGTATTTGGAAAGGCTCATCAGTGGCAAACCTGATTTCGCGGCTTCTTCCCGTTCCATCGGGTAATGGAATAGCACCGGGTCATGACCTCGTTTTTTGATCAGAAAAGCATCCGAAACGTGCGCTGTGCCCACAAAATAGATCATCACCGGGTTGTGCTGGGCAGCACCGGTAATAAAAAGCACATCAATATCGTGTTGCTTCATCAATTTATCAATGTCTGACTTCATTGTCTGCTCCTGTCAGTGTTGTAGTGAGTATTTCGATCAAGCGGTGATCTTCCTCTTCAAGTACAGTCCGCGGGTCCAACAGTAAACGCCCGCCCTGAACCCGGGTAATGACCGGTATCTTTGCTCCGCGCAATTGCGCTGCGAAATGGTCCACACGGGGTATGGATAAAGATAACACAAAAGTGGGCAGTGTTTCTTCGGGCAGGCTGCCACCACCGATGGTCGATTCACCAGGTACCACCTCGCCCAGGTTTAATCTGCGCTGCCAGTTCTCAGCCCGTTGCCTGAGTATGGAAACATCCGCTGATATCATCCTCCAAACAGGAATCGCGCTCTCAGCGTCTCCCTTGAGATAATGCATCAAGGTGGCGCTTAAAGCAGCCAGGCACAATTTATCCGCACGGATCGCCCGCGCGAGAGGATGATGTTTTAACTTATCCACAAGGTCAGACCTGCCCAGGATGATCCCCGCCTGTGGGCCACCCAGCAGCTTATCGCCCGAAAAACACACCAGGTCAACGCCAGCGTGCAGTGATTCCTGCACCATAGGCTCGTGGGTTAACCCGTAACGAGCCGTATCCAACAACGTACCGGATCCCAGATCATCTACGACTGGAACCTGGTAACGATGGGCGAGTTCGACAATTTCGGTTAGCTCAGGTTGGGCAGTAAAACCGACCAATTTGAAGTTGGAAGTGTGCGCACGCATAACCAGCGCCGCGCCTGTTTTAAGCGCGTCATCGTAATCCTCAAGCCGGGTGCGATTGGTCGTACCCACTTCGACCAGCCTGGCACCGGATTGTTTCATCACATCCGGTACGCGGAACCCGCCACCGATCTCCACCAATTGGGAACGGGAAATGATCACCCCACGCCGCCTGGCTAAAGCCGTGAGGCACAACAAGACCGCGGCAGCGTTATTATTCACCACCAGAGCATCTTCAGCACCGGTCAGCCGGCATAAAAGATCGTGCGCGTGAACTGAGCGTGAGCCGCGAGCGCCTTTGGGAAGGTCATACTCCAGGTTCGAATACCCACCTGCTACGGTCCGCATCGCTTCAACTGCGCTTTCGGATAAGGGGGCACGCCCCAGGTTGGTATGCAGCACCACTCCGCTCGCGTTGATCACACGAACCAGGGAAGGCCGGTTTTGTTCGTCCAGACTGGCTTCTACGTGGACAAGAATGGAATCCGCAGAAAAACCGGAGTCGTATAGAGCGGGATTCGCACGGATGCCCGACAGTTCATCATGAATTGCTGAAAGTACCTGCCCGCGACCGAATTTTTCGATCAGGCAGGTGGTCTGTGGAAGATTAAGAAGTTTATCTACTGAAGGAAGCTGCCGTAGATCAATCATCTGAAAGTTTTTGAGGGGAAAACCGGCTGCGCTCTCTCATGCGGATGAGTATCTCGATCATCAACAAGCCTATCGCTATAAAAATGGCCAGTCCCGGATTCAATACTTTGCCAAATTGCAGCCATAAAATGATGTCAACGTAAAGACCGAACCACAGCGCTTCGCGGATGACCACCGCCGGTGATACAGGTGGATTTGATGGAAAACGTATGTGAAGATAATAAACCACTGGAAGCACCAATCCACTGAATAAAAGTGTCACCAGGAAGAATAACAGCCAACGCGGTCCAAGGGT
>MTKZ01023356.1_pt3 | contig 15541 bp, 16 predicted proteins | sample 1042781 | NCBI WGS metagenome assembly MTKZ01 (sample SAMN06212207, study PRJNA360539) | anaerobic digester metagenome | biome: Wastewater treatment plant; material: sludge; isolation source: anaerobic digester fed with sludge from wastewater treatment plant | place: Denmark: WWTP Viborg ...
AAAGTGTGCACCAGCCTGAGGGAAGGATACAATTGAAAGTCTATTCCGCTGTGGATTATTACAAAAGCAAAGGAAGCCTTTGATTTTGCTTCTTTCAATTGCTTCATTCCCTGAAAGACATCAAGGGGATTGGCTCCGCCGTGCGAGTATGTCGCACAGTTTGTCTCAATTTCCGCGAAGTTCAAAAAGGCAACCGTTTCACCATTTACATCTATGTATTTGATCCTGGCAGCATCTTCTTCATCGTGGCCTGCACCCACTACCTGGATGCCCTTATCTTTCAAAGCGGCAATTGTATCGTTCAAACCCTCTGCGCACCAATTATAGGTATGATTGTTGGCCAGGCAAGCCAGATTGAATCCTGCATCCTGAACAAGGTCCAGAGTCTCGGGCAGACTCCTGAAACACATTTCCGGCACTTTGAGCTTGTTCCGCTCAGTGGAGAGTGTGACAGGAAACTCCTGATTGTAAACAGCAACGTCAGCTGCTCTGATCAGGGGTAGCAGATCTCCAAAGGCTCCCGAAGGAAATGGTTTGCGTTTGCTGTCAACCGCATAATCGCTGCCAATGAGAACTTTCATCTTTCACTCTCCCCAAAGGCTCGAGATAATATATTCAGAATGGCTTGCCGATGGGCTTCGCATCTGAACAAATTTAACGCTCGAAGAAGTCTTCTTTTACCTAATAATAAAAATCTCAGGTAAAATTGCTGCAGACCCATTTTCCTTGCCAGTGCAGCAAACACTGGGGGTTTAAATGCAACTGCTGAAATGTATGATGCGCTTTTACTATCCAAATGATTTTCCCATTGGCTTTTTAGTAGGACATCGTCTTTGATGATATCAGACAGACTATGGACTCTTTCCATAATAGCGCGATAACTTGATTCTGAAGCCAGTTTTACCTTGACTGTCTTAGAGTCAAATCCTATGGCATGCAACTTAAAATCAACCGTTCTACCCTTTGTGAAAACCAATTCCACCAGAAGCCCTTCATGGTCTGCAACGTTGTCGGTCCAATGTAGCAAATTTCCTATGCCATAAATAATCGGCTTGCCAAGATAAACCTCATATCCCGAAACTCGCTGTGAATGGTGCAGAACAATAGCATCAGCCCCCATATCGGCAAAAAAGCGCATCTGCTTTCTAAGAAGCGGATATGGCAAAGAATATGTATCAACCCCGTCATGTACGATAACAAGTACAAAATCGGAGCTTTGCTTTTCTTTAATGATGTCCCTACAATTATCGATCAGATCCAGGGAATTGGCGCCCCCGTGCGAAATGTTGCTGCAATTGAATTCACACCGGGAGAAATTTAAAATGGATATTTTTATCCCGTCTGCCTCAATTCTCATCGGCCTTGCTGCTGATTCTGGATCCAGACCGGCGCCAAAGACCTTAATACCATGGTTCGCGCATAAGTCTATGGAGTCTCTAATACCCTGATTCCTCATATCGTATGTATGATTGGTAGCGAAGGTCGCTAAACTGAATCCTAGTTCTTCGATTTGCTCCAGTGCAAGCTCCGAGCCCACCCCGTAAGGTCCCCATTTGACGCAACCTTTTCGGGCGTCTGTGATCGGATCTTCCAGATTGAATATACTTACTGGATAACCACGGATAAAACCGCACAGCTCTTGATCAAACACCCGATGGCCCGGATTGCTCCTTAGGTATGAATCATAGCGGCCGTATACATGGTAATCACCTGCTATGAGCAATCTGGCTTTTCCGCTTTGAGACACTTATCCTCCGGATCTTTTTTCCAGCAACCCTATCAACCTCTCATGCATTTTTTCCCAGGTGTATGGACTGATATCAAGCCCAATATATGCAGCGTTGGAATCAACGATAGCTTTGATCGCCTCCGATATACTGCTTGCGTCATTTTTACACCAAAATACATTGCTGCTCATTTTTGCATGATGCGCCGCGGGTGAATTGGGATTTTCATTGATAAACAATACTGGTTTGTTTATCCCCAATGTTTCCAGCGTTTTACCCGGTTCCTGAAAACCGTAGGCATTATCAACCAGGACCAGCGCGTCAGCTTGTGTAATGATCGGCAGAAGATCAGCCTTGAGGACAGCCGTGTGATATTCAATCTTGGGGGACACAGGAGGCCTGAGGCTTTTCTTTATATTACCATAAACAACTACCTTGACATTCATTCCGCATCCACTAAATGCATGATAAAGTGGATATGGACGTCTTCCTCTTTTATAGAATGTTCCGGTATATAAAAATGTGTAGGTGGGATTGTTAACTGATGAAACTAAATTTACTTTATTGATCAACTCCGGTTCTATACCTTGTTCCAGAACGACAAATTTCTGTGCATGATGCGGATACAGAAATGAGTAATGGTCTTGGATCTGTTTATTGAGGACTGTAATACAGTCAAAATAACTGAAGCACTTAGACTCTATGAGCTGGGCCAGATATTTTCTGATTCTGCTTGTCTTATACCTCATGTTAAAGGAAAAGGGATCCGCCAAATCAGCTATTAACATGGTATCCGGGTATTTTGCTTTCAAATATTTCCCCATGACAAGAAAGGAAAAAGGAGCCATTCCGAGTATAATTGCCGAAGCCATCTTTACCTGCATAGATCTGCCCAACGAGCTTTGATATTTCCTGATATTGAAAATGTGACGGTCCGGAAAAACAAATCTGTCGATCAATCTACCCAGGCGTGGGGAAATGGTTTTTCGTCCTTGTGTTACAATGTTGCATCTGACTAATGGATCATCTTGATAGAAGGGCACGGAATAGGAAGTGCATTCCACTGTGTTGGATAACGCAATCCTCTGGATCAGATTATGGTATCTTACACGCTGAGCTGAGGTGGGATATCCCTTGTCGATAATGAAATGTATGTGCATTCTTTTAATTCCGTCAGATGACTTCAGTTAACTGGCAGGACCTTAGTCTGCCCAATCGGTGAAGTTGGCGGTAATACTGGTTCCGGAGCATATGCTTCTTGTTTGTTCAAAGAACTAAAGTATATCAATGCCGGACCGAGAAACATACCAGTGATGAAAATAGGAAAACCTGAATACGCTTTGATGATCCCGAGAACGGCGAAAGATACTATGGTCAAACCGTAATAGAAGCGATTGTCCTGATCCAGTGCTTTCATTTTCCTGCGCGTCTGGATGTAAAGGGCGAAGAAAAGTGGTAAAAATCCCATTAATCCGAATTGGGCCAGATAGTTGAACCAGTAAACGTGTGAGTTAACCACTTTGCCGGTACCGATGATCGGATTTTTGACAAACTCACCCAAGGTCAGTGGAATCCGGCTGGCCCTGATTTCGATTTCATTGCTGGTGTTGATATCTGACTCCAGTTCAATACCCTGAGTAAAAGAGAGCCCGAGGTCCGCCATCTTGACTTTAAGTTCCTGATTGGGTATGGCATCTGAAAGAGCGAAAAAGAAATCGCCGATCCAAGCACGTGGAATGAACATGAAAACCAAGGCTAGAGTGAGCATGAACTTCATATTGCCTAATACCCTCACCCGGCCTAGCATTGCCAGGAAAAACGCAACTAATGCAACCAGGAAAGGGCCTACCAGAACAGCTTTGTATGAGTAGAATAGTATCAGCGCCAGGCAAAAGAACCATACGGCACGCTTGAGCCCAAAAATCTTGTTTTGATGCCTGAAAAATGAGACCAGGGGCGGGATTAGAAAGGGAAGCGAGGAAACCAGGCTGTAGTCGCCCAAGCCCATCTTTTCATAAGTGGCTGTGGTTGCCCTGGTGTACTGATATGCTGTCCCCCTGACCGCATCTGGAAACCTGTAGATCAGGTATATACTGAGGACGCTTTCAATCAAATAGGCTATTACACCCACAATGAGAATGACCTTTAGCTGGGGCGCGCGCTCAGCCTTCAGAAAACGTTCGTTCAGAAGTATGGCTACGATAAAGGGCAGGATTTGAGTTTCCATCACGTAGAATTTCCTGAAATATACTCCCTCAAGGTCATAATGCCCCAATCTTGCCAAACCGAAGAATATCGCCAGTAGGATATAACATATCATCATGGGCCGCGATAGAAGAGCTTTGATATCGCTGAGCGCTATTACACCTATACTAATATAAGCCCAAAGCCTTGCATTAAAAACATTTGCTCCTAAAAATCTAATATTAAATATATCTTGTAAAAATGCAATTACTGTCAGTATGATAAAAATGCAGATTATCAGGCATTCAATATTTCGCCATCTGATCATGTTGTCTTCTTCCTTGGCTTGTAAATGCTTGGATTCGGTATCTCAGTTTGAGACAGGATGGAACCGTATATATCGCTCAATTCAGCAGCAGCTTTGACTACATCAAAAAAAGGTTTGGCAGTGACCCTAGCGTTGTCGGCCAGCGATACCGCCTGCTCAGCATCCTTTAAGAGGTTTAATATGCTCCCAGCCAGCATGTCCAGGTTCCCTTTTTCCGTCAGCACCACCGATTCCCGGTCAGCATTGAGGATATCCATGCCGTCCACATTATTCACGATTACCGGCACTCCCAGATACATGCTTTCCTTCACGGTACCGGGAAGATTATCGTAATAAGTGGGCAGTACGGATATTTTTGCCCTGCACACCCAGTGGAAAAGTTCAGCGCGGGTATTCAGCCAACCTGTAAAATGAACATTATCCCCAAGGCCGAGTTGAATAATCAAATTATCCAAATGCTGCCGATATCCCGGATCGGCATAACCACAGACCAGTAGATTACAGGAAGGAAATTCAGCTTTTACGCTTACCATGGCATGCAGCAGGTCTTCAATCCCTTTGTCCTGGCATATCCGGGCAAAAAAGACCAGGTCCCAGTCTTTTGCAGTTTGCCTTCCATGGCCTTCATCCGGTATTTGAGGCTTCGGGAAGGGCAGTTCATGCCAATGGAATTGAGCCCCGGGATTGAAGCCAGAGATATAGTCCCGCATGGCTGTGGTACGCACACCAAAATGTGTCGCGGATCGCAGGATTGTATCTTCCAACTTTTTTCCGTACCTGTTTTGCAGGTTGTTGCCAGGCACTTTTCCCCGAAATCCCTGGATCGATACCAAGTGGGGATAATTGCCTAGCAACGGAAGAATTCCGGCGGAATACTCGGCGTTCTCTGTGCCAAAGAGATGCACGAGATCAGGTTTAATCCTTTCCATAATGCTGGCAATTTGCCTGCGAGTCTGGTAAAATCCTGTCCAATAATTTATCCTTAAACCGGAATACAGTTTCCTGGGCAGCAGGAGATGGCGTTTGTACAGATGGTAGGTGGGTCCCCCATAAACAAAACTTGTGTTCTTGTTATGGTAATAATTGGGCGATACGATATGCAGTTCGATTTCTTGGTGAACGGCAAATCCCAAGCGCAAGCTGGTAATCCAAGGCGCTTGTTCCGGGACGCTGGTTCCGGGGAACAGGCTTTGCAGATCATTATTAGCGGAATAGCAGAGCCAGGCAATTCTCAAAGGCAGATTATTGACTCCCCACGCTATTTGGCAATGAAGATATCCCTGAATTCGTAACTGCTGACTTAAGAGTCGCATTAACTGCAGACTCTCGGCCGCGGCGCAGCAAGACTAGGCCAATAAAAAGCATCAGCGCGCAATCGAAGACATTTACCGCAACCCTGGTTCCTGCAGCGCCCATAAAACCCCAGCGATCTACCGAATAATACAGCAATCCGGTCCCACACATACTAACCGCCACTTTTCTCCATAATAGGGAAAGCGTCTTGCCTTTGGCTACAAATACCGCCGCCAGGAACATGGTCATCAGCAGGAAATAATTTGACCACACGAATATGTTTGCGTAGCGAGCCGCTCCCGTGTACCTATAACTTGTTAAAAAGCCTATCACAGGTTTCGATAGCAGTGCAAAAATCAAATTGCATACTGCGGCAAAACCAAAAATGAAAAAAGCCAAAAAACCCAATTTTCTCTTGCTGGTATTGGCAAATTTATAGACATCCGGTTCAAACGCTTGATAGATTGAGGTGTACATCATCATCAGATATCCTGAAAATTGCATCCCGATCGTGTAGTAGCTGTAGTTAATAATATCGCGGTTTCTCTCGAGGAGCAGCTTATCTAAATTTGTCACAGGAATGCTGAGCAAAACAATCACAATCATGGGATAACCGAGTTTGAAGGCGTTCCTGATCACTTGCCAGTCAATCACTAATTCCCTGCATAATAATCTGAAAGCGATTAAGCCGACCAAGCCGTTTCCGCACATAATGGCCAGCAATTTTCCCGTGGCGCCCAGGTGGAGGTTAACTACCAGATACAATCCCAGACCAATGTTTATTATGGTGGAAAGTATGGAATACCACATAAACCGGTAGGGTTTTTTGTACATCTTGTAGTACATGAACAGGGCGCCGGTAAACACTCCTAAAAATGAATTGATATAAGTGATCAATAAATAAGGGTAAAATGGGAAACTGACCCTAGCCAAACGGAAATAGATACTCCAACCTACATAATTAACTGCCAGAAATACCATATTGGACAGCATCAGGAACAGCACCGTTGTGCTAATCACATGATTGTTTTCTTCCTCGCTGCGCGCGTGAAATCCCCGCATATAATACGAGAATAGCGAATAATTGATAAGGGAGCTGTAGATGGCGCCTATGGCTGTAAAATACCCGATGATGGAAAAATCAGTGGGAGATAGGTTCCGTGCGAAAATAGGGGTCGTAAACAGCTGAATCAACATGCTGAAAATCGAGGGGATCATAAAATATATCGAATTGAATGCAGTACTCAGCAAGCGTTTGTTGTTCAGGATGTTCATCAACGGTTTCATAATGGCGAATGTCGCACTGCTACTTTCACTAACTGTTGAAAACGCTCATGGAAAGGAAGGCAGGTGATCAGGAATCTGAGACAGGCAGAAATATCCAGTCGGAAATATCGCCTTAACCTCATTAAAACCAAGCGATAATCAGGGTCATTCAACAAGTGCGACGGATCTGGGTTACCTGGATTGAGAGATTGCCGCGAAAACCTGTCGTCTTGTGATCTGTGCTCACCTGATCCTTCGCAACCGTGATTACGGACCAGAGATTGGACCGGATTGAGCGTAAACCAATCATTCTTGATCAAATTCATCAGAATGATGGCGTCGCCGGCAAATCTTCCCTGCCAGGCATAGGAAAGGAAATGCAGAATATATGCGGGGGCAAGTTTATAGGTTCTTATCAAGTTCTTGGGATTACGAAGAAATCTCCTCGCAAACATACGTGTCCAGTCCACCCGCGACCATTTGTCCCGCCACATCCCGGCACCCCAGGCGCAATAGCCCTGGAATGCGAAGACATCCCCTGATTGTACATCATCAACCTTGATCGGATAATTATAACCGTTGACTGCGAATATATTTGAATCGCCAGCATAATATTGCAGGGAATCGTTTATGTACTCTAAAAATCCGGGTGCAAATTCATTGTCGTCTTCGGAAAAAATCAGACGGTCATAACTTTTAAATATCTCCTGCCGGGCTGTCCATATGTTTTCTCTCGATCCCAGATTGTGGTCTCTGATAAAAAGAGTGAGATGACCGAATCCTGTAATGGATTTGGCAAAACCTACAATTTTGGCGTGTTTCTCCAGTCCGCTATCTTGTTTAGGATAGTCTATCGCGATGTACAGCGGCGTTTCTGCTGCGCCTGCGCAGCCTTGCAACGAGGCGATACAGAGTTGGAAATGCTCGTACCGGTCGTAAACAGAGATCAGGACTGGAGCATAGTTCATGCTGGAAATTATATTTATTTGATCCTGAGAACCTTGGCTGGATTGCCAACCATAATCGAATTGGCTTCTACATCGTTAAGTACTACTGCACCAGAACCGATAAGGGCAAAGTCGCCGATATTTACTTTCTCTCTAATTGTTGCATTACTGCCCACATGGACTGCTCTGCCTACGTGCACATTTGCCCCCACGACGGCGTTTGTAGCTACATGCGCGAACCTGTCCAGGCAGCTGTCGTGGCCGACCATGCAATTTGGCAGCAATATACAATTATCACCAATAGTTGTATCCGGGGATAATTGCGAAAGTGGAGCCATAAGAACCCCCCTGCCAATACTGCATAACCCCTTGGGTATGATAGCAGAGCTATGAATGAGGGTCGCGTAACGGTTTGCTGGGATGTCAAAACTCTCTAAGCGTTCATAAACGACCTGTTCATATTGCATGCCAACATAACCGATAAAGAAATCCACTTCTGGATCGACTAGGAATTTTCGATAGTCTTCAGTTTCCCCCAGCACAGCGAAGGTAAGGTATTTACCGATTTTATCCCCTATAGGTAGCATATCGTTTAAAAAACCCAAAATCTCATAATACCCCAAATCACGGGCGACACTCGCGGCAATCATGCCGATTCCGCTGCCGCCGAATATTACCAGCTTTCTCATACTCCCTTCTTTTTCTGTATCTTTTGCATCCTGGCAATTACTTTCTTAGCGGCAATCACCATGGGTGGACCAATGAATTTGCCGTCTCTAACGGCAACTCCCCTACCCTCTGCTTGCGCTTCTTCGTAGAGGCGCAGCATTTCCACTGCATCATCGTATTCCTGTTGGGTAGGGGAAAAATGCTGGTGCACCAGAGGCAGTTCCTTGGGATGCAGCACCAGCATTCCTTCAAAGCCCAGATTCTTGGCTAGAATCAGATTCTGTTCGAGATCGTCAAGATCATGGACATTGATATGCACCGTATCGATGGGTATCACGTTGTTGGCCCGGGCAGCCAGGGCGATCAACGCGCGGGGAGTGAAAATGCTCTGCCCTTCATGGTCATGTATACCTTCAAGGTCGCTAACGAAATCTTCACAGCCGAAAGCAATGGCCACCACTCGTTGGGAAGCGCGGCAGATGTCCTGGGCGTTCAAGACCGCCCCAGCTGTTTCAATCAATGGTATGATCTTGAAGCTGCCAACCGGAATTTTCTTTTCATATTCAATTGTTTCCAGAAGTTTGTCAAAAAAATACACATCCTGGCCAGTTCTCGATTTTGGATACATAAAGCCTTGAATCCCATCAACAGTAAGGGCTTCCAGGTCTTTAAGCAAATGGCCGCTTTCGCGGTCATTTACCCGGGGGAAGATGTGAAAATTGCATAACTGACCGGAACGAACCCATTCCACGATAGTTTTACGTGCTACCGCTTTGTTGGATTCAGGTTGAACCGAATCCTCGAGGTCTAACAGTAAAACGTCCGCATCCGATTTGGCGGCACTGGTCAGCAACTTCTCATTATGCCCAGGAACAAACATCAGGCTGCGCATAATCAAATCACTCATGGCGATCTCCTTTTTTCGCGATCAGGACGTGCCGGCGGAACCTGAGCACTGGTATGGTGTCCTGATTGAAAGCTGTGGTTTCCACATAGATTATTCCCCTGTCCGGTTTGGAAGAGGAAGGACGGACTTCCAATATTACGGTTTGGGCATAGATAGTATCGTTGATAAATACCGGTGCCAGATGCTCGACTTTTTCATATTCCAGGTTCGCGATGGCCTTGCCGCTGATATCCGGCACCGTCATCCCCACCACAAGACTGAACACCAGAGTGCCCACTACCAGAATCTGTCCATGCTGGCTATGCATCGCATAGTCGCTATTTGTATGCAGTGGATGGTGGTTCATAGTCAGCAAACTAAAAAGGTTGTTATCGCTTTCAAAGATCGTCTTGCTCGCTGAGTGTTTTATAACTTGTCCAACTTCAAATTCCTCAAAAAAGTGTCCGATGGGGCTCGGATTCATTTTTCATCCTCCACTAATCGAATCAAATACTCCCCGTATCCGCTTTTTCTGATCGGTTCTGCGATTCTGCAGAGCTGCTCAGAGCCTATAAAACCTTTACGGTAGGCAATTTCCTCTATGCAACTGATCTTGAAGCCCTGGCGCTGTTCAATGATGGAGACAAATTGTGAAGCTTGCATCAGGGATTCGAAGGTTCCGGTATCCAGCCATGCAACCCCCCTGCCAAAGACAAGAACTTTTAGTTTGCCAGCTTCTAGATAGGCCCTGTTTACATCAGTGATTTCATACTCGCCACGAGCTGAAGGTTTGATCTTCCTGGCGATCTGTACGACGTCATTATCATAGAAATACAGGCCGGGAACCGCGTAATTGGACCTGGGGTGAGCCGGTTTTTCCTCCAGACTGATAGCTTGCAAATATTGATCAAATTCAACCACGCCATACCGATGCGGATCCGTGACAGGATATGCTGTTATTATAGCCCCTTCCGGATTTGTACAACGCATGAGCCTGGGCTGCAGGTCCGCACCGTAGAAAATGTTATCACCCAAAATCAGGCACACGCTATCCTCTCCGATAAAATCCGCGCCGATGACGAAAGCCTGGGCAATACCATTGGGCTTGGCCTGTACTTTATAGGTAAAAACCATGCCGAGATGAGAACCATCGCCTAATAATCTCTGGAAACTGGCCTGGTCTTCCGGAGTCGTGATGATCAGTACTTCCCTGATTCCAGCCAGCATTAGAATCGAAAGCGGGTAATAGATCATCGGTTTATCGTACACCGGCATCAGTTGTTTGCTGACGGCAATGGTTAAAGGATGAAGTCGGGTACCGGCTCCGCCTGCCAGGATAATTCCTTTCATTATTTTTTCCTTTTAAAAGATTGTTTTATCACATTACATATCCTGTCTACATCACTTTCAGTCAGATCAGGATATAGAGGAAGGCATAATACTCGGTCTGCAATACGTCGCGCGTTTGATACTTTGTGTTTGGAAAGGATCTGAAAACCTTTGTATAAAGCAAAATCGGTTATCAAGGGGTAGAAATACTTTCGTGAGAAAATATCATTTCTTTGAAGGATATCAAACAAATCATCCCGGGATACTGGAGAATCAAACTCCATCTGAATCGGAAAATACCCATAATTGTGATCTACATTTGAAGGTAAACTGGGTAGAGTTATGCCGTTTATTTCTCGCAAGCGTTCGCAGTACTGGTCATGCCTAAGTTTACGCATAATAATAATGTCGTCAATATGCATAAGCAGAGCTAGTCCCATAGCTGCCTGAGCCTCATTCATCTTACCGTTGGTTCCGCAAACTTCAACATCGCCTTGAGAAAAACCAAAATTACGTAATCTGTCAAACGCATCTTTGTATTCAATATTTGAAGTTACAATCCCTCCTCCCTCGAACGTATGATAGACTTTGGTCGCATGAAAACTGAGAACGGAACAATCTCCCCATTTAAGTATCGAATCTCCGTTCTTTCTAACATGAAAGGCATGAGCCGCATCATAAATAACCTTCAATCCTCGGTAACCTGCGATCTGTTCAATTTTCTCATTATCGCAAATGAGCCCATAGACATGAACAGGCATAATTGCTGATGTTTTTATGCGGGATGTTTGCTCAATTAGATCGGGATCTATGTTATAGGAGTTATCTTCTATATCGACAAATAAAGGCTCCAAACCCGATAGCAGGATTGAGTTTGCAGTAGCAACAAAGCTAAAAGGAGTGGTGATAACCTGGCCTTTCAGTCTGAAAGCTGTTAAGGCAATCTGTAGGGCAATTGTGCCATTGTTGATCAAAGAGATTTCAGAAATGCCTAAAAACTGACTTAACTGCTTTTCTAACTCACAATGCAATTCACCGGAATTTGTTAGAATCCGCGATATCCAGATCTTCTCCAGCTTCTTGTTAAATTCTCCGATATCGGGAAGAAACGGTGAAGTTACGTTAATTCGCTTCCTCACTAATAGGTCTATGAAAGTGTTTACTGGGACCTTCTTGGTGCCAATACCAGTAAATGTACCTTATCAGGCTCCGCCTTGAATCCCACAGTCAGTTTGGGGAGTGCTGGAATAAGGTATGATATCAAAAGTTAAAGCTGATGTAAGCGATGGATCGAAGTCGTTCATGTCTTTGATATACAGGTTGATCATATCGATACTGTTACGGTGGAAGAAATTTCGCGTTGCGTTCATATGATAATTGAGATAGGCTGGATTAAGTTGGCCAGATGCCTCCAGATATAGCGATGTGGAATAGAAATTGTTATAGGTGACGTAATTTTCGGGCACCATGCTTATGGATACGAAGTAAAAGCCTTTATTGCCAAGGATGACATTGCGGCTAATTTCGAACAGGCTGGTTTGCACGATTACCCCGGCCCTGTCAGAAGCCTCCAGACAACAATGTGAGACGCTGCTTTGGGTTCCGTTGTCCAGCCTGATAGCATTTGTGGCTGATATGTAATTGTTAGAAATATCTCCGCTGCTGCTTAATTTTATACTGATGCCGTTGATGCCGCCCACAATAATGCTGTCGTGTATCTGCAGGTTAGAATATTCTACTCCGAATCCGTCACTAGCGTTGCCGGACACGGTGCTGCTGACCTGGAAAAGGCTCAGGTCTGAATACCTTGCCAACATGGATGATATGCAGTTTATGAATCTGCAATTGGCTATTGTGCCGTTAAGGGAAGAAATATTAAAGGGATAACTAAGATCTTTGAAGACCATGTTTTGCACATTAAGGGTTTCCAGATTGGCCAGATGTATCGTAGATGTTTGCGGATCCCCCTCTGCTTCCTGCCAGATATATGCCTTGCCTGAGGACGGGCAGGAATAGTGACCACTGATCGTCAGGTCGATATGGTCCTTCAGCCTGAGCCATGAGTCATCTTGAAATTCAATTCCATTGAAAAAGACATTGCCCTGGGCCAAATAGTGATGGCCGGAAGCTAAGATCAAAGAAGCTGGATACGCAGGGTCAAGGATTTGTTCAGGATACAATTCCGCAGTGTCAAGAACCAATTTATCATCCTTACCCAGCGATATATCGTAGTAATAGTGCCACCCCCAGCCAGGTTTTGAAGCTACTATATTATACTTGCCGAAATCGACTTCCGAAAATTCAAAAATCCCTGCGGCATTTGTAGTTACAGACCGCAGAGGATCCTGGTTCCGATGGTCAAATTCGCTTTGCTGATTTATCTCTCCCCCAATATTGGGATATGCACCTTTTATGCGTAACAGTGTTGAATCGATACTGGCTAATTCGTACAATTCTACTGTAACACCAGAAAAATCTACAGGATCGTTCGCGGAATTTCCAGAATCGTTTATAAGGACAATTGAGCCTGATATTAGTCCTTGTTTGGGTTTTGTAGAATGGCAACAAGTCAACAAGGTTAGGAACGCTGCCAATATTACGCAAAGCAATACCCGCGACACGATTTTCCGATATCTTCTCATAAATTATATACTCCCGGCTTGTACTTTCTCAGATTGACTGGATCAGAAAACCAGGTTACTGTACGAACCAAACCCTCTCTTAATGTATATCCGGGTATATAACCGGTCAGTTTTTTAATTTTGGTGTTGTCACACCACAACCTGAACACTTCTGATCTCTCAGGTCTGAACCTTTGTTTGTCTTCTTGGATTAGCGCATCGCAGTGCATGATATCACGAATCAATTCAACAGCGTTTTTTATAGAGATTTCACTATTTGATCCGATATTCACTACTTCACCAATTGCCGCGTCACAGCAGGACAGATCCAGAATTCCCCTGCAGATATCTTCCACATAATTGAAATCCCGTGTGGGTGAAAGGTCTCCGAGTTTGAGTTCCCGCATTCCGCTGGCTATCTGAGTAATAATGGTAGGAATGACAGCGCGCGCGGATTGGCGGGGACCATATGTATTGAACGGCCTAACCAGAGTCAATGGTAATTGGAAGGCATGGAAAAAACTCATAGCAACCGCATCAGCCCCGATTTTACTTGCGCTATAAGGAGATTGCGGTTGCAGGGGGTGTTTTTCGTCAATAGGCACATATTGCGCAGTTCCGTAAACCTCACTGGTAGATGTGCACAAGATTCTGGGGACTTTATTGTCAAGGGCTGCCTGGCAGATATTCATTGTGCCCCTTACATTAGTCTCAAAATAACTTTCCGGCGCCACATATGAAAATGGTATGGCTATTAACGCAGCCAAATGGAAAATGATCTCCACATCCTTGGTAAGATTATCGCAGAAATGGGCGTCTCGAATATCACCGCATACGATCTCCAGTTCCGCGCAAGGAGGAATGTCCTCCAACCAACCCCAGTAATTAAAAGAATTGTACTGGGCCAGGGCTTTTACCCGATAACCACGGTTGAGCAGAAGTTCCGTGAGATGCGATCCTATGAACCCATCCGCACCTGTAACTAGAGCTCTCATATCAGTTCCTCAGATACATGAGGCCAGTCATCATTTTTTCGCATAGTCAAATAAATTTCATATACATTTTTAATGATTGATTACTCCTTGGATTCCTGAAAATTATTTCTGTATAATTCCTGAGCCTTCTCATAATCTTCTACTCTGCCGATATCCAGCCAGTAGTCTTTGATGAGGTAATGCATCACTGGCAGTTGTTTACTGAGCAAAAGTTTGATAAGGCTGTCCATTCCGAAAAACTCATTATCAGGTATTAAATCAAGTAATTGAGGTTTGAAAACATAGATGCCAGCCAATATGATAGTCTTGAAATCCGGCTTTTCTTCAATTCCTGTTACATAATCCCCATTGGTATAGATATTTCCGAATTGAAAGGGCATGACGATCTCTTTCGTGCAGATCGTCAGAAGGGAGTCTCGGTTTATAGCAAATTCGTAAAGATCCCGATAATTCAGCAAGGTCAAGATATCGCCATTCATCACAAGGAAAGGTTGTTTCAAGCGGTCCTTTAACAATTTTACGGGACCTGCAGTACCCAGCGGTTTTTCTTCCTTGCTGATCGTAAGCTTAATACCGTATTTGCGGCCATCTCCAAAGAAGTTTTCTATGTAACTAGACTTGTAATTAGTTGCCAAAAAAACCTGGTCAAAACCATGTTTCTTCAGATGCTCAATCTGGATTTCCAAAACGGCCTTTTCCCCTACTGGCAACAACGGTTTGGGAATGACTTCCGTGAATGGCTTTAAACGGGTTCCTAAACCCCCTGATAGTATTACTGCTTCCATAGGATTACCATTGTTTGATAGTCATTTATGAAACTTCCTGATAAATTCCTCCACCTCCGGTATCCCGCCCTGGAAGATGAGATATCCATTGTAAGGTTCTCCAGCGGTGATGTCTCCGGCAATGGGAGTGAGCATAAGTTCACGGACTTGGTCGGGATCGGTGGTTTGTCCCAAAGCCCAGCCCAGCTTGATGTAGGCGACTTCGGGCAGCAGGTTTTCGCCGGGCACGATGCCCATACTCATGAGGTCGCGGCCGGTGTCATAGACGAACATGTGCACGAAACCCCAGAGGGTTTGCACGGTCATAAAGATCTGCACGCCTTTGGCGACTGCCCGCTGGATGGCGGGATAGACGGGCTTGTTCACGTGGCCGAGTCCGGTGCCGGCAATCACGATGCCCTTGTAGCCGTTTTCGGCGAGGGAATCGATGATGTCCGGATGCATGTTCGGATAGTAATAAACCAAGGCCACCCGCTCCTCGAAAAAAGGCAACACCTTGACCTTGTTGTCG
>MTKZ01023009.1_pt1 | contig 15540 bp, 16 predicted proteins | sample 1042781 | NCBI WGS metagenome assembly MTKZ01 (sample SAMN06212207, study PRJNA360539) | anaerobic digester metagenome | biome: Wastewater treatment plant; material: sludge; isolation source: anaerobic digester fed with sludge from wastewater treatment plant | place: Denmark: WWTP Viborg ...
TGGGTATTGCTATTCATCCTACTACCGGCGATCTGTGGGAAGCAGAAATGGGTCCCAGGGGTGGCGATGAGATCAATATCATTCGCCGGGGCAAAAATTATGGGTGGCCGGTGATCACCTACGGTATTGAATACAGTGGCCAAACCATCGGGCAGGGACTTACTCAAAAAGATGGCTACGAACAGCCGTTGTATTATTGGGATCCGTCTATTTCACCCGGCGGTATTGCGTTTTATACCGGCACCGCTATTCCCGAGTGGCAACATAATTTATTTGTTGCCAGTTTGAGTGGGAAACATATTATCCGCTTAGCGTTGAATGGAAATAAAGTGACCGGTGAAGAACGTTTATTGGCCTCCGAAAATCAGCGATTCCGTGATGTATGTATGGGCAAAGATGGTAAGTTGTATGCCATTACGGATGATGGAAGAATGTATAGCCTGGGTAAAGAATGATCATACACATATAAATAACTATTCCGGCTATTATGAATAATGACAGCCGGTTTTTTATTGAATTAGCTTGAAAAGAACTTCTACAAATAATGTTTGTATGGCTGAAGAAAAGATCCTGCCTGTTGCTGTGATCCTGCCTGGTAGGTTGAAGAAAATACTGTGTCAATATTTTAATTAATTTCTTGCAGACTTGGGTGGAGTAAACGTAGGTATTCTAGGTGACTTATAAAATTTCAGACTAATGTTAACACTTGCTGCTGTAATTTTAAAATTATCCTTGCGGTAGGAACGGTGGTACTGTAAACCGGCACTGGTTGTTTTATCTTCAGAAAGTGTATAAAGGTATGCTGCTTTTGTAAATGCAAAATCAGATTTTACCGTATCGCCTTTATATAACAGCACATTGTACTCTATAAAATCTCTTGTCTCCCGTTTGTAATGGATATTCCGTGCAGTGAAATTCCATTTTTGATCAGACTTGAACGAACTGGAAGGCTTTCTAAAAGTATACGTTACCGTAAGTTCTTCAATCTTCATTCTATCCGGACTGAAAGTTCCTTCAATTGTAATATCGTACAATCCTTTGGGTTCTATCCAACTCGCTTTCTCGTTAATTTCTAGCTTACCGCTAAAGTTTCGTCCTTTGATCTGAATTGGGTCCCCCCGCTTTTTGGATTTCACATCCGGTGTGGTTTGAGAATATGATGACAGACCCATTTCAGCAATTCCTTTTTCTTCGGGAGTATAATAATTGGCCAACTCACTTTTATCTATGACGGTATGAACGTCGCACGGGGCTTCAATGCGAATAAATATGTTCACTGTATCAACGGCAACTTTTTTATTTTCCAGATTGGGAAAATGTAACCTCGCTATTTCTTCAAACTTTGCTTTATACGCAGATGTACCCCCACCAGAAAAAGCCATGAATAACGCCAATGCATCAGGAGAAAGAGTAGGATTGTCACTTTTCAAGGTATTCCCCAATACCCACGGATCAACTCCGATTGAAAGCAAGTCCCGACGTATTGCACGGTTAAGCCAAAGAAAACGGTCAAACACATCCGTCTCCTTGCTAATGCCAAACTGTTCCTGGTGCTTGCGAAAATCAAAGATTAATCCACCCTCCATTTCCATTCTTTTAAACATGGCATACATATGTTCCAGTTTCACTTGCTCGGTTTGTGCAGCAGTCTCCACTTTTAGGGCGGCTTCAAACAATTGAACCATCTTGGCATTGATCACATCATCACTGACCGATTTACCCTGAAAATATTTTTCCCTGACAAAAGCAGCTGGCCCACTATACATCCTGATCAGCCCTTCACTCCCATTTTCTTTGTACTTCTGAAAAGCGGCATCAAATTGTTCCTGTAAAAGAAAATCCCAGCCTGCTTTCTCAAGGCTGATGGCTTTATCAATGCCTTTACCAATAGCGGTTCGTTTCCAGATAATCTTACCGATAGTTTCTGAGAACTTATAATAATCGCCACCTTCTATAGAACCAATTGCCTGGCTTGCTTCAGCTACCACATCGGGATACTTGGTCAGGGCCTGGAGCATGGCCGACATATTGCTTTCCGGTACATTCTCCGCAATAATTTTCCCGATGAGAAGTTGAGTGCTTAATGCAGCCGCCTGCACATCAGTAGATGATACACCCTCGTATATCTGTTGAAGGTCTTCTTTGTTATCAGCTACAGCAGTTAAAATTTTTCCTGCCGTATTTTGATCCAAATTATTCTGTTTAATAAATTCTTTCACCCCATCAAGAAGGATATCTCCCGTCTTGTCCTTAGCCCAGTCACTGGCTCGTCTAGCCATTACTAAACTTTGCTTTTTAATGAAGGCAGTAATCTCCGCGGACTGTTTGGTTTGTTGAGTGTACCCGGTTATAGGAAGAAACAGGATAGGTAGAATAAGCAGTAATAAAAGTCTGTAACCAATACATGACTTGTTACATTTTAAATTCAAATTATTTATTAATCCCTTTTGTATTAATGGCCATATACAATGTAGCATAAAAAATGAATTTTGTTGTTAGAGCGGCCTTGAAAATCATTCTATAGATTATCATATTGCTTATGGTCAAAATTAAACCACCAGTGAACCAAATAATAATGATTGATATCATCTAAATGAGTGATAGAAATTCAGCCGGAGTCGGTACCAGCATCCAATGAGTTACTTTACTCAATACAGTACCTATCTATCCCAAAACAAAGCCATACTATAATGCAAAAACCCCTAACATTTCTCCTAATGGGAAATTCATTACCCGTAATTACACAATTGGTGAATTTCCTTGCAGCAAAAAAAGTTATTCGTCCCGGCTTTCATCATTATTTTGGACGGGCATACTTGTTGAATAAATAAGGTATCAGCAATGCTCTGCACTTGCTGGTAATCATCATCAAAATTTATCAAATGAAAAAAATAATTTCCCTGATCGCAGTTTCGATCTGGTTAGCCTCCTGCTCCACCCCAGCCTATGTACAACAGGATGAAAGCATACGTTTATCTGATTACAAAACCTATATGTGGATTGACACTAGAGCGAANNNACTGCCTATGCCGATATTCCGGTTCGTAATGAAGTGAATAAGCAGCTAAGAAATTTTGGATGGCAGGAAGTCACTGAAAATCCGGATGTACTGGTAAGTTATGAGGTGTTGGTGGAAAGAAGCAGGGAAACAAGAAGCGATCCCATCTATAGCCAGGCATTTACAAGATCCTATTATAATCCTTATACCCGCCGATGGTCAACCATGTATTATCCTTCGCAGTTCCAGGGATACCAGGTATATGATACACCAGTGAGGGATGGCACAGTAACCATCACTCTTGTTGACAGTAAGACAGATAAAAATATCTGGCAGGGCTGGTCCACTGAACGATTGAGCGGAACAAGGCTAAGCTCTGAACAGGTAGAAGGCACCGTGCAGCGGATATTTGCAAAAAATAAATAATTCGATGTCAGGGTTTGCATACCCAAATAAAATGCCGGAGGCCTCTCCTCGCATAGGAAGTTGTCGCATCCATAATGCACTTCAAATGGTGAGTAAAATCATTGTACAAGATGAGCATTTTCAACCATCTGGTGTTGGTTAATATCTAATTTTATATCATAAGATATTTAACCGCTCAAATAACTCCACATGAAAATAAATTCAAAGCTTTCGGGGTCTTTTCTTTCTGCGAGTAAAATGTGCTTACTGTTCTTACTGATATTTCTATTGAACAACCCTATTCATTCGCAACCACCTGCCAAAGCATCCGGTTGGTATTTTACCAACTATTCATTCAAAGATGGATCCCTTAGAAAGGAATCTGTACTAATGGGAACTACCACCAAAATCTATGACACTATACACTACAAAGGAGATAAAGGCAACATAGTAATTTCACAAAAGAGGTATGACTTAAAAACAGGTAAGTTACTGGCCGGAGTAACCTATAATGTTATATGGACAGACCCCCCTGTAGTATTGAAACCGGATATCAAAACTTCTGTCAATTATGAATTAAAAACTACATCGTCTTTAAGTTGGAAAGCACCACAACAATCTATTCATGTAGATCAGGGACTATATGGAATATATTATATTACTACTGGAGGTATTAAATATATCAAAAAAGATATCCGTGAAAAACTAACTACTGAAAAACCGATACTGAAAGGTACCAAGGGTGCTAAAAGAGTTATACAAGTAAACTTAGGCAATGGATTCCATGCGGTCTATACTTACGAATGGAGATAGCACCAATATTTTCTTTTCTTTCCGGTTGGCCTGGTATGGAGTTACAATCATCAATTGACAGGGTGTTCGTTGCTATGTCCCTTACTTTTAAACGCCTGCCGATAAACAACCATTCAACTTTTAATCGGTAACCTGTATTTTTGGACACCCAAATAATATCTGGGTAACGTTCGGCTTTTTACCGCCTGGTAAAAAACGAACAAACAATAGCATAAAATAAAAGGCAGGACAATGAAAAACTTAAAACCAACTCTCAACCAACCATTAACATGGATTTTTAAGAAGAAGAAAATTATTCTTCAAAGTGGTACAGAAACTATCATTGAGCTGATTGAGGAAAAACAATCAAAAGCATCCTTCCGGTTAGATGGTGAAAAATTTACCATCCGCAACAAAGGCTTTTGGAATGCAAAAACCATTATTGAAAAAGAAGGCGAACAGCTACTTATGCTGAAAAGAAATTTTTTGGGGAGCAAGGGTGTCATTGAATTTGAAAATGGAAATCATTACTCCTGTAAAATCAGCAACTCTCCTTTAGCTAAACTTTCGTTTTTCAATAAAGACGAAAAAGAAATTCTTTACTACCAGTTAGAGGCAACACCAAAACCTAAAACGGTTTTAAATATCATTGACCATTCCACCAATGAAAAAGAATTGCTGATGCTGATAATTTTAGGATGCTATTCCTTTAAGGGAATTGTAAGAGAGAATGACACCTCGAATCTAATTGTATTGGCAGCAGGTGCATAAACCGCCTTCCCTTTCCCGGGGGAACGTAAAAACAAATTAGATTTGTTACCTTCCTCTTAGCATGAAAGCGGTTGTTTATACAAAATATGGCTCCCCGGCAGTACTTCAATTACAGGAAATTGAGAAACCAATTCCCAAAGAGAATGAAGTGCTGGTAAAAGTTTATGCTGCCTCTGTAAACTCATGGGACTGGGATTTGCTTAAGGGTAAGCCTTTCCTGGTTCGGATTATTGGCGGCTTATTTAAACCCCGTCACAAAATATTAGGTGCCGACATTGCCGGAACAGTGGAAGCGATTGGCAATGATGTGAAAGACTTTAAACCCGGCGACGAAGTGTTTGGCGATATTGCCGTGTCTGGTTTTGGTGGGTTCGCAGAATATGTGGCGGTGCCGGAAAAATTATTGGCCCAAAAATATCAGGTCATGAGTTTTGAACAGGCGGCTTCTTTACCACAAGCTGGTCTTCTTGCTTTGCAGGGGCTTCGTTATAAAGGAACCATAAAGCAGGGCGATGAGGTCTTAATCAACGGCGCTGGTGGTGGTGTTGGCACTATTGGCTTACAGTATGCGAAATTATTGGGGGCCGTGGTTACCTGTGTTGACAAAGCAGAAAAGTTTGACATGCTCCGTTCATTAGGCGCTGATTATTTAATTGATTATACAAAAGAGGATTATACCAGGAATGATAAACAATATGACCGCATACTGGATGTTATTGCACATCGCTCCGTTAGTGATTATAAAAGGGCATTGAAACCTCACGGCATTTTTGCCATGATCGGTGGATCAATGGGTGGTCTTTTATTACAACTCATGTTCATTTGGCCTATTCTTTCCAGATTCAGCAATAAGAAATTAGGGATAATGGGCTATCGGCCAACCAGGAAAGATCTTGAATACCTTATCCAATTATTTGAAGAAGGCAAACTGATACCCGTTATTGACAGAACGTATCCGTTACAGGAAGTGCCTGCTGCTTTTCAGTATTTTAGTGAAGGGAATATAAAAGGAAAGATCATTATAAATGTAGTCTAATGTTTCTTTTCTGCAGAGTCTCAAAAAATAATACCTCTCCGCCTATCCCCAAGGATTGAATGGAAAATTTCCGATTAACCAATTTTTCGATGTGTCCGGATATGACCATACATGTCATGCATGATCTGCATATGCGGAGCTGTAAGAACGGCTAAGCCCATGAAAATATAAATAATAAAAGCCTGGTAACTGACAAACATAAAACCCAACGACCCGACGATAAGTATACCAATAAGAGCAAGGGCACTGTATAAAATAACCTGCTTCACAACTTTTACCAATGAATATTTATCTCCTGCCCTCAGATATAGAATTATATTCCGCAACGATAAGACAGAATGCCATACAATAAAATAAAAAGTAAATCCTACTAATAATGGCAAATTGAAAAGTAAAAAAACAAGGATAGCAAACTGTACTAAAAAATATTCCGTTATGGGACCCGTATTTTTCCTGAGTAGAAAGTATAAAAAAATATTACAAAAGAAAAAGAGCAGCGATAAAGATAAAACGAGGTAATGATTTTCTGTAACCCAATTTAATATCGGAAATCGTTCAATAGTAAAGCCTGACAATTGAATCAGCTGTTGTAATTCTCCGATATTATTCAGTAAAATAACTGCTAAAATAACAAGGCCATAGCTGCACACCAGCACTTTCCCTATTACCGAATTCGTATTGAAAAAGTACAAATCAGTCTCCCCAAAATGATACGCTGCAAAAAGTAGAAATAATAAAATACCAGCTGCCGGAAAAAAATATATTACTGCACCGAAAACGACAAGCCTGGATATATAAAAGGTAAAAAATCGGAATGCATAAAATTTTTGCTTACCTGATTCAGCACTTTTGTTAGCAACCAGCAAATCAGCGGCTCCATGAGGAATACCTAAAAAAATGATTCCGATTAAAAAAATTATAAATTGGCCATTAGCAGAAAGAGGCGGTAAAAGCCAATGCCCTGCTAATATCAAAATGCCAGCCAGTAATAATAAGGTGCGAAGCATACCCGTTATTAATTAAAGAAAATACAGTAGTACTTAATCTTCCGACCAAGTACTACTGTGAAGAAAACTTATGCTTTTACCAATTCTTTGTCAGATTGAGCCAAAGCGTATATTACCAGGCCAAATCCAATCTTATTGATAGCATCACCAATATTATACACTACATCCAATGAAACCCCTTCCAGCACTTTGATGCCAAATAATCCACCTTCTGTACCGGCAATATATCCGATTGGATAAATAGCCCAACCGACTAATACAAACCAGGCCAATGTTCTTACAGCTTTTGCCACGGCCGGACCTGCCTGCCCTGCCAGCTTTGCTACATCACCAAACCAAATAAGATATACGATGTAGAAATAACCGATACTGCTGACAAAACCCCATATCCAGCTTTGTTTTTCGGTAGGATAAATTGCTTCACCTATGTAACCGGTAACGAGCATAAAAACAGAAGCAGCAATCAGCTTCCACAATAATCCTATTTTAGCACCAGCCTTTTTAGTAATAAGGTAAAACTCCACACACATCAGGGGCACGGTTAATAACCAGTCAACATAACGAAAAAAAGTGGGTGATTCACCTGTGGCCAAATTGTAATCCCGCATGTAATAATAGTGTACTGCTGCAATAAAAGTTATAAGTCCTGAAACAAGGATAGATGTACGCCACTTTTTCTCCATATTGCCCATCTCAAAAAAGAAAAAGGCAGATGCTGCCATCATGGCCATACAGCCGATGAAAAAAGTAAAAGCGACATAATTGTCATTAGAAATGGATTGAATGTCCAAAAATGTTGGGTTCATACTTAAAATTTTAATTTTTAAAAAAATGAAACTGAATTTCGACTCCGTATAAACTTTAAACTGTTCAAGATCTTGTACAAAAGATTAAACATTTCTTGAAATTAAAAAGTTTGAAAATTTTCATTTTTTTTTGAAAATTCTGACTTTATAGTTGTGTTCATTAAAAAAGATGTTGTCTTGTTAAATCTTTGCACCAAAAAAAACCGGAAGAGTAAACAATGATTGGGTAGCGATATTTTTCAAAAATTAATTCGGCGTAGATAACTGCCTGGGTCCTGGCACCAATTCATGGATTTGCCGCCCGAAGGCACAGCCTGCAAAGCCAGCTACCTTTTACATAAGGCGCCGTAACCAACTTCTTTGAATTAAATGTGCGAATTATACAAGTATGAAAAGGGAGAGTGTAACACTTAGGTTCTTTTCATAACCAATCTTTGTAATACACTGAAAATTATTTTTTACGCACAAACAACATTTTATGTTATATAGAAAAATTCTTGCTATTAGTATCGGATTATTATTTTCCACTGCTATTACTCCATTGTTTGCACAAGACAGTCCTTCCAAATTTGAAATGAAAAAAGATGGCGATGGTGATGGAGTTAAGAACAAAAGAGATAAGTGTCCTTCTACCCCTCCGGGAGTGCAGGTAGATGGTACCGGTTGTCCTGTTGATACAGACAAAGATGGTGTGCCCGATTATATGGATAAATGTCCTTCAATAGCTGGTTCAAGTGCTATGAACGGATGCCAGGATAAGGATAAAGATGGTGTAAGCGATCCAAACGATACTTGCCCTGATGTGCCCGGTGATGCAAGATTTAAAGGTTGCCCCGATAGCGATGGAGATGGCGTTCAGGATTCACAGGATAAGTGTCCAAATGCTGCGGGATTGGATAGATTCCAGGGATGTCCGGATACAGACGGAGATGGTGTAGCTGACGCCAACGATAAATGTCCTGATACAAAGAAAGGAGTTAAAACAGATGCGAATGGATGTGATGCCGATAGTGATAAAGATGGAGTGCTGGATGCAAATGACAAATGTCCTGCTACAACAGCCGGAACAAAAGTTGATGCATACGGTTGCCCCGCTGATACAGACGGAGATGGTGTGGCAGATGCGAATGATAAATGCCCGGGTGTGGTAGGCGTTGCATCAAACAATGGCTGTCCGGTTGCCATAAAAGAAACACCGAAGCGGTTACAATTTGCAACCCGCCGTGTGATGTTTGAATCTGGAAATGCGTTGTTAAAAACCACATCGTATCCAATGCTGGATGAGGTAGCGAATATTTTAAAAGAATATCCCGACTATAATCTGCGTATTGGCGGTCATACCGACGGCCTGGAAAAAAATCCAACCACCGTTTCTCAAAGCCGTGCGGATGCAGTCATGGCTTATTTAACAGGTAAAGGTATAGCCGACAGCAGAATTTCAATTAGCAGTTATGGTAAAACAAGACCTGCAGGCTCTAATGCCAATTCAACAGCAAGGACAGCAAACAGAAGAGTTGAACTGGATTTATATTTAAGATAATAACGTAGGCGGGTGGATTTCTACCGCCTGGTAAGTTTATGGAAGAACGGGGGCTATAATACGTTGTGTAATGTAATATAGCCCCTGTTCCATTAGAAGTTAATTTGTATGTTTTGATTTTATGCGCCTTTGCAGTTGTTGATAAAATTTCCAATGGATAAAATCGGGCACTATCCGAAAAGGGGGAACTGAAATTTTATTTCGCAGCGGCTGCAATCATTTTTTCCAGCACTTTTATATCAACATCGGCCAGTTTATTGATATAAAGACAACCGCCACCCATTTTGTGCTTACCCAATTTTACTAATGCATCAGCATGGGGCCTCATATCAATAAGGTAAATGGTAATGTTTGCTTTGCGGGGGGAAAATCCAATTATGAACCAGTCCACCTCTCTACCACTAGTGGGACTCTTATATCTCTTATTTCCAAAACCTACAATGGAACTCCCCCACATTTTTGGTTTTTCTTTCATCACTTTTTCCATCACCTTAAGTATAACATGGCTGTCTTTACGTTTTTGCTCATCGGTGATACTATCTATGAAATCAGCAACATTGGCTGTAGTTTGCTTTGTTTTAATTTCTGCTAGCTTACCCATAGTAGAGATTCTTATTGATTAAATTCAACACTTGAATATACATAACTAGTGGAATATTGTCCCGGTAATTGCCAGAAATAAAATGCCCCGATACATGTCTCCATGAATCGGGGCGTTCCTGCTTTAAAAGTAACTTATGAAACTAAGATTCTAAAACTGACAACAAAATTGTTCTGTTGTTAAAAATTTGCTGTTGTTAAAACCTGCATACCCGGATATTGAACCGTTCCATCCTCTTCTGCCGTAATGAATATCCTGGTGGGTTGAATGGAGGACACTGTCTCAAAAGAAGCTTTTAATCTTTTAGAAAGAAAAGCGGTTGAGCTATTTATCTGACCAATATTCTTGACCCTTACATCGCTTGATTCCATCCAGACCACATAGGTTTTTTTGGGAGGTTGTAACCTTTCGGGTTCTGATAAGTTTGACAGATCTACCTGTATAGTGTAATTATTGTTATTATCTTTTTTCACTTTTACGGCACCTTCCGCTGCCGGAACAACAGCTGATGTTTGAAAACTGATCTTCCTCGTACAAGCGGGAAGGAAAAATAATGCTAACATGACAATAGCAGGTAGTAAGTACTTTTTAAATTGAATACAATATTTCATATTATTTGTTTTAATTTTTTATGCAAGTTTTATAGAATACTGTTGTATCAGAAATCTATAGGGTTAAAACGCTACAATCACAAAGGTCAATTCCTTATTTTCATTTATACTTACATACAAGCTTAAATAAGTTATATCATTCACACTTTTGGGCTGCTCAGCTGTTAAAAAATGAACATAATAATCCATCCGGGCAAATAAATAAAAAAAGTAACTTGCGAATCATTAGCTGCTCAATCGCTGCAACATGAAAAGCGAATCCAGGCTCATCCTTATCAAGGTTATTCATACCATTATCTGGGTCTTTTTCAATGTGGTCATCTTTTACATGCTGTATGCAGTGCTTACCAATAAATTAGACAAATGGCTATGGATCGGCTATGGCTTGTTTGTTCTCGAAGGCATCATCCTTTTGCTATTCAAATTCTATTGTCCCTTAACCATCATGGCCCGGAAATATTCAGATTCGTCCAAAGCCAATTTTGATATTTATCTGCCCAACTGGCTGGCAAAATATAACAAACTTATCTATACCTCCATTTTAGTGGTCATTATCATCATTACTATCTACCAGCTTTTGAAATAAATATCGCCTTCCTGCTTTGACGGCTGTAAATTTTAATTATTTCCGGCTAGCATTTAGTAAGTACTTTTAAGAAAAATTATAAATGTCAAAAACAAAAATCACCGTTAATAATAACGGTTCGTTGAAAATAGAAGGCGATTTTGAAGTCGTGGACAGAAATGGTGGAGTATATAATTTACAAGGAAGAGAAATTGTTTCATTTTGCCGATGTGGTTTGTCAAAAAACAAACCTTTTTGTGATGGTTCACACAACGGACATTTTGAACATGAAGCGATAGCTTTTGATTTGCCGCCTAAGAAAACAGTTTGATGTACTTTCCAGGGTAAAAATCATTCCATCGTTTTATATATCCTTCCCAGCATTTCATACAATGCCGGGTGATTTGTCTTTAATAAACCAGGTTGCTCAAAAAAGTATTCTGAAATAACAGCAAAAAATTCGACCGGGCTTGTGGCGCCGTACATATTGATATCTGATCCATGCAATTTCATTTGCCCAATGGTGGTATCGATTATATTCTTCCATTGATTTAAATATTTCCGCTCCAGCAGTATTTCCGGTACTCCATCCATGGTACCATCCATTTTATCAATCAAATGCACAAACTCATGTATAGCTGTGTTGTGAGTATCCTGCTCATTGATAAACCCCTGCCGCAATTGCCATTTGGTAATAATCATTACATTTTGCATCGGTCCGTTACCAACCATGCCTGCAATGGGGCGGTCTGAACCAACCTGGTCAAAATCCTTGTTAAAAGCACCGGGATAGACTAACACTTCATGCAGGTTGATATATTGCCAGTCGGGAATACGAAAAACGGGTATAATAGCACCGGAGCCAATTAAAATACGGTCAAGATCCTCGACAACAGCATTGACACCTGTTATTTTCACTGCTGATAAAAAATGCTCTACTCTTTTTTCAAAGCTTAGTTTTTCCTCTTCATTTAATTGGCGGTAAAATTTTATATAATCTGTCAATAATTCTTTGTAATTCTCTGGCAACAAAATAATGTCCCTGACGACACTTATCCGGAAAACGAACAGGATTATTAAAACAATCAATCCAAAGCCAATTAAAGCCTGCCAGATAGTCAACATAATTAGATAAAGTTAAACAGTATTTACCAACTGCCGAAGAAGCAGTCATAGACTGAAATACAAAACATACTCTTTTTCTTTCTAAAATACATACCATAAAAGATGTGAATTATATAAAATTAATCTTCTTTAGTATAAGACCCCTTTGTAAGAAATAAATCAGCTTTATAACGCTATAGTCTTAAGCAGCGAAACATCAACTGACTAAAATGAAAACAATTTTAGTAATTGAGGATAACCCGGATATCCTTGAAAATATTATTGAATTCCTGGAAATGGAAGGCTATCGAATCTTGAGTGCCAATAATGGCAAAGAAGGTGTTGAAATAGCCCGGAAATTTATACCTGACCTGATCATTTGTGATGTACTAATGCAGGAAATGGATGGCCATGAGGTACTGCATTCTCTTATGGAATCAGCGAAGACAAATGAAATAGCGTTTATTTTCAGCACCTCGATGTCAGAAAATGTTGACCGGGCAGAAGCTTTAGACCTCGGCGCCGATGATTACCTTGTCAAACCATTCGAATTAGAGACTTTGCTGAGCATGGTGGAGATCTGGCTAAAATCAGGAAGCAGGAGAGATACAAGAACTTATCTTGTAGATTAAAAGAAATACTCTTTCATTTCTTCCAGGAAAATCCCCGGAATGAAAATATTTTTTTATTCCGGTCAAATTTAATTTCAATTTTTTCATATTTAAACGAGGCCCCATCAAGGTATTCCTTACCAATAACGATAGCCATTGTAATACCGGCGGTAGTCATTATTTCAATGGGCTTAATCATTTCAAATTTATTTTTTGGATGGGCCTTCCAGAAACTTTTATCACTTTTTGTAATTATTTTCCGGGGCACATTCTTTAAATATTTCATATACACTTTAACAGTGTCCGCAAAATACTGCTCTGCGGAATCAGCTTTGTGTTCATTTCGCAGGCGGAATAATTCATGCACAATTTGTAATTCCGCCTTATCCTGGCGGGGCATCTTCAATTCTCCGGCTATAACAACAGACAATAGAAAGAATAATAAAGACGTCATAAAATTTTTCAGGCTATCAAATGAATAGTAAAATTAATGCCTAATTTTCCATTTTACGGAATAACTATGTTATAAACAAGAAAATGAGCTCAATAATAAGGGCAGATAACAACGATGTTGAATTATTGGCCGGCATCGGACGACAAACATTTATTGAATCACATGGACATTGTGCTTCCGTAGCTGACATTCAAGAATATGTTAACGAAAAGTACAGCTCCCATACCTTCCGGGAAGAATTAGCAAACTCCAACAATATTTATCATAAGGTATTTTATAATGGACAAGTAGCCGGGTATTCTAAAATCATGGTGAATTCTTCCACTGCCAACATTAATTCACCGGCAGTAACGAAACTGGAAAGACTATACCTGTTAAAACAATTTTATGGATTGCAATTAGCATTAGCTTTACTTGATCATAATATCAAATTAGCAAGACAATATGGCCAACAGGGAATGTGGCTGTATGTTTGGAAAGACAACCCCCGTGCCATTCATTTTTACCTGAAAAATGGATTTAAGATTATAGGCAGCCATGATTTTAAAATTTCTGAAACACATTCCAATCCCAACCATCAAATGTTGTTGTGGTGGGGAAAATGAAAGTTAACTACCAAGTTTTCCAACCTTACTCACAAAATCACATTTAAATATCACCCGGGCAGATGACTATAATTACCCAAATATGTAATACACTTCTATAACTTTACCAACCAGGTAAATTTTCAAAAATGAAAAATAAAAACATTCAAACAGAAATTGATGCTTCTTTCCTATACAAAAAACTGGCTGACCATGAAGAGGATGAAACGATTGCTCATGTATTCCGGCAGATGAGTGATATTGAAAAAAGCCATGCCGAAGCCTTCGCTAAAAAAGAGAATATCAACATTGATAATTTAATGAAGCCGTCCTGGAGAGCAAAAACTTTGAACACAATAGGTAAAGTATTCGGTTATGATTATGTTTTAGGTGCTTTGATGGATACAGAAAAAAGTATTTCCAATGCCATCATCGTCACGAAAAAAAAGAACCAGATGCAAATAACCGGTATGGAAACAAGCCATGTAAAAATTCTCCGGTCTATTCTTGAAAAGGAAGAAAAGGTAACCGGCACCCAATTATCAAGATTTGAAAAAAAGCACCGTTCAGTCGGTGGTAATGCTATCAGGGCAGCTGTGCTGGGTGGCAATGATGGTTTGGTATCCAATTTCAGCCTGATTATGGGGATAGCCGGGGCAACGGCCGGGCAGGAAGGCGTTTTATTGGCGGGTTTGGCGGGTTTATTAGCCGGGGCGTTGTCTATGTCATTGGGAGAGTGGATTTCTGTAAAAAGTTCGCAGGAGCTATATGAAAACCAGATGCAGATTGAAATGGAAGAACTGGAAACAAACCCCGAAGGTGAAAAGAAAGAATTGGCTCTAATATATATTGCCAAAGGCATTCCTGAAGAACAGGCACATGCAATGGCCGCTGAGATAATGAAAGATACAAAGCTTGCCCATGAAGTATTAGTGAAAGAGGAACTCGGTATTAATGCGGAAGAATTAAAAGGCTCAGCAGTTGAAGCAGCCGTCTATTCATTCATCATGTTTGCCATAGGTGCTGTTATCCCGGTTATCCCATTCATGGTTACCAATGGTATGCAGGCCATCTTAATCAGTGTATCGGTTAGTGCTGCGGGTCTTTTTTTAATTGGTGCCGCTATCACTCTATTTACCGGAAAGAATGTTTGGTTCTCTGGTTTCAGACAAGTGGTATTTGGCCTGGCAGCAGCAGCTATTACTTTTGGTATTGGAAAATTGATAGGTGTATCTATAACATAAAAATTATTTCAAACCTATTGTACTAAGCAAAGCCGCCCTGCATCATCGTAACTTAGATGATAATTGATGGAGAGTATTTTTCTCCAAAAAAAAGTCCGTATTAATTTTTCTCAATGCCTGTTAACAATTTTGATATAAAGGGATTAAGTCCGGAGCAAGTAGTAGAATCAAGGGAAAAATATGGGTCAAATCAATTCAATTTTAAAAGAGAAAGTGGCTTTTGGGGGGCCTTGAAACGGGTACTCAAAGAACCGATGGTTATTTTATTGATAGTGGCATCCTCTATTTATTTTATCAGCGGCAATACAGGAGATGGTATTTTTTTAGCGGCCGCCATACTATTAGTGGCTGCTATTTCCCTGTACCAGGATTCAAGAAGCCGCAATGCACTGGAGAAGCTAAAAGATTTTT
>MTKZ01119120.1_pt1 | contig 15540 bp, 15 predicted proteins | sample 1042781 | NCBI WGS metagenome assembly MTKZ01 (sample SAMN06212207, study PRJNA360539) | anaerobic digester metagenome | biome: Wastewater treatment plant; material: sludge; isolation source: anaerobic digester fed with sludge from wastewater treatment plant | place: Denmark: WWTP Viborg ...
CTGATCTCGCACGCACAGATATGGGAACTCCTCATCGCGCTCATCTTGCTGGCCGCAATCGCGGTTTTGTATGTTCTGGTCTCCCGCCGTCATCGCAGGGCCGGTTTGCCCGACTGAACAGGGCAGGCCGAAGACGGGCCTCATGGTTTTCGCAGGAACCCCACGGTCGATTCCATGATCCGGTCGCGGAGGCGGCGCGTTCCGTCGTCGGTGGTTTGTCGACGAAGATCGTCGAGGTTCGCGCGGCAGAATTGGCAGCCCAGCCGCTCCAGGTGAAAGGTGACATAGTCGTGCCAGTCCCGCTCCAGCGTACCGAGCAGGTAGGCCCCGATGGTGCTGCGCTTCAGGCAACTGAGCCGGCGCTCCTGCCAGATCTCGCAGAGCATGGCGTCGGAGCCTTCCGCGGTCAGAAATGAATCGTCGGAGGCCGACAGCGAGTCGCCGGAAACGGCGGCCATTTGTTCGACAAGTTGCTTCAGATAACGGTGCTTGGTCACGGCGACGTGGTTTTCGCGAACACCGGCGATGTNNCCTGATCTTCAGATCGCGAAAGTTGAGCGACTGCTTGAAACCGTCGACCAGCTCCTGCATGGCCTGAGCCAGCGCCTGGTGCCGCCGCTCCTGTTCCTCGTCCCGCCGGACGTACCAGCTGGCCGTCTGGTCGGGCGCGGCCAGCCGGTCGGCGGCATCGCCCGAGTCGTCCTGCCCCCCGCCGGGCAGGGCATCCTGAAGCAGGCAGATGCTCGATTTGCGGCCGCGGCTCCAATTGATGATCTTTCTGCGCAGAATCGCAAAAAGGTAGGTTTCAAGGCTGGCCTGTCCGCGAAAGGCACCCAGCGACTGGACGAAACTCATGAACGCGTCCTGAACAAGGTCCTCGGCGTCGGCCGGCGTGCGCAGCTTGCTGCGCGCAAAGGCCTCCAGCCGCCCCTGGTAGCGGTCCACAAACTGCTCCCAGGCCTGCGGACGACCCTGCCGGATCTGATCGAGCAGGTATTGTTCGGCCTCAGTCAGGATGCTGGCCACGCTGTCGTCTGTTTCCTCCAGGAAGTCGCAGGGTCGCGCCGTAGGGCAGTGTCGAGGTCGCCGAGGCGACCGAGACCTGCCGTTTTCTTCAGTAATTACGCAGCGGCAGGTCTGCGCCGCCTCCGGCGGCTCCGACCGTGCCCTACGCGGGACTCACCCACCGCCGTCAGACCATGAGCAACAGGACCACCGCCCCACCCAGCACCAGCAGCACCATGCTACCACGCAGCATCCAGGTGTAATAGCCCCGGGTGGCCGCGTTCAGAAAACCATATACCACTGTGATCAGGACGGTCAGCAGAATGAGAGACGCAGCCCTGATGAACCACGATTCTCTGACCAGAGCCTGTGTCCTTTGCGCCTGTACGATACTCGGCAGGAAAGCCGCGGCATGCGCTGTGATCTGGGCATCGGATGCATTGACTAACAGAGCGTGCTGCCAGACGTCGCCATAAGGTCGACGAATGTGCTGCGTGAACTGGTCGTCGACGCCGGTCCCGCGGTTCAACTCGGCTCGGATCCTCTCGTAAAGCTCGGGATCGGGCCGGTGCTGCTGCAGAGCAATCACGCCGCGGTTTGACTGGCTGACCCTGCTGCTCTCCAGACGTTCCAGGGCGGTGCGGACGAGCGGAACCAGGTTCTTCGCAGCCTCGGCAATAGCCTGTTGTTCCGCCTCGCCGCGGGTCGGGCACAGCCGCTTCGAACGCGCGACCATCCGTTCCTGGCCAGACACTTGCGAGGCCCGATCGATTCCATGCTCGACCCAGGGCTTGTTGACGAACGGTGCCGTGTGCGTGCTCTTGCCCGCCGGGCCCGAGAGAACCAGCTCGATGGTCCCGTTTCTCTTCTCCGAAGTAACGACACCTCCACGACCGTCAGAGTAGCCGAAGCTCCCAATGACACCTCGACCACCGACGTAGCTGAAGTTCCCGCCGATCGCCAGCCGCACCGTCGCGTCGGCCTCCAGCTGGGCCGGGGCTGAGCCCGGACTGACCAGGACCCGCTCAACCTCTTCGATCTGTGCCTCCTGTGGTGACTTATCCATTTCAACGCGATCATCGCCGAGCTTTGCCCGCAGAGCCTGCAAGACTGCCGGCACGACGGCGGGCTCCAGCTCACTGTCACCGCGAATCAGGATTTGCGTCGGTTCCTGTCCATCCGGCAGAACTCGATCCCAGGACCTGATCGCTTGCCGGGCCAGCGCCACGGCCGCCGATCGCTCCGATGGATACACGTCGGCTTCGAAATCCGCCTGCCCGGCGTCGATCCACTCGTCGGTCACCGAGCCTGTAACAGCGGACTCGCCCGGCTGCGGAACCACTGGCGACTCGGCGACCACGTCCGGTCGGGGTGCCGCTGCTGGATCAGGTGCCACTGGCGGCTTCCTCGTCAGTGCACCGGCAGGCCGGCTGCCCGCGTGGCTCGACATAGCACGAACCTCGTCTGCAACCGCTCGGACCTCCTCAGCCACCCGCGCCACCTCCCGCGCGGCTTGCTCGCGGTCCGCTGTCGAGGGTGACAAGGATCTATCGGCGCCGTTCTGAANNGTTCTGCTGCACGACGACACCATTCCTCGAGACGTTGATCGCCTGGCCGCCGTCGGTCACTGAGACGCCGTTGCCATTGACGACGATCGATCTGTTGGCCTCTCTCACGACGACGCCATTGCTGCCGACGGTGACACCTGGAACAGCATGGCTCTCCATCGCCTCATCTTCGGGCGGGTACGTGGCCCCAGAGAACAGTGACGGCGATGACGTGCTGTAATGGACACCGGTTCTCACTACAAGCATCGCCAACAACCCGAGGGCGACCACCACCACAATCCCGATCACCAGACCGGCAAGCACGCGCCGAGCACTGCGGTTTCCGAGAATCAGAACCACAAGGCCGATCAGGCCGACGAGTACAAGAATCGCAAACCAGCTAACCACCATCGCGTTTACCCCTGTGTTGAGGCCACATTCCCATTGAGAACCGGAGAGATGGCCTGCGGGCGCTTGGCCGGCCAGAACAGCAGGACAATCGAAATCAAAAGCAGCACCGCGGAGATAATGGCCCCTTCCCCATCGATCGCACCCAGTGCGGAGTCGATGGCCGGGCCGATCCGCTCCGCCTGCACCAGCGTCGATACTGTCGCCCATTGGATCCGGCTGGTGGCGTCGGCGAAAGCCGCCAGGGCTGCACCGATGGCCACAGGCCCCAGCACTGCACGCAGGCAGTGGGCGCCTCCAGACTTGCGGCGAGCGAGCAGGAGTATGGCACAACTGGCCAACAACAGGAACACCGTTAAGAAAGTACCGATCCGCTCCAGCAACAGCGGCCAGTTCGTGTAGCCAAACTCCCGGGTCAGTTCCTGCTCCAGGCTCTGATCCGGAATACCCGCCGCAATGACGACCGGCAGATGAACGGCCACCAGCAGGCCGGTCAGCACGCCCGCCAGCAGCACCAGCATGCCCACGCCCGCCAGCATCAGGCTTCCGAGTTCCAGGGGACGGCTCTCGCTCGACACGGCCGGTGAAGCAGCAGCGGCGACGGAGGCCGGCTGTGGGGGGGTCACGGTGGGAGCCGGGGGCATACCCCGGAGTTCCTCGGGGTTGCTCCATATCACCAACCGGCGTCCCTGCTTGTCGGTGAAGTGGCCCGCCAGGATCAGGATGATGTCAATGATCTGGCCGAGACCAAAGCCGCCGCCCAAGGTCAGCAACCACAGGATCCCGGTCCCGATCTTGCCGACGTAAAACCGGTGCAGTCCGCCGAGACCACACAAGAAGAACGCCAATGCCAACAGGACGGCCCAGAACCGGCAGAGCGGAGAGGTTCCGGCGACCCGGGGCTGCTGCGGCACCGGGTGTCCGGCGCGAGAAAAGGGCTGGCCCAGGACCGCGTGAATCATGCGATTGGTTATGCAGGCGACGAAGATGAAAAAGATCGCCGCGAACACGATCAAGCCGACTGCGATCATCTCTTCGTCGTTGGAGAGACGCACCGAGCCGAGCACCACCGCCGAGGCAATGCCCGTCTCCGCCAGCGTGATCAGCAGGAACGGTTTGACCAATCCGCTCCACCAGCTCACCAGATACCGTTGCGTGGCCTTCACCAGGGCGAGGACACTGAACAACAAGGCTCCGATGCCGGCCGAAACGCAGCCCGCGAAGGCTTCCAGCTCCGATGGACTTAACATGCCCGCCACGATGAAGAACACAATCCCGGCGCAAAGGAGAACGACAAACGCCAGCAGCGACAAGGCCCTGAGGAACATTGGGACCTCTTGCCCTGGCGGCAAGGAAATGGGCACGGGGCAAGGCCGATGAGCCTCAGCACCCGGTGCTTGGGCGGAGCGGCCGGCAGCCGGCGGCGTGCCTTTCCCAGGCGGTCCGGGATGATCGTGCCGACCATTACCCTTCGTGAGCGCGGCCTGTTTTCGCAGAGCCGGTGGTATGAACGCGCTGCCCGCCTGAACGGCCATCGACAACCCGGCCAGGACGCCGATCATCACGATCGCGCTGGCGTCGGTGAAAATGCTGGCCATGAAAGCGAGCAAGCCGGCAGTGAAAGCACTCTCGAACGAGATGCGCTGTTGGCGCACGGGATTCATGCGACCCAACCAGTCGATGAAGAAGCAGCATGCCAGCAAGGGCAATGCGTTGTCGTCCAGCATGCGGTGTATCTGACTGCGAAACGGCCCGATCTCTCCCAGAAAAATGGCCGCGAGGACTCCCAGCGCGGCGGCGCCGCCGAAGGCCACGTAGCGGCCCAGCCCGTGCTCCTTCTGCATCCGCTCGGCCAGCAGGCGGCCGGCGCGAAAGACACCGATGGAAGCCAGCAATATCGCAACGGCGGCGAAGATACTGAGTTCTATCGCGGGGCCACCTTTGTGCGAGGTTGCCTCGATGATCCCAGTCCCGGCGCCCATGACCAGCGTGGCGATCACCCACAAGCGTTTCCTCGCCCGCCGGTCAAGCGGATCCAGCGCGGTATCGGTCATGCCGGCGGAAGCCGGGACTGGATCGCTGGCATAGGGAAGTGCTGCCGGTTTCTGGCCAAACTGCCGGCCGACCCGATCGCCGACCTCGGCCATCCGATCGCTCAGTTTCTCGCCCCACTTGCCCACCCGCTCGCCGAAGTCATCGATGTGCTTGCTCAGGTCTTGCCAGACGTCGCTGCTGCCGGCCTCGCCCGGTGGACGGCCAGGGCCCAAACCTCCNNTGTTGAGGTCCTGCCAGACGTCGCTGCTGCCGGCCTCGCCCGGTGGACGGCCAGGGCCCAAACCTCCGGCGTGCTCGGCCGATGAGCCCGAGCCCCCCACCGTCACCTTCTGGGCGACGCGCTGGGCCACCATCGACAAGCTTTCGGGCCGGAAGTGCGACACGCTTTGCTGAATGTGCTCGGCGCCGAAAACCGCCTCGACCATCTCCTGGACCGACTGGAATCGCTCCGCCGGTTCCTTGGCCATGGCCTTCCTGATCACCGACGCGAACGGCTCTTCGATCTGACTGAGATCGGGCTGGGCCATCAGGTGCTTCATCAGCACCTCGCCGTGACTCGATCCAAAAAACGGCACCTGGCCGGTCAGCATTTCGTACAGCACGATGCCCAGGGCGTAGATGTCGATGCTCCGGTCGTACTTGCCCTGACCGATCTCGGGGGCCATGTAGTGGACGGTCCCAACGGTAATGGTCTGGACCGTGTGCTGGCTGGCCGCGATGATTTTGCTCAGCCCGTAATCGCCGATCTTGACGTACCCGTCCTCGTAGAAAATGTTTCCCGGCTTGAGGTCGCGATGAACGATACCCCGGTCGTGCAGATAGGACAGTCCCTTGGCGATCTCGCGAAGAAAGAAAGCGGCCTTCTGAGCGCCAAGTCCGCTGGGGGCGTCCTGGAGCAGTTCGCGAAGCGACGGGCCGGCCACGTATTCCATGATGACGAAGGGCCGGCCGTCGACGTTGCGCTTCACGTCGAAGATGGTGACCAGGTGCGGGCTCTTGAGGTTCATGCAGTGGCTCACGCCGCGCAGCTCGATGTCCTCGTAGCCCTGGACGACCTTGAGCGCCACCTCGCGGCCGCTGTCGCTGACGGCGTAGTACACCTCGCCGAAACCGCCGCGACCGATGGCCCGCTGGATGGTGTATCCCTCCAAAGGCTGGTCGCCGAACTTGTATTGAAATCCATCCATCGTCGTGGCTTCCCTTCAGCGGAACNNATGCCGGTCCCGCCGCGCGGTTCTATGCTCTGCCCTCTGCTGGTGCGACCGCCAGCGAAATCGGTCCAATACAGGCACACGCACCGACAGGAATACCGACCTGCTCGTCGATCGCCCGGCCGTCGATCTTCACTTCGGTCGCGCTTCGCACCAGCAGCCGCCCGTCACGAATGTGCAAAACGGCCGGGGCGGCCATCTGGTCAGCTCGGATGTGGGCCAGCGCCCCCGGACCGAGCACGACAGACTTGTCCATCAGTATGACGCGTAGAGCGTCACCGCTTGGTAGCCGGCAGCCCGACAGGTGCAGCACCGCCGAGGTACTGGCCGCACTCGGCAGCGTGAACTTCACGACGCATCTCGGCCCAAGCGAAATTCGATCGCCGTCCGACAGCAGCTTCCGCTGCACCGGCATGTCGTTGACCCGAACCGGCGCCTCCGACGACAAGAAGTAATCATCATCCTGCCGTTCAATCGTCACCACAGGCAAGCCGGCCTCGGCCAGCAGGGCCAGATCCGGCCGTCGCGAGGAGCTGATCGGCCCGATCGTGACTCGCGGCTGCNNAGGAAGCTGCCCGCCGTATCGACCTGCAGTATGAAGCGATCGGGAATGACGCCACCTGCGGCGTGCCCTTTCGCCGGCTTTGCGGGCGGCACAATCTCGGTGCGGTCCGCCTCACGTGTCAGCGCGGGAGGCCCGACCGGCAAACCGCTTGCCGTGAACCAACCCAAAGGACCCCGTCGCAAGCTCTCAGTCCCGGCGGCGGCTTGTTCGGCATGCCGACACGCCTCGGCCAGCCAACCGGCCTCAGAATGGGCCGCCGACAACCGATGCAGGATCTCGGCCGCCTGGCGGGGTTGACCACGCTCCAGGCAGCCTGCGGCACCGCGGCACTCACACAACAACCGGGCCAATTCCTGAATCTGCAGCGTCGGGTTCGTCAGCGAGCCCAGGTGCTCTAGCATGGCCTCGGCAGCGTCGAGCCTTCCCTGGTTGATCGCCTTGCCGGTCTGATCGGCAACCAGCGAGGTGGCCCGATCCATCAAATCAGCCGTTCGTGGGTTGCTGGCGTGCGCCTGGCGAGCTTCGCGAAGAGATGCGATCGCCAGAGCCCAGTCTTGCCTGTTCAGCGCCTGCTCGGCTCTGTTGAGGGCCTGCTCGGCCTTGGCCCTGCGAGCCTCCGCTTCTCCGCGGAGCGCTTCGGCGCTCTGGCCTGAGGCATCAGCCAGTGCTTGTTCGCCAAGGGACAGCCACCCCTCACGGATGTGCTGCCGCGCCGCGGTCACCAGCCCTGCCCGTTGCCGTTCTGCTTGCTGGCGGTTTGCGATGGCATCGGTCACCGCGGTGCGGAGGGCAGCCGTTTCCGGCAGGTTGCCCCCCAACCGCTCCGCCTTCTCGCAATCCGCCAAGGCCTGGCTGAGCCGCTCGGCCGAGAGGTGATTCTGCCCCCGGGCAACCAGATTCCGGACGAGTTGGCCGACCAACTCCTGGCCATCCCGATGCGTCCGGAACTCCTCGGTCCGAGCCAGCTCATATGCCTCGTCCAGCCGGCCGTCCTTCAGCGCAGTTGCAGCTTGTTTGATCTTCAGGATCAGCACTGATCGGACTCCTGCCCACAGAACCCCTGCCGCCAATCACCACCAGTATACCCGTTTCGAACCAGCCCCAGTTACGGGGTCAGGGTATTTGTGCCGGGCTGTCCCAGAGCCACTGGCATGTTCGGTTCCGCGGCCACCGCCTCAACCTGGGACGGTTTGCCGCTGAAGTGCTCTTCCACCTGGGCCAGCAGGTCCTTCTCGCTGATCACGTCGATCTCGATCGGCTGCACGAACTTGGCCTCGTGGGCCAGGACACGTTCAGCCACATCGAGCCGCTTTTTGATGTCGCCGATGAGCTTCTCGGTCTGGGCCAGCTTGCTGTTGTCCACCTGCACGTGCGTGGTGGTCGAAGCAGCCTTCACCAGCCGATACTGGCTGTCCAGAGCCGCGATCCGATCCTCGAGGCGGGCCTTTTCGCCACGGGTTCGCTCGAGCATCTGCATGGCGGCTTGAAGCGATTTCTGACGCGTGTCGAGCAGCCGCTGCTTGCCGGCCATCACCACCTCGGCCTCTTTGTACCGGTCAAAGGCTCTGGCCAACTCGGCCTTGACCTGATCATGGGTGTACTCCAGCCCGCCAAAGACATAGCGAACCCGCTGTGTCTTCAGCGTATCACCCAACTTGGTGATTCGGACCTTTTCCACCGCAAGAGAGGTCTGTCCTCGCTGAATCTCCTCCCCGAGGTTGGCGATCTCAACCTCTTCCTTGGCGATCAGCCCGACGTTCGCCTGCATCTCGGGGATGATGTCTTCCAGCAGGTCCCTGGCCCGCTGCAGCTCAAATTCGATCGGCACCGAGTCGCGGACCGCCGTCCGCACCGTTTAGGTGGACGTCCAGACGTAGCTGCCCAGATCGGTCCCAAACAGCAGACCGGCCGTCAGCCCCAGACCCGTCAGCCCGATCACCCCAAACTTGATGGTTTTCCTTATCATCGTAAGTCTCCTTCCTGAAAGAGCTTATGGCTATCGAATCCCCTTGGACCACACCGGCCCACACCGCTGTAGTCAGCCTCGCGGGACATTTGTTACAGAAAAACGGGGGTCCGACATGAAAGGGAATCAGGGGGCGAACCCGACGCAGGGGCCCCGCAGGAAGGCAAGGCTCCGGCGGGGTCTGCCGGCAGTCTGCGGTCGAAGTGATTACACCTTCGGAGCGGCCTTGCTGTGCTCGACGGCAGCGGCAGCACCGCCGCGTTTGAGCGCTTCGATGGCGTTCTGTACTTCCTTCATCTCGTACTCGGCGATGCGCTTGAGCCGACGTTCGTGCCGGCCACCTTCGAAACCGGTATTGAGATAGACATCCACGATGCGACGCGTCAGTTCCTCCCCGATCAGATCGGCGGGCAGGCAGAGAACGTTGGCATTGTTGTGCCGGCGAGCCATCTCCGCGGTCAGCTCGTCGTGGCAGCAGGCAGCACGAATACCATGGACTTTATTGGCCGAAATCGACATTCCGATCCCCGTGCCGCACAGCAAAATGCCCAGATCGGCCTTGCCGGAAGTCACCATCTTACAGGTGGGGTAGGCCGCATCCGGGTAATCACAGCTTGCCGGGCTGTTGGTGCCCATGTCCAGAACCTCGTATCCCTTGGAGGCCAGCATGGACTTGATCTTCTCCTTGGTCGCATATCCCCGATGGTCTGATCCGATGGCCACTTTCAAAGAGCTATCTCCTTCAGCCGGTTTCTCAATGCCCGCTCAAGTCTATCGGCGCACTGCCTGTATACCTCGTCGCTGCCACCGACGGGATCGTCGATGTCCTCTTCGTCAATGGTTCTGACCTGGGTCCCGGCACCGGGCCCCAGTGAGGCCACCATTGTCGCATGACTACCGGTCATGGCCAAGATGTAATCTGCCCGGCCGACCAGATCCGAGGTCAGGGCCTGGGAGCGATGGGTGGAAATGTCGATCCCCCTGCCCTCAAGGGCCCTGACCGCCGCGGCCGAGGCAGGGGCCCCCGGAAAAGCACCTGTCCCGGCCGACTCCACCGTATACCCCCGAGCCTCGAGCTCGTTTACCGCACACCCGATCTTCTCAGCAAGCAGTCTTCGAAGCAGACCCGCGGCCATCGGGCTCCGGCAGGTGTTCCCGCTGCAAACCAGCAGAAAAGTCACATGGGCCAGCCGACGAATGGTGCGGTCGTCCAACACACCCTCCCGGAGAAGCTCGTAACCCTTGTCATCAACCCGAACGATCGTGGAGGGCCTGGCGTAACGGGTTCGGCCGGCGTCCAGCACCAGGTCCACGTACCCGCCCAGAGCCTGCAGACACTCGTCCGCGTCGACCGGGGCCGCCTCTCCGCCAGGGTTGGCACTGGCCGCCACAACCGGAACCTGCGCCTTGACCAGCATCTCGGCCGCCACGCGGTCGTCGGGGCAGCGAATGCCGACCGTACCGTTGTGATACATCGTTTCCGCCCGTTTGATGGAAACTTCCCGGACGATCGCCGCCGCCTCGATATCGGGGACGTGAAAGACGAGGGTCAGCGGACCGGGCCAGGCCCTCTCGGTCAGCCGGCGCCCGAGCCCGGCCAGCCCGGGCACGAAACGCTCCACGGCCGATCGCGAACCGATGTGAACGGTGAACGGCTTCGTGTCAACCCGTTGCTTGACCGTCCGCAGGCGGGCCACCGCATCGGGATCGACGGCATTGGCGCCCACGCCGTAGACGGTCTCAGTGGGGAAAACCACCAGGCCACCCGCGGCCAGACAAGCCGCCGCCTCGCTCAGTTGGGCGCCGCAGTCGGTGTTCCGATCTATCTTCAGCAACCGAGTATTCATGCGTTGCTCCGCCAGAGGCGAGGCGATTATCAAGATCGTCGCGAGGACTGTCAAGAAAACGCTCGCCTTTCGACACCAACCTGCTTGCACCCATCACCGATACGTGCGAAATCAGGCCTGTTCAAGTATGATTCGATTGGAAATAAACCGCGTGGAGGTCCTGGGATGCTTCGATATGCCATTTGTACGGTGACGGCGTTTCTGGCGGCAGCGGGTGCGGCAGAGGCGAGCGAGAGCGCCCCGACGTCGAGACCCGTGGTGTGCGAGAAGGCCGACGGCTACCACGGCATCTGGTACGCCGGAGGCGAGTTGCCCGGCGAGTACCGGTACCAGTTCAGCGGCGGCCTGGCTACATTCTCGCCACAGCACGTGCCGATGGCGTTCTATGCCGCGAAAGCGGACAAGACCTTCTTCGTTTACGGCGGCATGCCGGCGGACGGCCACCGGATCGAAGAGAACCGACGGCTGCTGATTGTGGTCTCCTGCTTCGACCACAAAACCGGGATGGTGCCTCGTCCACGGATTCTTTTGGACCGCCAGACGGACACTCCTTTTGAGAACCCCACGCTGGCAATGGACCCGGAGGGTTACCTTTGGGTGTTTGTCGGCTGTCACGGCACGGCCAGACCCTCATACGTTTTCCGCAGCAGCGAGCCTTACTCGATCGATTCCTTCAGCCAGGTCGCCGAAACGGAATTCTCGATGCCTCAACCATGGCACGTGGAGGGGCAAGGCTTTGTTCTGCTGCACACCGCGTATGACGGTCCCGTCAGCCGGCTCTGCGCGATGACCAGCAGGGACGGCGCTTCGTGGTCGCAGCCTGCCGTCCTTGCGTCGATCGAAGCCGGCCACGATCACGTCAGTTGGCGATACAAGAACAAAATCGGCGTCGCCTTCGACTACTGCCCCAAGCAGGGGGCGAACAACGCTCGTACCAATCTCTACTACATCGAGACCCGCGATGCCGGCAAGACCTGGGTGAACGCCAAGGGCGAGAAGCTCGATCTGCCGCTGACAGCCGTCGACAACAAAGCCTTGGTCCGGTCGTACGAAACGAGCCGCCGGCTGACCTACGTGAAGGACGTCACCTTCGACACGCGGGGTAACCCGATCATCCTTTTCCTCCTTGCCAAGGGGTATCGGCCCGGACCGCTGAGCGGCCCTCGAATCTGGACGACGGCTCGATGGCGGGGCCGCGATTGGGAATTCGCCGGAGTCATCCGCTCGGACAACAGCCTCGAGGCCGGCTGCCTGCTCTTCGAGAGGATGGACCGCTGGTGGATGATCGCCCCCACCGACAAGGGAGCCGCGCCCTTCTACCTTGGCGGCGAGGTGGTGGCGTGGTTCTCACGCGATCAGGGAGCCTCATGGGCCCGCTGGACGTTGACTGAAAAGAGCGAGTTCAACCACACCGGGGTCCACCGGCCGGTCGACGCGAGTCCCGGGTTCTGGGTGTTCTGGGCCGACGGCGACGCCCGGCAGCCCTCCGAATCGCGACTCTACGTCGCCGACCGCGAGGGCATCGTGTACCGCCTGCCGACGAAGATGACAAACGAGTTCGAGAAGCCCGCCGTCATGCCCATTCCGTCTGCCCGCAGACCGGCCAGCACCCCGGCCAGCTTTCCCACAAGCAAGCCGACAACCACGCAAGAAGAGTGACGGCGGCCAGAGTCGGTGCTCCCCTCCGGCGTCCGCGGCCGGTCCCGGCTTTTCTGTTCGCCCGGAGTGGGTGAGCACGGGCCTTCCTTGTGGTGCCGACGCCCTCGTCGGCACTTCGGCATGTAAGCATTCGCTCGGCGAGCTGCTGAAGGATTGGCGGCGAACACCTGACCGCGTAAGAGTGCGGCACAACTCAGGGGGCCGACGAGGGCGTCGGCCCTACTCGTATCGCCGGTCCGAGGGTTACCCAGGCGGGCAAACACCGTCTCGGGCGACTCCTCCAGCCGAGACGAGACCGGGTGCGGCGATTGCGGGCCTATTCGCCGCAAGAACTGCGGTATGTAGCTTGACCATGCGGGCCGTGGCTGCTGGCGCTTGCCGTGGCGAACAGTCACGACCTCAACGCGCCGTTGCCTCTCCATCCTTTCCGTTGCCCAACTTGACAATCCGAGGAGTCGCCTTTATGGTTGCCGTCGAATCGGCCTGCGCAGCCACGTTGGCGATCTGCCTAACTCGCTGCTGGGCAGGTGGTTACGGACAGCAGACGGAAAATGGTGATTCCGGAAATCACCCGTTCAAGTCTGCGTCCAGGCCACTACGATATGAATGCAGGCGATCGCAGGGTACCGGTCCTCTGAGACCAGGCGTTGGCTGCGGTCGCTGAAGGAAGCCAGCCGGATTCGCCCCGGGCTTTCACCAACGCCTGGTGGTGGATGAGGTTGGCCTTTTCGTTTCATCTCCCACCTATATGGTCGACCTCGCAGATGGTGCGGCACGCGTAAGGCCGCGCGGAGACAAGGCACCCCGGCCGTTTCAAGGGCGGTCTTTTCAGGGAGCATGGGCGCATGGCAGACGAAGAACTCGAAGATCAGCAGTCAGACGACGTCGAAGAACAAGATGAGCAGCCCGAGGAGCAGGAAAAGAGCCTCCAGGAGAAACTGAAGGAGGTCGTGGACGTCCAGGTCGAGGACCTCGGCGGGCTCCGCAAGAAGCTGACCATCACCGTTCCTCGCGACACGATCGGCGAGCAGCTTGACGAGCAGTACGGTCAGATGCGCAACGAGGCCGTCGTGCCCGGCTTCCGAAAGGGAAGGGCCCCGCGGCGGCTTCTGGAAAAGCGGTTTGGCAGGGACGTCAACGCCACGCTCATCCAGCAGATGCTCGGCACGGGCTACATGGCCGCCGTGGACAAGGCCGACCTGAAGGTCATCGGCGACCCGCTGATCTGGGTCAAGCGCAAGGACAACGAGGGCAAAGAGGGCGAAGAACTCGCAGACGTGCAGACCGCCATGGAGGAGATCGAGCTTCCGGATGACGGGCCGCTGACGTTCGCCTGTGAGGTGGAGATTCGGCCGGAGTTTAATCTCCCCGAAATCGAGAACATCCCGCTGGAAAAACCGGTGGTGACCGTGACCGACGAGGACGTCCAGAACCAGCTCGAACGCTTCCGGGCCACGCGCGGCACCTACGAGGTGATCCATGAAGACGGAGCGGTCGAACCCAACGACATGCTCTATGTCGATCTCAAGATGACCTGCGACGGGACGGTGCTCAAGGAACAGCAGATGGTCCGGATGGCGGCCCGGGGACAGGTCATCGAGGGCGTGACCCTGGAGACGCTGGGCGAACTCCTGGCCGCAGCCAAGACGGGCGAAACACGCACCGCGTCCGGGCAGATCCCCGACGACTACGTGAAGGCGGAGTGTCGCGGAAAGCAGGCTGATTTTGAGTTCACCATCCGCGAGATCCAGCGGCTCAAGCTGCCCGAACTCAACGAGGAGTTCTTCAAGGGCCTGGGCTTCGAAGACGAACAGGAATTCCGCGACTTCATTCGCAAGGACCTCGAAAGCCGGATCGGAGAGCAGGTCCGCCAGGTGATGGCGGGTCAGGTCTACAAATACCTCGAAGACAAGACCTCGTTCGAGTTGCCCCCGCGCCTGTCCGAGCGGCAGGCCGACCGCGTGCTCATCCGGCACATGGTCGAACTCTATCGCCAGGGCGCTTCCCAGGCCGAGGTCGAGAAGCGAAAAGACGAGATCAAGACCAGTTCCCGAGAGCTGGCCACCCGAGAGATGAAGCGGTTCTTCATCATGGAGAAGCTCTCCGAAGCCTTTGAGGACATCGAGGTGAGCGAAGGTGAGATCAACAACCTGATTGCCACCATCGCCTACCGGCAGGGGCGGCGATTCGACCGCGTTCGGGACGAGTTGGCCAAAGAGGGTGGCCTGACCAACCTGTACCTGCAGATACGCGACGAGAAGCTCATCGAACGGCTGATTGGAAAGGCTCAAGTGACGGAGAAGACGCCCGAGCCCAAGTGAGGGTCACCCGGACAACCATCGGCCCATCTGAGGGCAAGAACGGCAACGGGTTGGCCGATGATGCTGTGGGCGAGTACCGTGCAGGCGTCTGCTGTCGTAGAATAAGGCTGCCGACGACCTGACGCCCGGGCGTCAGTCCCGTAACCGGAAAGGACGTTATGAACCATCCTTGCGACATTCTCCGGACAATCAACCAGCAGACACCGCCCTACCAGCGGTACCGCGAGATGTCCATCGAGGACATGCTGCTGGAAAACCGCATTATCTTTCTCGCCGGACCGATCCACGATCGCACGGCGAGCATCGTGATCATGCGGCTGCTCTACCTGCAGTCGATCAAACCGGACCAGCCGATCAATCTGTACATCAACTCGCCCGGGGGACTGGTGGACCAGACGCTGGCGATTTACGACACGATGCAGTTTCTGAGCTGCGACATCGGCACCTACTGTATCGGGCAGGCGGCCAGCGGAGCGGCGATCATCCTGGCGGCCGGCACCAAGGGCCAGCGATACGCCCTGCCCAACGCCAAGATCATGCTGCACCAGCCTTACAGCGGAATCACCGGCCAGGCCGAGGACATCCGCATCCAGGCCGAGGAGATCCTCAAGGATAAGAAGCTGCTGAATGCCATCCTGGCCAAGCATACCGGCCAGGACCCCGAGAAGATCGCCAAGGAGATCGAACGCGACCGGTTCATGGACGCCAAGGAAGCCCTGGCCTACGGACTGGTCGACGAGATTCTCGCACACGAGAAAGATAAGAAAAAGAAGAAGTCGTGATGCCGTGATTGCGGGCGAGCATTCGCTCGACCCGTCGGCGAGATGATCCAGTGGAACGTCTGATACGAGAAGCCTTCATGAGCAATCTAGTTCCCATCGTGATCGAGAAAACAGGCCGCGGAGAACGAGCCTATGACATCTATTCGCGGCTCCTGCGAGACCGTATCGTCTTCC
>MTKZ01019162.1_pt4 | contig 15527 bp, 17 predicted proteins | sample 1042781 | NCBI WGS metagenome assembly MTKZ01 (sample SAMN06212207, study PRJNA360539) | anaerobic digester metagenome | biome: Wastewater treatment plant; material: sludge; isolation source: anaerobic digester fed with sludge from wastewater treatment plant | place: Denmark: WWTP Viborg ...
GCGGGATACTTCTTTTGGTTGTAAAGGCCGGTGGCGCGGCCGTGTTGCAAGACGCGGTTGCGGAAGACGAGTTCGAAAAACAGGAAGGCCGCGAGCAGCAGGGCCAGGATGAGCAGCGCTTTGAGCAGAAGGGAACGGAGTTTGGGCTTCATGCAGTTTTCCTCTGCCGCCGCAGGGGCAGCACGAGCGCGTCCAGAATCAGGAAAAACAACGCCAAAACCGCCGGGAAGGCGTATTGTTCCTTGAGCGCGCTGATATTGCGGTTGCGTTCCCTGCCCTTTTCCACGGAATAGATGTTGCGCAGGATTTGATCCAGGTCGCCCTGACCGGATGAAAGCGAAAAGTATTGTCCGCCGCCGGCCGTCGCTATCTTTTCCAGCGCCGCGGCATCGAGTTTGGAAAAAGCCTTCCTGCCGGTGGTGGGATCATTTACTTCCATTCCTTCCGGAGTGCCCACACCCATGGTGTAGATCCTCACACCGGCTGAGTTGAGCCGTTTGGCCTGCGCCAGGGCCGAGGTTCCCAGATCCTCGCCGTCGGTGATCAGCAGCAGCACGTTGTTTCCGCCCGAAGCCTGAAAACCTTGCTCCGCCAGGGCCAGGGCACCGCCGATGTCGGTTCCCAACTGGACCACGGAACTCGTCGTCAGGCTGTTGAGGACCAGGGTGGCGCTTTCGTAATCATCGGTGAGCGGGCATTCCAGCGTGGCTTTGCCGGCAAAAGCGATGATCCCCACGCGGTCGCCCCGCAATTTATCGATAAAGGCGTCCATTTGCAGTTTGGCGCGGATCAGCCGGGACGGAGCCAGATCCGTGGCGTCCATGCTTTTGGACACATCCAGGCAGACCATGATGTCCAGGCCTTGGGATTCGAAGTTTTTCATCTCGTAATCCCATTGCGGGCGGATCAGGGCAAAGACCACGAAAACAAGCGCCAGCAGGAGCAGGACGACCTTCAGGGTCTGGTAAAAGGGCGACATCCGGCTCAGATATTGGTCCATGAACTGCGTCTCGGCGTATTTGGCAAAGCGCTTCTGCCGCCGTTTCTGCAGCAGGGTCAGCGCAAAGACCAGAGGGATCAGAACGGCCAGGAGCAAGAGATGCCAGGGATAATAAACGTTCACGCGGTCACTCCGGTAGAATGGGGATGTAAAGCAGGCGCAAAGCGAGTTCCGCCAGCAGCAGCAGGAAAGCCAGCCAAAGCAGGGGCATGAACCTGTCCGCCCAAATGTAGTGCACCTTGGCGCTGTAATCCGTCTTTTCCAGGTCGTCGATGGTGGCCATGACCTTTTGCAACTGGTCCTTGTCGCCGGCCAGGGCGGCCTTGCCGGTTCCTGTGATCCCGGCCACGCGGTCGAGGGTCTCCATGTCCAGCTCGACCAGGACCTTCTGGTAAAAACTTCCGAATCTGGGATCGACCACCGGGTAGTCCACATAACCGTTGCGGCCCACACCGATGGGATAGACCTTGATGTTGAATTCTTTGGCCATCCGCGCGGCGCTGATGGGATCGATCTCCCCGGTGTTGCTCACGCCGTCGGTGATGAGGATCACGACCTTGCTTTTGGCCTTGCTGTCTTTGAGCCGGGCGACAGATTTGGCCAGGCCGAGGCCGATCGCGGTGAAAGAGGCTTCCTGATTGACCTCCAGGCGGTCGAGCTGTTCCTGGACAGCCATGTGGTCGAAGGTCAGAGGGCTTTGGGTGAGGGCGTATTCGGAAAAAGCGACCAGGCCGAAGCGGTCGTTGGGGCGTTTGCTGATGAAATCCTTGGCGACTTTGACGGCCGCGCCGAGGCGGTTTTGCGGGGCAAAGTCCATGGCCAGCATGGAGCCGCTGATATCCACGGCCAGCACGATGTCCACGCCGCGGCGGTTGATGTCCCGCGTGCCTTTTCCCCAGCGGGGTTGGGCGATGGCCAGGATCAGCGCCGTCAGGATCAGGGCGCGCAATGCGGGAAAGAAATAACGCCAAAACCGGTTGTCACCCGCGATCTGCCTCAGGATACGTACGCGCGTGAACGGCAGGCGCAGCTGCCTCCGGCTTTGTTTTTTGAACTGGAACCACAAGAGCAGCGGAACCACCAGCAGAGCCACAAGCCACCAGGGATTGGCGAATTTAAGCATTCTCGCTTCCTTGGGAGGCAAGGGCGCGTTGCAACTCCGCCAGTTCGTAAGACTGCAGCCAGCCGCGGAACCAGGCCATTGCTTCCTCCGCTTCACCTGGCGAGGGTATATACTTCGCGAATTTAACTCGGTCGCAATAGCGGAGGAATCTGATCACTTCGGTCGTTTTGTCGATAAAGATCTTGTAGGTGGCCTGCATGATCTCGGAAGTGGTCATTTCCACGGCCGCAAAGCGGTAGCGCGCCTCCAGAAATTCCCGCATGATCATGGAAAGTTCGTAATGATGGCGGATGTATTCGCCTTGGGCCAGGAGATCCAACGAGTTCAACTCATCCAGTTTGTTGAGCGCGATCTTCCAGGGAGGCAAGGCCTGTTCGGGCACGGGTTTGGTTTCGGGTTCGGCAGCAGCCTGCTGTGGCGGTTTGGCTCGCTTCAGCCAGAAATACAGGCCCAAAAGCGCCAGCAGCAGCGCCAGCAGCGCGGGATAAGCCCAAAACGGCAGTTGCCATCTGTATTTCTCCACAGGTTTGATGTCCACCAAAGTGGTGTCTTTTTCGCCCCGCACCGGGATGATGTTGAGTCGGAAGCGCTCGGTGGAATAAGCTTCGCCGTCCGGATTGGCCAGTTGGACGCCCAAGGCAGGAAAACTCTGCGATCCGGGTAAAAGCGGAACAATGGTCAGCCGCAGCCAGCGCAACTGACCGCCTTTGCCGACTTTTTCGACTTTCAGGACCTGGAAATTGGACAGGCTGTCCGGCAAGGCCACATCGTTGAGGGAAACGTCAGCCTGGATGTTCAGTTGGAAACGGTCGCCGACGCTGAGGTTGTCCGCCCCGGTCAGGCTTTGGCGGATATTGGCCGCGCCGAGAAAGGCCAGCCATAATGCCAGCAAGCAAAATAGGATTGCCTTTTTCATCCGCGGCTCCGGCGGCGCTGCCTGCGGCGTTCAAAGAACTCGCGCAGGACATCCACGTGCGAGTCCGCGCTGCTGATCAGCATGTGGTCGACTTTCATGTCCCGCAGGCTTTTCACGAGATCAGCCTGCTGCCGTTTGATGATGAGGTCGTAAGCCTCGCGGAAACCGGGTTTGGAGCTGTTGAAATAGAGCGATTCCCCGGTCTCGGGATCGTAAAGGTTGAGGACCCCTGCCTCCGGCAGGGTGAGTTCGGCGTCGTCCAGAACCTGCACGGCGATCACGTCGTGCTTCTGGGCCAGGAGCTGCAAGGGTTTCCGGTAGCCATCATCCATGAAATCCGAGAGGATGAAGACCACGGAGCGTTTCTGCAGGATGAGGTTGGCGAAGGTAAAGGCGTCCGTCAGCGAAGTACCGTTGTTTTTCGGCTCCAGATAGAGCACGTCGCGCAGTATTTCCATCGCTTTGTTGCGTCCCTTGCGCGCCGGGAGGTATTTTTCCAATTGGTCGGAAAACATGATCAGGCCGACCTTGTCGTTGTTGGATAGCGCGGAAAAGGAGAGCAGGGCGATGATCTCGGCCAGGCGTTCTTTTTTCAGGATGCGGCGGGTGCCGAAATTCTGCGAGGCGGAAACGTCCACGATGAAGATGACATTTAGTTCGCGGGTTTCCTGATATTTCTTCACATAGGGCACGCCCAGGCGGGCGGAAACGTTCCAGTCGATGTCGCGGTAGTTGTCGCCGCTCTGGTATTCGCGGACCTCGGCGAATTCAAGGCCCTGGCCTTTGAAGCTGGAGTGGTATTCGCCGCTGAAAACCTCGCTGACCACGTTTCTGGTGCGGATCTCGATCTTCTCGATCTGAGCAAGGATCTCCGCCGGGGTGCGGGATGGCATCGTCGCTCGCTTTTAGGGAACTTCTATCTCGTCAAAGATACGGGTGATGATCTCGTCCGTGCTGATCTGTTCGGCCTCCGCCTCGTAGGAAAGGATGATGCGGTGGCGCAGGACGTCTTTTCCAACTTCCTTGATGTCGTCCGGGATCACGTAGCCGCGGTGCTTGATATAAGCGTGGGCTTTGGCCGCACGGGCCAGGTAGATCGTGGCGCGGGGCGAGGCGCCATATTGGATGAGGCCGGTCATGGAAGAAATGCGCGGATAGCGCTGCGGAAAACGCGTGGCCTGCACCAGATGGAGGATATATTCCTTCAGTTTTTCTTCCATATAGAGTTCCGAGATGACTTCGCGCATTTGGTCGAGGGCTTCCGGACGCAGGATCTGCCGGACTTTCAGCTCGCGCTCCGTGACCATGCGGTCCAAGATCGCCCGCTCTTCCTCAAAACTGGGATATTTGATGCGCAGTTTCATCAAAAACCGGTCGATCTGCGCTTCCGGGAGCGGATAGGTGCCCTCGTGTTCGATGGGATTTTGGGTGGCCATCACAAAGAAAGGCTGCGGCAGGTCGTAAGTGGTGTCGCCGATGGTGACCTGACGTTCCTGCATCGCTTCCAGTAAGGCGGATTGGACCTTGGAGGGCGCGCGGTTGATCTCGTCGGCCAGGATGAAATTGGCAAAAACGGGGCCCTTTTTCGGCGTGAATTCGCCCGTTTTCTGGTTATAGATCAGCGTTCCGGTGATATCGGCGGGCAGCAGGTCCGGAGTAAACTGGATGCGCTTGTAAGAGGCGTCGAAGACCTGCGCGAGGGTGCTGATGATCAGGGTTTTGGCCAGGCCGGGAACGCCTTCGATGAGCACATGGCCGTTGGCTAGCATGCCGATCAGAAGCCGGCTGATGATGGCTTCCTGGCCCACGATCACCTTGGCGATCTCGGCCCGCAGGACATCAAGGATGGCCGAGCTTTCCATTACGCGCTGGTTGATCTTTTCTATGTTGTAAGGATCCCCGGTGGCGCCGGAGGATTTGCCTTTCTCGCGAGCCTCAGGATCCGTCAGGAAGTCCAGGTTGTCGTTGTTCATGTATGAAACTCCCGAAATTTATCTTTCCGATAACGAAAATCGGGAACAGGGCTGATCCTGATTCCCGATCTCCTCACAAATAGCATTGTTTTAGGCAGGCATGGCCTGAAGCGTTCGTAACTCCGTCAGGAAGTGGCTTTGCGCACTTTGTTGGCTTTCAGGCAGGAGGAACAGACCTTCACCTTGTGGATCCCGCCTTCGGTAATGGCGCGGATCTCATGCAGGTTGGGATAAAAACGGCGTTTGGTGGCGTTCAGCGCGTGGCTGCGATGGTTGCCGACCTGGGCCTGTTTTCCGCATATATCGCATATTCTTGACATCTTTCACCGTCCAGTTTTCATTCTTTGAAGCCAAAAAATCCCAGGCCCCCTTTTTGACAAGGATTATTTGCGCGCATCATAGCGTCTGTGCAACCGGATTGGCTGGAGCCGGGCAGCGAAGTGAGTATCGGCTTCTGCAAGATTCCTGGGACAGAGTGGCAAAACCTTTAGTGCAGGTTTTGCGGCAGGCGGATGTCGAACTTGCTGCCGTGCGGTTTGACGGGCTGGTAATCCAGTTTTCCGGAGTGCTCGGCAACGATCTTGGCGCTCAGGGGCAAACCCAGCCCGGTGGCGGTTTCCTTGCCATAGATGATGAAGGGCTCGAACAGCCGTGGCACGATGCTTTCCGGAACTCCCGGCCCGTCGTCGGCGACGGAAATCTGCAGCCAGCCCGTGCTCATACTGGCGGTGATCTTGATCTCTCCCTTGCCGCTCATGGCTTCGGAACTGTTGCGCAGCATGTTCACGATCACAAGGCGGATGCGTTCCTCGTCGAAATAGACGGGCTCGGAGCATTTATTCTCAACGGTCAATTTGATACCGCGCCCTTTGAGAGAGACGCCGTAACTGGAATCAATATCGTTCAGGAACGCGAATAAATCTACCTTACGGACGTTTAGCTCGGTCCGTGTGTTCTGCACCAGGTCCCTGATCTCGCGCACGTTGCTTTCCAGCAATTGGGCTTGTCTGATGATGCTCCGCGTGAATTCCCCGCTGTCCGGATAGATGCCCTCGATCATTTGCGCCGTCAGCGAGATTATGGTCAAAGGGGTCTTGATATCGTTGAGGATCTTGCCAGCGGTGATGTTTACGGCCAGCAGGTGGCTGTTCAGGCTGTTGGACTCCAGCATCGCGGTCAACATTTTCTCGTTTCCCTTGATGTGCGGAGCGATCTCCCGGATCAGGTTTGCCGAAACGACAGGATGATAGAAACAGATGATGCCGAAATCCGCACGTGGGATCTCCATGATCTCGGAGTCCTCGAGGAACCTGACCTTGTCGGTAGCCGAGCCGGACGCGATCCAGCCCGCGCCGAAATAATCCCCTTTGGCCAATTTTCGGGCTGGAAGTTTCACGCGGGGATCTGCCGGCACTTCAACCTTGCCTGAGCAAATGAAATAAATCGTCTGCTCGGTGAATTCATCGGATGTGATTTCTTCGCCCTTGGCATGTTTGATCCGTTTCAATCCTTTGGTCACATCTTCCACGATGTCTGGATGCATTCCGGCAAACAAGCCAAAATTCAGGTCTTTCTCGCCTTTGATCTTTGCACTCATAGTTGCTCCTATATGTAAGACAGCCTTGTCAATTACCTCTTTTGGGCGTCCGCGAAACAAGTCAATGTTTTTCTGCTTTTCCAGCGTTTCTGCCAGCTTGTTCCCCGCTCAAACCTCGATCGATTGCCCATGGCCTACTTCGCACCGACTTCCCGTCCATCTGGCGGGAAGCTATCAGGATACTGCCAGGAAGCTTCCCAGCTGGGAAACAGGGCTGAGAAATGACTTTCTCAAAGTTTTCACCCACTGAAAAATCCGTTTACCGGATCGCGTCAGTGAAGGCCGAGACCCGCCAGCCAGCCGGTGGAAAAGGCCATCTGGATGTTGAAGCCCCCGGTGGGAAGGTTGTAATCCAGGATCTCGCCCGCGCAATACAGGCCCGAACAGAGTTTGGACTCCAGCGAGCGCGCTTTGATTTCACTCAGCGGAATTCCGCCCGAAGTGGCCATCGCCGTTCGCAGGGATTCGACTTCCGCGATAGTGAAAGTCAGTCCGGAAAGCTGCTCGACCAGCCTATTGCGTGTGTCTCTGGTAACCGCGCTGCAGATCTGGCCTGGATCGATCGCCGCAGAAACCAGGATCGCGGACAGCAAACTCTCCGGAATTTGGAATCTTTTTAGCGCTTGCAGCAACGATTGGCGCGGATGGAGCCGGATGACCTCCGCCACGCGCTCAGCCGCCCGGGGCAACAGATTCAGGACGATCCTGTCACCGCGCCCGAGCAGATGGGAATGGTCAAGGATCAGCGGACCGGAGAGTCCTTCATGCGTCCAGAGGACATCCCCGCGAGCCCGGATCCTTGCGCCTTGCGCGTAAAAAACCGCTTCCGCCTGTTTGACCGACACTCCGGCGCAGGCTTTGAAAAAACCAAATCCTTTGATCCTGACCGACGCCAAAGCTGGCCTGGGAGCGACTATCAAATGCCCCAAAGATCTTGCCAAAGCGTAGGCCGAGCCATCCGAACCGGTTTGCGGCCAGGAACTGCCTCCGCCAGCCAGGATGAGCCTTTCGGCCTGGTAAATAGATTTGTCGGCTGTCTCCACGAAAAAGCGATCCTGCCTCCGGACGCTGGCCACACGGGCGTTGAAAACCAGGCGGGCTCCAGCTTGGACGGCCGATCCGAGCAGCGCGTTGCGGACGTCTTCCGCCCGCAGCGAGGCTGGAAAGACCTTGCCGTCGGGTCGCGCAAGCGTGGGACAGCCTGCCTTTTCCACTAGCTCGCGAAACTTGACATTGTCCATAAGGTAGAACGCCGGTTTCAAAAAAGCGTAGTTCTTTCCGCAGACCTTGAGAAATTCCGTCCTGTCGAGGGCGTTGGTAAAGTTGCACTGTCCGCTGCCGCTGAGCAGGAGCTTATTTCCGGCAAAGGGATTGCGCTCCAGTAAAAGGGATCCCTGGCCGCAGGAGATAGCGGCTCCCAGCCCGGCCGGGCCGCCTCCGATGATGATCGTCGAGACCGCGGACGCCATCCGGCCTTACTTTTTCAGCCTGGCTTTGGTGAAAGTGGCGGCCGGGATAGGAATGTCAAACTGGATGCTGTCCACGAAATATTCGGTGCCCTTGCCGTCCTTGAGTTCGTCCTTAAACAGGATGTAGCGCGGATACCAACGGTTTCCGGTCTTTGTCACATTGGAAAATTTAAGCGATTTCAAGAGTTTTCCGCTTTTGGCATAGAGCAGTTCGTAGAGGACCACATAACGGGATTTGTCCACGTAGATCTTACGTTTTGCGTAGGCCAGGCCTGGCTTTTTGGCCATCAGCGTGAGGATCCAGCAAGCGCGCCCGTCGTAGGTGATTTCGCCGTCCACGCCGGCCGAATAGTCCTGGCTGAGTTTGTCCTCCTCCATAAAATCCTCGTAGGAAAGGTCGCTGCCCATCACCGACTGTTTGAGCATGTTTCCGGAGATCTGGATGGTGCGGTCTGTGCCGGGATCGTAGATCCAAAGGTTGTCACCGGCTTTGAGCATTTTCGTCCCCTTGTCACGGGGTGGAGCGAGATATTCAGTGAAAAACCTGTCCGAGCCCTGGCTGTAATTGACCGATTCGACCGTGCGGCTGGAACGTTTGGCGTGAATGACCATCCGCGTCGTGCTTTTGGTGGTTTGCGAGGTCATGTTTTTGTCTATGGCGCTGAGTATGGATTCCGCCGAAGGCGCTGCAGAGACCAACGAGAACGCGCAGAAAGCCAGGATTGCGATGATCGCTTTTTTCATACTTCCAGTTCCTTGAAAAGTTGGGAAGTTTGCCTTTTAAAGACCGCGAGGCCGGCCAGTATGGCTCCCAGGACGGTCGAAAGGACGCCCGGGATAAAGCCCGCCAGCGCGGTGTGAAGCGGAATATATGTGTAAATGATATCCTGGGTGAATAGCGTGGAATTGCGCGTGAAGACGCTGACATCCATGCCGTGGATATTGAAATACCAGCAGCCGAGGCTGCCCAGCAAGATACCAATCGCGCTTCCCACTACGCCAATGGCCACCGCCTCGAGGACCAGCGTTCCAAAGATATGTTTCTTGGATTCGCCGACAGCCAGGCGGACACCGAATTCGCCGTATCTGCGGATCCCGTTCATCAGGCCGGAATTCCAGAGTACGATCCCCAAAATAACGATGAACACGAAACTGAAGATCCCCAGCATGCTGTGTACTATGCCCATCAGGTAGCCCATGTTGTTCTGGTCGGACATGGCCAGCATCACGGGAGAATATTCGTCCCGGGGATCGCTGAAGGTCTGGTTGAAATCCGCCTTTATCCTGTCGGCCTCTTTTTGGTCGTATCGGCCGTCTTTGAAGAAAGCCAGGATCTCCGCCGCTCCGCCAGGCATATCCAGCATTTGGCGGATGTCCGAAATATCCGCCATGAGCGCGCCGCGGTCAAGCGCTTCCGCGCCAAAATTAATTGTTCCGCTTATGACGAGGCGATGAAACGCCAGGGAGCCGTAGATGTCCGAACCGATGAGTGTGACCGGGTCCCCGATCTTGAGTTTCAGGCGCTCCAGAGCTTGCTCGCTGACCAGGGCTTCTCCAGGCTGGGAGGGGATCCTACCCCGCGCCAAAGCTTTGTCCAGATTGAGCAGTTTGCGTTCCATCCCACTTTTGAGGAGATCGATGCCATAGACGATGATCTCGCCCTGCTCGCGGGTTTCGCCGGTGGCATCGGGAACGTCCAGCAAAGCGCCCAACTGGATGCGCTCTGTCCATTCCAATTGCGGATATCTCTTTTTCCATTGGTCCAGAGCGGACTGGATATCCAATAAACTGAGGTCGTAAGGTTTTTGCGCAATGATATCTGAATAGGCGCGGCTCACCACTTTCAGGTGTCCGGTCTCGAAACCCGCGTTGGAACGGATGAAACTGTCCATATAACCGTTTATCAGCGCCAGCATGAAGATCATGATCAGCACGCCGCAACTGACGATGATCAGGGGAAACAGATAGCGGTGCCGGTCCCGGAATACGCCTTTAATGAGGAATCTGATCACTTCATTTCCCCCTCAAAGCTTCGGTCGGACGCAGCCTGGCGATCTTGCGCGCCGGCAGCCAGCTGACAAAGACGGTCAATAAAAACAGGAAAATCAGGGTGCCCAATATGACCAACAGAGGATAGTGGAATTTCAGCGGTTCATTGAATCCAGCTACGCCGAAGCTCTGATAGCCCTGGGGCAGGGCAAAGCCCTTGACTGCGAAATACCAGTAGAGCGGAAAACCCAGCACGACCGCGCACACCGAAGCCGCAACCATGTACAAAGCCCCTTCCGACGTAAACAGCCGGATGATCTGGCCCTTGGTCATTCCCAGCGCTGAGAGCATCCCGATCTCCTTGCGGCGCTTGAAGATCGCCAGCGCCTGGGTGTCGAAAACGGCCAGCATCGCCAGCAGGATCAACATTCCAAACGGCAGGGACTGGCCGCTGACCTTGGTCTTGACCATTTGGTTCAGGTCGGCAAAGAACTCCCGGGGATCGATATAGCGGAAAAGCGGAGCCTTGATGGCTGTCAGGGAGGCGTCTTTGAGCACCAGGACCGTCGCCGCGTCGGGCAGCAGTTTGACCTTTCGCAGCGCAGCGAGATCGATCCAGACGGTTCCGATGTCCAGCGAGGGCACCGGGCAATCCATCACTTTCGACACCTGCAGGTCGAGGGAGTTGAAGGCTCCCGTGCTGTCCTTGAGCCTCAGCGTGAAAACTTCGCCTTCCTGGAGCCGTGAGGTTTTTGCCATTTCCCGGCCGATTATTGCCGGCACGTAAGAGCTGTCCGCGGCGTTCAGCGCCGTGGAAGGAAAGCTAAGAACTTTCTGATTTTCAGGGATGCCCTTGACCAGTGCGTTCATCATTCTGCCCTGCGGATAGATCATCCCGGGGGAATAGAGGATGGGAACTATCCTGCCGCCCCGCACGTAGCTTTGCGCCTCAGCGGGGACCGGCGCGTAGCCGTTTTCCCAAGTAAAGGCATCAAAGGGGTCATAACTTTTGGCCCGCAAGATCCCGCCGCCATATTCCCATTCCCGCTGTTGGTTTTTGGCGAGGGTCAGCCAGCTATACCACATCCCCTCGCCCCAGATCAGGCCGATCAGGACGATGGCAATCACAGCGACGTTGATCAGACTGCGCCAGCCGTTGCCGATGATGTTTCTAAGCGCCAGTTTGAGTATCATCGGAGACAACCTTGCCGTCGATTAACTTGATCACCCGGTGTAAATAATTGATCACCTTCTGGTCATGTGTGGCGAAGATGAAGGAGGTGCTGAGGGCGGCGTTGATCTTCTGCATCGTGTCCAGAATGTGCAGGGAGTTTTCGGTGTCCAGATTGGCCGTGGGCTCGTCGGCAAGGACCAGCGTGGGTTTTTTGACCATGGCCCGGGCGATCGCGACCCGTTGGCATTGGCCACCGGAAAGCTGGGCTGGACGGGATTGGGCCTTGTCAGTCAAACCAACCCATTCCAGCGCATCCATCACAGCTTTGCGCCGTTCGTTGGGAGCCATTTTCAGCAGCAGCAGAGGAAACTCCACGTTTTCATAGACATCGTAAACCGGCAGCAGGTTGTAGGTCTGGAAAATAAAGCCAAGGTGGCGGCTGCGCAATTCGCTGGATCCTTTCTGGCTGAGCTGGCTGACCTCGAGGCCCAAGACCTCCACTTCCCCGGATGTAGGCGTATCCAGGGATCCGATCACGTTGAGCAGGGTTGTCTTACCGCTGCCGCTGGGGCCGACGATGCCGGTAAATTCGCCTTTCCCGAAATCCAGATTGACGTTTTTCAGCGCCAGAAACTCGCTCTCCCCGGTGGGAAAGGCTTTGCTCATGTTTTTGATGCGGACGATCGGATCTTCCATGCTACCTCACAGGTCGTAATTTATAACTATATTCAGGGAAGGCGCGCTGCTCAGGACTGCCGGATAGCCGCTGTCCAGGCTGACGGATACTTCCCAACTCAGATAATCGTAAGTGCGGCGCCAGGCCAGGGTCGCCAAGCCGCGCTCTTTGTCAATGTCATAAAATGCCAGAAGCTGCAGCCCATCCAGCAAATTCAACGGATAACTCAGCAGCAGCGCCGTCTGGTACTGGGCTTCCTCATACGATAATGATGTCGGGCCAGAAAACCGCACATTTTGCTCCGCGAGCAGATAAAGACCGTTGCCGACGCCAAAGGTGTAATCCCCGCCCAGGGTGGCGGAAACGCTGTTTTCGGGATAGTCGGAGCCCATGGAAATAAGCTGGTTTTCGAGGTGATTGGCAGAGGCTTCCAGCCAGGCTCCGATAACACCGTCATATCTGTGGTCAATGCCGACACGGTATTCAACCGCGGAGTTTCCGGAAAGCGGATCTTCCGCTTCGCGCCGGTGGCCGGAGATTCCCGTTTCTCCTAATGGATTTTGGACACCCAGCCTACCGCCGAATTCCCAACTTCCCTGGCGCGAGGGCAGCAATTCGGAACCTTTCGACCTTCCGATCCCGGGCATGGCCCACAAACGCAATTCCGGATTGGGAAAAAAGTGCGACAACGTGAGGGCTTTGACTCCTTCCGTTTCTTGCAGCAAGGCGCCGGGGACCAGGCGGTCAAACCACATCAGAGGCCGCAACAATTGCGCCGGGCCCATCCGGATATGCTGCAGACCGCATTTGAACTCGGTTTGGCCCCAAGTGACGGCCCCCCAGGCCCGGTAGAGTTTGAAATTCAGGTTCTGTGCGGAATCGTATCCGGCGAAGAGCAGCTTCAGCCGGTTGTCTATGATAACATCCGCGGAAAGCCGTAGTTTCTGCCCGCGGCTGTACTCGCCAAAGAGTTCCGGTTTCCAGATCAGATCCAAACTGCCGTCAGGCAGGTACGTATCTCCGTATAAAGCGCCCTGGGCCGTGAAACGGTTTTTGACCTCCCAGCCGCTCGTTTGCGCCGGAAGGACCGTTCCCACCGCCAGGAGCATTGCCAACGCCAGGAAAGCCCGACTGCGTCGCATTTCAGGCCTTATCCGGCCTTTCTGCCGAACCTGGCCAGCAGATTGCGGTAACGTTCCACGATCCGTTCCATGAAGCCTGTTTCGTGTCCTTCGGCGATTCGTTCCCGGGCAGCTTTGTAGCCATATTCGTAAAAATCGCGCGCGCCGGAAATGTCGAAAAATCCTTTGCTCTGGTCATGCGCGTCGATGTAAAGGTCGGGAGGCCGCTGCAGCATTTCCTGGATCGCCACATAACCCTGGTTGAGCAGCACGGAGCGGATAAAAACCTGGTGGGGCCAGATGCGCCGGTTCTTTTCTGTGATGCCGGTTTCGATCCTTTCGGCCTGGGCGGAAACCGGGGGTAGAACGTTCACTGCAATCGTAAAAGCGCCCGGAACACCATCAGCGAAAGCCAAAGGCAATGGATGTTCCACACCTCCGTCCACGAAGAGGTATTTTCCCCAGGCATGAGGCGGAAAGAGCAGCGGCAGCGACGATGAGGCACGCATGGCCATTGCCAGGGGACCCCGGTCGATGAGGACCGTCGAGCTTTTCCTGAGGTCGAAAGCCACGGCCACAAAGCCCATCGGCAGCTCTTCGATCAGCGTCCTTTCAGTCCAATTATTGAAGAGGGACAGGAGCTGCCCGCGTCCGAGCAAACCCCGGCGCACGCTGGTCGCCGCGGCGAGGGGTAAGCGGGACAGTTTGAACGGATTGAAGATCAGTTCGGATTTGCTGTCCAGGGCGATACTCAGGATTTCCTGGGGTGTTTTTCCCAAGGCGTACAGGCCTCCGATGATCGCTCCCATCGAGGTTCCCACGATGCCGGTGATGTCAAACGCTTCGGCGATCGCTTCCAAAGCGCCGATATGCGCCAATCCGTAGGCGGCACCGCCACCCAGGACCAGCTTTGCTTCTCTTTTCATGTTTACAGATTCTGTTGCCAGCCTTTTTGTGTCAACAAAAACCCGCTGCTGACGAGAGGGATTGGCGTGGAATGCTATTTTGCTATGTTGGGGTGACAAGGCGGTTTAAACTCGCTGGTAAGCCGGTCGACAACTTCCCCAGAGTATACCGGCAGATGGCTGGGAAGGGCCAGGTTATCTGCTTGCCTGACATGGCTATAAGGTGAGTGGCCTTTTAAGTATATTCCAACTTTATTGAGTATTAGGAACAGCGTTCGTTTTGGGGGAAAAGGGGAAAGGGAAATTGGGATGCCGTCAAGTGGGAGTCTATTTACAAATGAGATTGGACTTCATAATCGGCTGCAAAAGAGCGCTGAAAAACGCATATTTACGCCATCGTGTGCCATTTTTAATCTCTGCTCTCAGATCTTTGCTTAAAACCTATTCATAAAAAAGGAGCGCTCTCTTCTGTGGTGATTGAATACCGCCGGCGCGGCCAAACAGCTTGGTCCGGCCGCGCTTTGGGGTTAATGATCGTTATGCGGTTGTGGCTGGAGGCGTGTAAACCCTTTGGGCCAATTCGTTATCCAGCATGTATAGCCCTTGCGGGTTGTCTTTGATCAATTCGAGTTTGTGGACGATGCGGTCGGCGTTGGCTTCCTCTTCCACCTGTTCGTCCACGTACCACTGAAGGAAGCTTTTGGCGGCGTGGTCGCTTTCCTTGATCGCCAGATCCATCAGTTCATTGATGCTTTTAGTGATGAATTGTTCGTGCTCCAGCGCCATTTGGAAGGCTTTGAGGGGCTTGGTAAATGTTTTCGGCGGTTTGGCGATTGCCAGCAGTTCGACGCTGCCGCCGCGTTCGATGAGATAGTTGAAGAATTTCATGGCATGGAAATGCTCTTCCTGCCCCTGGACCTGCATCCAGTTGGCAAAGCCGTCCAGATTTTGGTCGGCGAACCAGGCTTGCATGGAAACGTATAGGTACTCTGAATAGAGTTCTTTGTTGATCTGTTGGTTGATCGCTTTTTCGAGTGTTTTGCTGATCATGTGGTTCTCCTGAATTTAGGTTATTTGTTGTTCAAGGTCTTGGGTAATCTTGTCCAGCGTGGCACGGTCCGGAATGTATTGAGTCTTGATGGGATCGAGCATTTCAAAGCCGCACTGGTCTTTGTCACCTAGCAATTGCTGCAAAATTGGAATGCTTTGTCCGCCCCAACCATAGGAGCCGAAAGCCAGGCCGATCCTGTTTTTGGGCGACAGGCCTTTCAAATAATAGAGAAATGCCGCCACGGTAGGTAAAATGGAGCTGTTCAGAGTCGGCGAGCCCACACAGACGTATTTGGCGTCCATCACCTCTGTCATGATATCCGAAATGTGGTTGGTCTGCAGGTTGAGCATTTTGGCCCGGACGCCTTTGTTTTCGAAGGCTTGGGCGATAGCGAACGCCATTTTCTGGGTCGATTTCCACATCGTGTCGTAGATCACCAGGGCTTTTTGGGGATCGGCGTCGTAATAGGCCCAATGCTTGTAGGCGTCGATGATCTGCCCAATGCCGTCAGTCCAGATCAAACCGTGACTGGG
>MTKZ01000217.1_pt1 | contig 15523 bp, 12 predicted proteins | sample 1042781 | NCBI WGS metagenome assembly MTKZ01 (sample SAMN06212207, study PRJNA360539) | anaerobic digester metagenome | biome: Wastewater treatment plant; material: sludge; isolation source: anaerobic digester fed with sludge from wastewater treatment plant | place: Denmark: WWTP Viborg ...
AGCAGGACCGGCGAAAAGGCCAGCGGGGTCACCTCCAGGTCAAGATCGCCGAAACCCAACCTCGCGTGTTCGGCCAAGCCCTCGCGTCCCAAACGGGTGGTGACCCGCACCTCCTCAAGTTCGGTCAACTCGTCGCTGGGACCAATCACGTACCCAACGCCAAAATCCGACCCCTCCAGCAAGGCACCCGTGGTGTGAAACCGGGTGTTGTCCTCCAGGCGACCCGCATTCCAGCACCAGGTGTTGGCCCACCAGTCCCGCGATGCACCCCACGAGTGGTCTCGCTGACCGAACCCGTCCACCTCGAAGGTTTCCTTGCCAATCATCACCCGGCCGTGCACCGTGCACGGGATCTCATAGCGAGGTGTGATCGGCGGCCACTGGTAGGCCTGGCCGTTGCTCTCCCAATCCAGCTCGAAACCGAAGGCCACCCGCTCGCCCCGTGGTTCGGTGCGATACATCTCGGCGGGGTCGTCCACCCGCAAACCGAATGCCTCCAGGTTGCAGGTGGCGTGAACGAGCGGATCCTCGATGACATGATCCGCCCAGAGCCCATCGCTCCGAAGCTCCAGTGACCCTGCGTCGGCGGGCATGGGCACCTCGTTGTCGACCACCGTCACCAGTTGTCGATCGGGCCCGACGGCGCATGCCCAGTACCAGACCCGGTTGAGGTTGGGGATGAACCCGAGGCGCAGGTAGCCCCCGAAGCTGCCATCCGGAGCAAAGAAGTCGTAGTAATACGACTCGTTCCACAACTGCTCGTCCGTGGGCTCGTGCCGGGCCTCGTCGGCTTCGTTGACCTTTGCCATGGATACTCCCCCTGGGCTCGCGCCTACTTCAGAAACTTGCTGGTCGTATTGTCGGCCAACAACCGACCCCCGGTCTGACAGGTCGGGCAGTAGTTCACCACGTGGGACGCGTAGGTCACCTCCCGAATGGCCTCCCCGCAGTTTGGGCAGGGATCTCCCATGCGACGATGCACGTTCGTGGGACGCTTGGCCGTGTTCACCAACTCTTCCTGGGTGGTCTCGAAGGCCAGGTCTCGTTCAACCAGGTGGGACAACGCACCGTGGACCGCCAACACCTGATCGTCGGTCAGCCTCCCGGTCGAGACGAACGGCGATAGTTTGGCTTCATGGCAGAGGTCGTTGGCCAGGCGCCGCCCGATACCGGCGATCACCCGCTGGTCACGCAACACGTTGTGCAGCCGCCCCGACCGGCTCCGCAAACGCTCACCCAACCGGGCTGCGGTCAACGTCTCGGCATCAGGACCCAGGTCGGCGAACAGTTCGGCCTCGGCGGAGGACGGGCCATGGCGTCGATCGAACACCCAGACCCCAACCCGACGTTCCTTGCCGGCCTCGGTCAACAGCCAGTCATCGAACCCATCGAAGCTCCATCTGGCCTGAGCGCCCCTCGGCGCCTTCGGGCCCTTCGCCGGAGGAGTGGTTCGCAGCCGTCCGCCCTGCATCAGGTGCACTACGAATGCAATCCCGTCGAAGTCGCAGATCAGGTACTTGCCCCGGCGCCCCACGTGGGTGAGCGGACGACCCGTCGCCACGTTCGGGTCTGGGTCGACCGTCTTCATCACGGTGAAGCTCAAGGGATGAAACCGGGTGAGCACGGCCCCAACCCAGCCTGCCCGAAGCCGTGCGGCGTGGGCCTCCAATTCGGGGAGCTCAGGCAAGGCTCAGCCGTCCTTCGGGACCTGCGCGTCAACTGCCGTCCGCCGGGTACGTCGCTCCCCGGAGACCTGCGGAAGAACCGAGCCGAGGTCGCCCTCCACACGAAGTTGACCCAGGAGAAAAGCGCGAGAGACATCCAGATCACCCGAAAGCAGCCGCCGAGCGGTACGCCCGTCGCAGGTCACCACCACATCGGGGTGCTCGGCTGAACCCACCCCGGTGGCCGTTGAGTCCCCCCGCGAACTCCACCACCACGCTGCCCCGTCAGGTTCGACCCGATATTGCACCGTCACCGCAAGGTGCCCGATGGCCTCCGCCAGTTGCCTGGTCACGGCCGGCGAGGCCAGCAACTGCTCGATCTCGATCAGGGTCGGGCCGTCGTCCGGGCGGGCATCCTTTGAGGCGTGAGACACCATGGCAGGGTACCTCGGGGTTGGGGCTGTCAACGGCCCGAGAAGGCCTACAACAGACCGAGTTCGGCGACTGCGTCGCGCTCCTCGCGCAGCTCGGCAACCGAGGCGTCGATGCGCGCCCGTGAGAAGTCATCGATCTCCAAGCCCTGAACGATGGAGTACTCACCGTTGGCGCAGGTGCAGGGGAACGAGGAAATGAGACCCTCGTCGACGCCGTAGCTGCCGTCGGAAGGGACGGCCATCGAGGTCCAATTGCCCTCGTCCGTGCCCACCGTCCAGGTGCGGATGTGATCGATGGCGGCGTTGGCCGCCGATGCCGCCGAGGACGAGCCCCGGGCATCGATGATCGCCGCGCCACGCTTGGCCACGGTTGGGATGAACTCATCGGCCATCCACGCCTGGTCCACCGCGTCAGTTGCCGCCCTGGCCCCGATGGTGGCGTGGCTGAGGTCGGGGTACTGGGTGCTGGAGTGGTTGCCCCAGATCGTGACCTTGGCGATGTCGGCGATCGGCGTGGAGGTCTTCGCCGACAGCTGGGCCATGGCCCGATTGTGGTCGAGCCGGGTCATGGCGGTGAAACGGCCGGGGTCCATGCCGGCAGCGGCCGACTGGGCGATCAGCGCGTTGGTGTTGGCGGGGTTGCCCACGACGAGCACCTTGACGTCCGCCTTGGCCGACCGGCCGATGGCGTTGCCCTGGGGGCCGAAGATGCCACCGTTGGCCGCCAGCAGGTCGCCGCGCTCCATGCCCGCCTTGCGGGGCATGGCACCCACCAGCAGGGCGACGTCGGCATCACCGAAGGCGACGTCGGCATCGTCGGTCTGGATCATCTCGGTCAGCAGCGGAAACGCACAATCCTCCAACTCCATGGCCACGCCCTTGAGCGCTCCGAGCGCAGGGGTGATTTCCAGCATCTGCAACGCCACCGGCTGATCTGTACCCAACATGGCGCCTGAGGCGATGCGGAAGAGCAGCGAGTACCCAATCTGACCGGCTGCGCCGGTGACTGCGACTCGAACGGGGGCATTGGTGGACACGATAGGACTCCTGATCTGACGACGTGCTGGAACTTGGTCGAGCCTACCGGCGCTGGGTCATTGCACCCGAACGGGTGTTGCCGATCCAGCTTTCGTACAGGCGGGCGTACGTCCCACCCGCCTGAACCAACTCATCGTGTGGTCCAAGCTCGACAATTCGCCCGGCATCGAAGACCACCACCAGTTGGGCCGCCTCGGCTGTCGAGAGCCGGTGGGCGACCGAGACCGTGGTACGTCCCTCCGACAGTGCCGCCAGCGCGGAACCCAGAACCCGTTCGGTCTCGGGGTCCACGTTGGAGGTGGCCTCGTCGAGCAGCAGTAGCCCGGGGTCGGCCAGCTGCGCCCGGGCCAGCGCGACCAGTTGGCGCTCTCCCACCGACAGGCCACCGCCGCGCTCCCCCACCCGGGTGTCGCCGCCATTGGGTAACCCCATCACCCAATCGGTCAACCCGAGGGAGTCGAACGACGCATCGACCTCGGCGCGGGATGCGCCCGGACGCCCCAGCGCCACGTTGGCCGCCACGGTGTCGTCAAACAGGAAGCCATCCTGGGGAACGAGGCGAACACTCCGCCGCCGCGCGGCCGGGTCGAGGTCGCGAAGGTCAACGCCACCGATGGCCACTCGCCCCTGCTGCGGGTCGGCCAAGCGGCACAACAGCTTTGACATGGTGGTCTTGCCCGACCCGGTCTCGCCCACGATGGCCACCGTCGTGCCGGCGGGGATCCGGAGCGACACGTCATGAAGCACCGGTTGGCCCGGCAGGTAGGAAAACGTCACGTGCTCGATGTCCACCGGCAGCGCTCCGTGCGGCAGGTCAGCACCCGCCGTGGGCTCGATCACATCCACCGGTTGGTCGAGGAGCCCAAGGATCTTGCCCCACCCGGCCAGCGCCGTCTGGGTCTGGTCCAGCACCTCACCGATCTCGGCGATGGGTTGGGCCAGCTGGTTGGCCAACAGCAGACATGCCACGATCGCCCCGGCGGTCAACCCCCACGACCCGGCGAAGTACACCCCGGCGCCGGCAACCACCGCCAGTAACAGGCCACCGAACACGTCGGACATGGGAAACATGATCGAAAAGAAGAAGCGGGCCTTCAGCTGGGCCGCCAGCTGGTCACCGATGGCGCCGTGCAGGTCGCCACGCGCCGCCTCGGAGTGGTGGTAGGCGCGAATCACACGAACGCCCGAGACGGTCTCGGCGATGCGCCCCAGGGTGTCGCCAACCCGGTTTCGCAGCGTGTCGTAGGCAACCAGTTGGCGCCGCTGCACGACAACCATGATGGGTACCACCGGGGCGAGGACCAGGACGGTGAGTAGGCCCAACTGCCAGGAATACACAAACATGGTGATGAGCGACACGAGCAGAACGCCCGACGACACGGTCCAGTTGACCGCACCCCAGGTGGCGAACTGCGCCAACGTCTCGATGTCGGAGGTGACCCGGCTGACCAGGATGCCGGTTTTGGATTCCCCGTGGGCTGCGATCGACAGGCGATGCACATGGGCGAAGGCGCGGGTGCGAAGGGCGTAGAGCACATCTTCGGCCACCCGGGCCATCGCCATGGTCAGGCGCTGCACCACCACGGTGAGCACCAGCACCACCACAGCCGCGGCAGCGCAGGCCCCCAGCACGAACGGGATGTCCACACCGCCGGAGCCGCTGAGGCCTCGGTCGAGCACCTGCTGGAGTGCCACCGGTACCACCAACCGCCAGGCGGCGTTTGCCACCGACAATCCAATGGCGGTGCCGAGCCCCGCGCGTAGTTCCGGTGTGGCGGCCACTCCGGCCCGCAGCAGGTCCACGGCGCCGGGGCGCTCGGTGACGTCCTCCGAGAACGGATCGACGTCGAGCGCCACCGTCGGGCCGGTGCCGGCGTCGAGCTCGGCGACCACCCTCTGCGCCCCGTCCTCATCGATCGCGGTCATCCCGTTGCACCAATGCTGCTCGCCGCGCCGGCGACATCGTCCCGCTCGTACGCGGTCACCAGNNCCGCTTTCCAGAAACGCGATCCGGTCGGCCATTGCAATAGTGGACAAACGGTGGGCCACCACAAGCACGGTCATGCCAGAGGACTCGTGCCGACCGGAGCCGTCGCGCAGGCCGCCCAGGATCTCGGCCTCCACCACCGGATCGACCGCCGACGTTGCGTCATCGAGCACCAGCACCCGAGGGCGACGCACGAGTGCCCGAGCCAGGGCGACGCGCTGGCGCTGACCGCCACTCAGGGTTACGCCCCGTTCGCCCATCACGGTGTCGAGGCCGCCGGGCAGCTGTTCGACGAAGCGGCGCGCCCGTGCGCGTTCAAGCACCTCCCACAACTCGTGGTCGTCGAGGTGACGCCCCAGCGCCACGTTGTCGCGCAGCGAGGTGGCAAACAAAAAGCTCTCCTGAAACACCAGGGCAACCGTTGAGCGCAGCTCGGAGGGGGTCAGCTCCCCCAGGGCGACACCACCCAACTCGATGTGCCCCGCCGAGGGTTCGTCGAGCCGCACCAGCAGCTCGCACAGCGTGGACTTGCCCGCCCCGGTGGCGCCCACCACCGCCATCACCTCGCCGGGTTCGATGCGAAGGTTGACGTCGGTGAGCACGTCGACGCCCGGCTCAAATCCGAACCTCACCGAATCGAAGCTCACCGATGGCGCCTCCGGAGGAAGCCGGTCATGTCGACGCTCATCCACAGCTTCGGCAGGCGACGCGTCAACGCCATCGTCGACGTCCAGGAGCGACTCGATGCGCCCCATCGACACCAGCGAACGGGGCAAAGATTCGAACAGGAACCCCGCCACCCGAACCGGGAAGTTGAGCCATCCAAACAAGGTGACAGCGGCCAGCACCTCACCCGAGGTCACCGCACCGGCGCGGACCCGATACGCACCTACGGCGATCAGCGCCACCATGCCCAGCAGCGGCAACGCGTCCACCAGGGGGTGATAGGACGATGAGAGGCGGGCCAGACGAAGGCGCTGGGTTCGCAGGGCGCCCGCCGCACCGTTGAAACGATCGGACTCCTCCGCCTCGCGCCCCAGCGTCTTGACGACCAGGGCACCCTCGAAGCTCTCATGGGCAATGGCCGACACCCGCGCCACCTGCTCCTGAGAGCGGGTCGCCGGTTCAACCATGCGGGACGAGAACCACCGACTGACCCCGACGAGCAGCGGAAACAGCACGGCGGCGATCAGCGCGAAGGTCCAGTCGGCGATCAAAAGGCTGATGATCGAGAACACCAGCAGCGCCACCAGCCCGAAGGTGAGCGGTACCGGCATGAGCGCCCAGGTGGAGAAGGTGACGTCGCTGTCGGCCACCGCCAGCAGTTGGCCGGTGGGCCGCTTGCGATGCTCCGAAAGTGGCATCGCAAGCACCCGGTCGGCCACCTGACGACGCAGTTCGGCCTGCACCCGTGCCTCGGTGACCGACCCGTACCAGCGGCGCAACACCACCGAACCGCCCCGCAGCACGCCAACCACCAACAGCGCCAGGGCGGCCCAGAGCGCTGCGCTCCGAGGGGTCTCCCCCGCAAGCACCGGGACGATGACCCTGTCGTTGACCATGCCGATCACCACGGTGGAGCCCACCACGGTGGCCGCCCATGCGGTACCGCCGAACAGAGCCAGCGAAAAGGGCCACGGCTCCATGCGCGCAAATCGACTCACCAGCGTGAGGCCCGACCGCGCCAGGCCGGCGCCATCAAGACCCCGCTCAGGCACCAACGCCGCGTCTGTCTGCGGTTCAGCTACCGGCGGCGGGTCTGTCTGCAATTCGGCCGCCGGCGGTTCGGCCGACGACCGCTCGCTCATCGTGGACTCACCAGGATCCAGCCAGGATCACAGCTGAATCGACTTGGTCTCGAGGTAGCCGTCGATGCCCCACTCCCCACGCTCACGACCATTGCCGGACTGTCCGTAACCTCCGAAGGGCGCCGTGGCGTTGAACGCCCCACCGTTGATATCCACCTGGCCGGTGCGCATGCGTCGGGCAACCGCCTTGGCCCGCTCCGGATCGGCGCTCTGCACACCGCCGGCCAGACCGTAAATGGTGCTGTTGGCGATGCGGATTGCGTCGTCCTCGTCCTCGTAGGGGATCACCGCGAGCACCGGCCCGAAAATTTCCTCCTGGGCGATGGTGCTGTTGGGGTCGACGTTGGCAAACACCGTGGGCTTCACGTAGAAGCCGCGGGGGTGCTCCTCGGGCTGCTCGGGGCCGCCGATCACCAGGTCGGCGCCCTCGTCGATGCCCTTTTGGATGTACTCACGCACGCGGTCGCGCTGAGCGGCGGAGACGAGCGGGCCGAACGCATGGAACAGGTCGGGCTCATCGGCTGCCGGATCGACCAGCTTGGCCTGGGCCACCTCGGCCACCACGGCGTCGACGATCTCGTCATGCATTGCTGCGGGCACCAGCAGGCGGGTGAGCGCCGAGCAGGTCTGGCCCGAGTTGAGCATGCATGCGAACACCGAACCGAAGGCGATGGTGGACGGGTCGGCGTCGTCGAGCACGATGTTGGCCGACTTGCCGCCCAGTTCCAACTCAACCCGCTTGACCGTGTCGGCGGCCGACTTGGAAACCTCTTTGCCCGCCCGACCCGAGCCGGTGAAGCTGACCATGTCGACGTCGGGGTGCGCTGTCATGGCACCGCCCACGTCGGGGCCGTTGCCGATGACCATGTTGAAGACACCGGCGGGCAGGCCCACCTCATCGAGAACCTCGGCCAGCAGATAGGCGTTGAGCGGCGTCACCTCGGAGGGCTTCAGCACCACCGTGCACCCGGCGGCCAGCGCCGGGGCCACCTTGCAGACGATCAGGTACAGCGGGTAGTTCCACGGGGTGATGGCCGCAACGACGCCGATCGGCTCGCGGACCACCAGTGAGTTGCCCAACTCTTTTTCCCACTCGAACGCCTCGATCTGGTCGGCGTAGCTGTTCCAGTCACCGACGGCCAGGCCGGCCTGCACCATCTGGGCGAAGGCCTTGGGTGACCCCACCTCCGCCGTGATGGTGTCGACCACCTCGTCGTAACGCGCGGTGAGCGCCGCGCCGATGTCACGCAGATATTTTGCCCGCACGTCCAGTGAGGTGGTGGACCAGGAGGGAAACGCGCGGCGGGCGGCGGCCACGGCACGGTCGACGTCCTCGGCCGAGCCCATCGGCACCCGACCGATGACCTCTTCGGTCGCCGAGTTGATGACGTCTTCGGTGGCGGTACCGGCTGGAACCACCCACTCGCCCCCGATGTAAAACTTCTCGTGAATCTTCATCTTCTCCCCTTGGGTGTCGGGGCGCGAAGCCCCATGGTCGCCGGGGCGAAGGACCCGGCCGATCGACTGGACTGCTCACGTTACCGGCCGAGCCCCCCGATTGCCCCAGCAGAGTGGCAGTTCTGCCGTGACCGGCGGCCCCAGGCGTCGGTTGCCTAGACGCGGGTCGCACGGGCGCGGCGGGTGGCCTGCTCCAGCACCGGATTGTCTCCTGCGGCCGCCTTCAGCGTTGCCAGCAGCGCCTGCGTCGAAGCTGCCACAACCGCCCGCTCGGTCGGGCCCGGCCCCCGTCGTCCGTAGATCCGATGCGCCCAGGTGGGCAGTATTCCCCAGGCGGCGGCCGAGAACATGCCGGAAACGCTGCGGGTCACCGGGTCGCCCTCCGGAGGGTTGGCAAGAAATCGCAACGTGTCCTGTGCCTGATCACCGCCCGCAAGCTCCGGCTGCACGTCGGTGAAATAGTCGGCCATCTCGATGCTGCTGCGGGGCAGGTCGGTGGCGCCCAACGCCTCGGCGACCACGGCCATCTCGTCGTAATAGGCGTCGAGCTCGGCCGGGGTCATGACCCGGCGTCCGTATCGGGCATTGGCCGCCGCAAACATCGACACCTCGGCCACATGCACCCATCGCAACAGTGCCGGGTCGTTGGCGTCGTAGGGACGCCCATCGGGTGCAATCCCGGTGATCCGCCGGTGGGTTCGACGCACGATCCTGCACAACCGTTCGGCGGTCTCGGAGTCGCCGTAGGTGGTGGCGGCCACGAAGCTGGCGGTGCGCGACAGGCGTTCGGCCGGTCGCTCCTTGAAATCCGAGTGCTCGGCCACACCGGCCATGGCCAAGGGATGCAGCGCCTGCACCATCAACGAGCCAAACCCACCGACGATCATCGACAGATCGGAGTGAACCCACCAGGTGACGCTGTCGGGGCCGAACCAGCCCGGGTCGCCGGCCGGTTCGTCGTAACGCTCCTGGGGAAACCGGTTGGAGTCGAACGCCTCCCGCAACTGGGCACCCACGGCGTTTCGCAGCGGCGTCGCCGCCCAACCCAGCGCCCGGGCGGGTGTCACCCCGGCCGCCATCACGGCACTCACCAATGCCCGATCATCGGCTGTGCCACACGGAGCCGATGGTCATAGCCGTCCTCCCATGGCAACAACCCGGCACGGTCGGGCCACATGAACTGCTGCATTCGAAACGGCGTTTGGGCGTAGAACACGGCCGCTCCCGGAAACCGTTCGTCGGCCACGTCGACGTCGACCGTGAGCAACGCCGAGCGAAGTTCGTTCTCCAAAAGGCCCGAGAAGACCACCCCCACCGGCAACTCGATTCCCGCAGCAATTTGCGCTGCGATCAGGTCGATGAGACCCCGAGCCGCCGACGGTGCCAGCCCCCACAGCCCCACCTCGGCATGTCCCCACGTGGCCTCGAAGCCAACCGAAAACGTGTAGCCCGGACGCGGATCGAGCGGGTCATCCACCTGCGTGACCGGTTCGACCGCGTAGCCCCGGGTCTCAACCATCCACGCCAGCTTGTCACGCAGATCCAGATGGCGATCAGGCATCGGGTCACCGCTCACCCGTCCGTCGCCTCCACGGCCGGCCGGATGCGCCAACCCAGACGGGCGCCGACCCCCAACGGGGCCTCCGCACGATTGAGTGCATACAGGTGAACGCCCGGTGCGCCTCCGGCCAACAGTTCCTCGGCCAGATTGGCGGCAGCCTCGACCGCAACCTCCATGAGGGCGGCCTCGTCATCGGCAACCGATTCGTAGCGGGCCCAGAGCTCGTGGGGACGATGCGCCTTCGCCATGTCGGCGAACCGGGCGACCGAGACCGGGTTGGTCACCGGGATGACCCCGGGAACGATCGGGGTCGTGACGCCAAGCGCGGTCAACTCGTCGACCATCTCGAAGTAGTCCGACGCGCTGAAGAAGAACTGGGTGATGGCAAAGTCGGCCACCTCGAGCTTGTCGGCAAGGTGTCGACGGTCGCTCGCCCGATCAGGGGAGCGCGGATGGGTCTCAGGGTGGGCGGCGACCCCAACCGAAAAGTCTCCGACCTCCCGGATCAGCTCCACCAACTCGGTTGCGTAGGTGAAGTCGCCGCCTGCCGGGCTGCCGTCGGCCGGCGGGTCCCCCGCCAGCGCCAGAATGTTTCGTACACCGCTGGCGGCGTAGTCCTCCAGCAACTCGGCGAGCTCGCTTCGGGTATGCCCCACGCAGGTGAGATGGGCCATCACGGGGTAGTTCCTGTCGGCGTTGGCGCTGACCACCAGATCGCGGGTGCGGTCCCGCGTCGAGCCGCCCGCACCGTAGGTGACCGAAACAAAATCGGGGTTCAGGTCCTCCAACTCGTCCACGGTGTCCAGCAGGTTTGCCACCCCACGGTCGGTCTTGGGGGGAAAGAACTCCAGCGACAACGTGGGACCCTCGGCCAAGAGGTCATCGATTCGAGCGTCCTGATGAGCCGAGGTCGAACGATCGGGCCGGGAGGGAACCGAAGAATGTGGGGTACCAGGGGCCATGGGAACCGAGGCTACCCGTCGCTCGTAGGGCCGGCGATGCCGACGGAGCGGGCCGCAGCCTCGACCGTATTGACCAACAACATGGCCCTGGTCATGGGGCCCACACCACCGATGCGGGGCGACAGCCAACCGGCCACCTCCGCCACCTCATCGGCGACGTCGGAGACCACTTTGCGGCCGGCCATCGTGACGCCGGCGGCCACCACCGCCGACCCGGGCCGCACCATGTCGGCGGTGATCACGCCCGGTGCACCGGCGGCCGCCACGATGACGTCGGCGGTTCGAGTGAACGATCCGAGATCCTGCACGCCGGTGTGCACCACGGTGACCGCAGCGTTGGCGCCCTCACGCTTCAGCGCGGCCAGGAGCGCCAGCGGCCGACCGATGGTCAGCCCTCGCCCAACGATCACCAGATGGCGGCCTGCGAGCTCGACCCCATGTTCGGCGAGCAGCGCGAGGATGCCGTTGGGGGTGCACGGGAGGGGCGCCTCCTCCCCCATGACCAGTTTGCCCAGATTGACCGGGTGCAACCCATCGGCGTCCTTGGCCGGGCTCATGACCAGCATCGCTGCTTCAAAGTCGAGCCCCGCTGGAACCGGGTATTGCAGGATGAACGCATCGACCCGATCGTCGGCGTTCATCTCGGCGATGACAGCCTCGAGTTCGTCCTGAGTCGTGCCCATCGGCATGCCTCGGTGCACCGAGGCCATGCCCACGTCGGCACAATCCTGGTGCTTACCGGCCACGTACCGGGCGCTGGGGCCGTCGTCGCCCACAAGGACGGTGCCCAACCCCGGAGGACGACCCTGCTCCGACAAAACGCCGGGGCGCGCAAGTTGCTCCACCCGGACCGCCAACTCGGCCTTGATCCGGTCGGCCAACGCCTGCCCGTCCAATGTCTTCGCAGTCATGGGACCACGCTAACCGGCCGCCCATACACCTCACCGGTGAGGCCGGTCAGTGCCGGAAGTGTCGTACCCCGGTGAACACCATGGCCATGCCCGCCTCATTGGCCGCTGCGATCACCTCGTCGTCCCGCACCGAGCCGCCCGGCTGGATCACGCAGGTGGCACCGGCGTCAGCGGCGGCATCGAGCCCATCACGAAACGGGAAGAACGCGTCGGAGGCACATGCACCACCGACCGCACGGCCGGCCGCCTTCTCGGCCGCGATCCGGCCGGCATCCCGGCGGTTCTGCTGCCCGGCACCAATTCCAACCGCCGTCTTGTTCTTCACCAGAACGATGCAGTTGGAGCTGACCTTTGCCGCCAGTCTCCAGGCCAACTCCAGGTCGAGCCATTCGGCCTCATCGGGAGCCCGTTCGGTCACGGTCACACAAGCGGCCCGGTCAAACCCTCCCTGATCGGTGGTTTGCACCAACAGCCCGCCGGAGATGGATCGCACCTGGAGCTCCGGTTCGGTCGGCGCTGTGGTCTCCAACAGCCGAAGGTTCTTCTTCTTCGCCAGAATCTCCCGGGCCTCGGGGGTGTAGCCGGGCGCCACCACCACCTCGGTGAACACGGGTGACAGCGCCTCGGCCACCTCGCCCGTCAGGTCTCGATTGACCGCCACGATGCCGCCGAACGCAGACACCGGATCGCCCTCGTGGGCGCGCCGATAGGCGGTCAGCAGATCGTCGGCCACCGCTGCGCCACACGGGTTGGCGTGCTTGATCACCACCGCTGCCGGACCGTCGCCGAGGCTCCAGACCAAGCGCCAGGCGGCGTCGGCGTCGTAGACGTTCAGGTAGGACAGGTCCTTACCCTGATGCTGCACCGCATCGTCCCAGCACCCACCGTTGCCCGTTCGGTACCGGGCGCCGACCTGGTGGGGATTCTCTCCGTAGCGCAACACGGCGGACCGGGTGGCGGCGAGGGTCAAGCGCTCGGGAAGAGCACTGATGTCCGTAACGTCCTCGCCCTCCTGGTTTGCCGGTGACGCAGAAGCCTCAGGTTGCAGAGCCCCGGTCCGCATCCAGCCTGCGATCTGAACGTCGTAGTCGGCGATCACCTCGAAGGCCCGCACCGCCAGCGCCCGACGGGTGTCGACCGAGAGTTCGCCAGTTTGCTCGACCTCATCCACCACCCCCGCGTAGTCGGAGGGATCGACCAACACCCCGACATGCGCGTGGTTCTTGGCCGCGGCCCGCACCATGGTGGGCCCGCCGATGTCGATCAGCTCAATGCCCGGGTCCGATGCGAACGGATACAGGTTGACCACCACCAGATCGATGGGCTCAATGCCATGCTCCGCAAGGTCGGCCAGGTGGGTGGGATCATCACGATCCGCCAGCAGCGCACCGTGAACCGCAGGATGAAGCGTCACCACCCGATGCGACAGCATCTCGCCGAAACCAGTGAGCTCGGCAAGAGGTTGCACCGTGATACCGGCTTCGGCAAGCACGGCGGCGGTGCCCCCGGACGAGAGCAACTCCCAACCCGCTCGCACCAGCACCTTCGCCAGATCAACAACGCCGGTCTTGTCATAGGTCGACAGCAGGGCTCGGCGGCGTTCCGCCATGATCACTCTCCGGGGTTCGTTGGCCGACGTCACACTCGGGCGCCGGCGCCGGTCGACCCTACCGGGCCACCCCAAGAGGCCACCAACGGCCCCGGGTCGGCGAGCACCCACGGCACCTTTCGGTCCCCTTTCAAGAAATTCACTTGACCTTGAACCCCATCTCAGAAAGACTGAACACCAGTCGAGCCAACGCAGTCTCGGCGCCCACGCAGAACACATTTCGGCTGGGCGCTGCCACCGGCGCTGGGGCTCGTTCCTGGTTCACCATCCTCCGGCACAGCGCTCGTCGAGCGAGAGAAGGGGACCAGTGTGAGTCGTTTCTTCGAAAGCATCGAGACCTTGATCAGAATCGTGGCGCTGATTGGAGGAGCGATTCTCGGCCTGTTGCTGATGGTGATGACGTTTGCGGTCTGACCCCTGATCGGCCCGGCCTGGCGTGACGACCCCGGCCTGGCCGATTTGGAAGCTAGCGTGCCCCCGGTGTGCGTCACCCTTGAAGCGCGCCTGCAACGGTTATGACCTCACCGAGCGCACCTCCAGCCAACCCTCCGGGAAACCACCCGCCAACGGACAGCGGTGGCCGGTCCGCGTCGGCGAACGGGTCCGACGTTGCCGACGAAAATCCCAGGTCGCTCTCCCAACGGGTTGAGGGAGCCGGTGACAGCACCGTCCTCGACCTGACGATCGGCGTCGAGGGTGCCGGTCCGGTGACGACCGCGCCCGTTCCGCCCGATGATTCCCCCACGACGAGCGCCGGCGACCCGCCCATGCTGCGTCACCGGAACTGCCTGGACGGCATCCGGGGCCTCGCCGTACTCACCGTGGTGTTCTTTCACCTCGAACTTGGGTGGATGCGCGGCGGGTACCTGGGCGTCGATGTGTTTTTTGTGCTGTCCGGGTTCCTGATCAGCACCCTCCTGATCCGCGAATGGACCAAGCACGGGCGGATTGACCTGAAGGGGTTCTGGGTCCGCCGGGCACGGCGACTGTTGCCCGCCATGCTCGTCGTGCTGGCAGCCGTCGCCGCGTTTGCGGTGTTTCTCGCCCAGCCCGAGCAGCTCAGCGATATTCGGAGCCAGGGGCTCGCATCACTGTTCTACGTCACCAACTGGGCTCGAGCCGCAGAGAAGACGAGCTACTTCGACACCTTCGCCGCAAAGAGTCCGCTGGAGCACTACTGGTCACTCGCCATCGAGGAGCAGTTCTACGTCGTCTGGCCTCTGGTGGTCATTGCGCTCTTCACCTGGCGCAGCCGAGCGAAGGGCACCTTGGATCGTGCTCGTCGCTACGACGTGCCGCTCGGGCTCGTTGGGCTGATCGGCGCGGCTGCTTCGGCCACGTTGATGGCCGTGCTGTACTCGCCCGACAACTCCAGCCTGTACTTCCGCACCGACACTCGCGTGCAGGGACTGCTCATTGGAGTGGCGTTGGCAGCGCTCTTCGACGCCGTCGGTCGACGGCTCATGGCCGCCCCACCGGCATGGTTGGTGCCCTCCGGGTGGGCCGCAGGGCTGGCGTTCCTCGTGGCGATCGTCACCGACGTAACCCCCGCGTGGCTCTATCAGGGCGGGTTTCTGCTGATCGCCGTGCTGACCGCCGTCGTCATCCTGGCGGCGATGGCCCACCCACGTTCATCACTGGACCGCGCCTTGTCGGTCCGACCTCTCCGATTCTTCGGCCGCATCTCATATGGCCTGTACCTGTGGCACTGGCCGGTGATCCTGGCGCTCACCCCCGAACGCACAGGCCTTCCCATGCCGGCGCTCAACGTGTTGCGATTCGCCATCTCGGTGGCGTTGGCCGTGGTGAGCCTGCTGGTGCTCGAGGTGCCCATTCGAGAACGGCGGCTGCCGGTCCGGGTCGAGTTCGCGNNGCGAGCCTCGGGGTGGTGCCGGTTGCCTTGGCGTTAGCCCTGCTGGTCACCACCACAGGCGGCGAGTTGACCCTCGAAGAGGCGTACGCCGCCGACCAACGCACAACGGCGCCTGTCCAGACCGTCGCGCCGGTGGCCACGCCAAACCACACCGACACCCTGGTGTTGGGCGACGAATTGGCGCTCGCCCTTCCCGCCGACTGGGGCGACCCGGACGG
>MTKZ01004150.1_pt3 | contig 15515 bp, 13 predicted proteins | sample 1042781 | NCBI WGS metagenome assembly MTKZ01 (sample SAMN06212207, study PRJNA360539) | anaerobic digester metagenome | biome: Wastewater treatment plant; material: sludge; isolation source: anaerobic digester fed with sludge from wastewater treatment plant | place: Denmark: WWTP Viborg ...
CAGACGCTCGACGAGCAGCGGCACGCCGGCCGCGGCACAGCCGTGCTCCACGATCCGCCGGTCGCGGTCGGAGTCGGCCCCGCGCAGACCGTAGTCCACGTGCAGCGCCGTGAGGACGAGTCCCAGCCCCAGACGACGATCGACCGCGCCCACCAGCGAGAGCAGCGCCATCGAGTCAGCCCCGCCCGAGAGCATGAGGAGCGCCCGGTCGCCGCCCCGCAGGGAGCGGGTCTCGGCCACCGCGTCGGCCGCCCGACGCTGCAGGCGCAGGCAGGCGGCAGGCAGCGGGCGACTCATTCGGCGTCTCCTTCACGATGCCGGCGCGTCGGCGCCGGCCGGACGTCCCGAGCATAGCAGAGGCCGGACGGCCGAAGCCGCCGGGGAGCGACGACTGCAGGCCGGGGCCGGCGAGGCACGGCGCCCGCCTCCANNGGAGGCGAGGGCTACTCCGTCGCCTCGCCCGGGCCCACGATCCTGTCGCGCTCCGCGGCCGGGATCTCCAGCAGATACCTGTACGCAAGCCCGCCGATCACGCCTCCGATGGTCGGGAAGACGATGAACACCCAGAGCTGCGCCAACGCCCAACCACCGACGAAGAGGGCCGGAGCGAGCGACCGCGCGGGGTTCACCGACGTGTTGGTCACGGGGATGCCGATGAGGTGGATCAGCGCGAGAGTCAGGCCGATCGCCAGCGGCGCCAGTCCCGCCGGGGCGCGCCGGTCCGTCACTCCATGGATGACGAGCAGGAAGGCGAACGTGAGCACCAGCTCGACGACGATCGCCGCGGCGAGCGAGTAGCCGGCCGGCGAATGCTCCCCGTAGCCGTTGGCGGCGAACCCGTCGGCGAGGCTGAAGCCGGCCCTGCCGGAGGCGATCGCATAGAGCACGGCCGAGGCGCAGATGCCGCCGACCACCTGGGCGACGATGTACGCCGCCACCTTGGCCCCCGGTAACCGCCCGCCCGCCCACAGACCCACCGTGACCGCCGGGTTGAAGTGCCCGCCGGAGATGTGGCCGACGGCGTAGGCCATCGTCACAACGGTGAGGCCGAAGGCGAGCGCGACACCCAGCCAGCCGATGCCCTTGTCGCCCACGGAGGCCGCGAGGACCGCGGCGCCCGTACCCCCGAAGACCAGCCAGAACGTGCCGAAGAACTCGGCGACCGCCGCCTTGCGTGTATGTGCATCCATCTGTCCCGCCCTCATCATCCGGACTGCCGACGTCCGCCGCCACCTACCCGCTCCCCGGCGCTCGCACACCCCCGACACAAGAAAGGCGCCCTTGCGGGCGCCCCGGCGGGACTTGGTAGCGGGGGCAGGATTCGAACCTGCGACCTTCGGGTTATGAGCCCGACGAGCTACCGGNNTGTAAAGCGCCGCCAGGGGATGGCGTCGAGAAGGGCGTAAAGAGGACCGCCCTCGTTCCGATAAACTGATGAGACGATGCTCGCCCCCCGGACGACACGCAGAAGGTCCCGACCGCGCACCGCGGCGCTGGCCACGGCGGCGCTCCTGCTCGCCTGGCTCACGCTCCTCGGCGTCACACCCTGCCCGGACGCCCTCGCCTCACCCACCGTGGAGGACCTCGAGGCGCAGGCGCGCGGCGTCCGCCGCGAGGTCGCCCGCCTCGACCGCCGGGCCGCCGCGCTGACCGAGCGGTACAACGCGGCACGCAGCGCCCTCGACGACCTCAACGTCCGCCTGCAGGAGGCGCGCCGCGACCTGGACCGTGCCCAGTCGGAACTGGACGCGGCTCAGGAACTGCGCGGCGCGCGGCTGTCGGCGATGTACAAGAGCGACGGCCTCAGCGTCCTCGACGTCCTGTTCAACCTCGGTGACATCGGAGAGGCGGACACGCAGCTGGGCTACTTCCGCTCCATCGACGCGGCGGACCAGCAGACGGTGACGCGCATCGCGGCCATGGAGGACGATATCCGCGCGCTCACCCGGCAGATCGACGCCGACCGCGCCGAGGCGCTCGAGAAGGAGATGGACCTCCGCGAGCGGCAGGCGGCGATCGAGGACGAGCTGGCCGCGCGCCGGCGCCTGCTCGCCGATCTCGACGTCCGCGTCAAGAAGCTCCTCGCGCAGCAGGCCAGACTCGAGAGGGCAGAGGCGAAGCGGCTGGCCGAAGCGGCGGGGATGGACCTCGCCACCATCCACGGCACGCCGGCGCAGATAGCCGTGGTCAGGGAGACGATGAAATACCTCGGCATCCCTTACGTGTGGGCCGGGGCGACACCCTCGGGCGGCTTCGACTGCTCGGGTCTCGTCCTCTACGTGTACGCCAAGTTCGGCGTGCGCTTCCCGCACGGGGCGACGATGCAGGCCCATATGGGCACTCCCGTACCCCTCTCCCGGGCCCAGCCGGCCGACCTCGTCTTCTTCGGCAGCCCCTCCTTCTACCACCACGTGGGCATCTACATCGGCAACGGCCTGTTCATCGAGGCGCCGCACACCGGCGACGTCGTCAAGGTCAGCCGGCTGGCCGGCAGGGGATGCTCCCTGATCTGCCGCTACCCCATCCGTCTGGGCTGACGCCGCCTGCGACGGCGCCCGCGCGGGCGCGGGTCCGCTCAGGCGGCCTCCCGTCGCTATCGCCGACGGGCGCGACGCGATAGACTGCCGCCATGCCGTGGTATGTGCTTCTCATCATCGCCCTCGCCAGCGTCGGCCTGGTGCTGGCCATGCTCGCCTGGCTCGGAGTCAGGGCGTGGCGACTGCTCAAGCACGGCATCGCCGTGTCGCGGCGCATCGCGCCCCTCGCCGGCCGCCTGCAGTCCCGGGCGGACGAGGCCGCCGCGACGGCGGAGCATCTCGCCGCCAGTGCGGGGCGGCTCGACGCGAACATCGCCCGCATGCAGGTGGCCCTGGAGCGGCTGCGGGTCGTCGGACAGGCGCTCGACGACGCCGTGCGTCCGTACAGGCGCATCGCCGACTGGCTCGGCGGCGAGCGCGAATGGAGCGACCAGAGCATCTAGTCTAGGCGGGCACGCGACGGGGCGCCGCGGCATCGCCGCGGCGCCCCGTCGCCGTCGCCCCTCAGTTCACTGCTCGAGCGGCGGCAGCTCCCCCCAGCCGCGGAGCTTGTAGTACTCGCCGAGCATGTAGGCCAGCTCGTCGTGCGGGAGAGTGAGCGCCTCCTCGTCCTCCATGGGCTTCTCGGTGACCCACTCCGGCAGCGTCTCGCTCTCACGCCCGATGCCCCGCGCGGCGTTGAAGTCGTGCGTCATCGTGACGATACGGTTGGCGATGCGATGCAGGTCGTCCTCGGTGTAGTCGGTCCCGACGGCGGCGTTGACCACCGCGGTGATGTACGGCCACTGCACGAGGTCGCGGTAGAAACGGCAGTAGATCAGCGTGTCCATGATGGTGAGCCGGTCTTCCCAGTCGACGTAGATCGGCGCCTTGTCGGTGATCTCGCCGTACGTGGTGAGGCCCATGAGCTCGGGCTTGTACATGGTGGCGCGCAGGTGGCAGGCGCCGCGCGCGGTCGTCACGAACCCGAGACCCATGCCCTTCATCTTGCGCGGCTCGTATCCGGGCGGAGCCATACCCTTGGCGTGCACCACCACATCCTGGAGACCGAACTCCTCGGCGACCGCCAGCACGCCCTCGGCGAACAGGTCGCCCACACCCTGGCGCAGACAGATCTTCTCGAGGAAGGCGCCGACGCCGTCCGGGTCGTTCCAGGTGAGCTTCTCGTCGATGAGACCACGCTCGGCGCACTCGATGCCGAGAGCGACGAGGTTGCCGCCGTCCATGGTGTCGACGCCGAGGCGGTCGCAGAGGTCGTTCAGCCACATGATCTCGGCGAGGTCGTCGATCTCGCAGAGGCCTCCGAACACGTAGGCGGTCTCGTACTCGGGGCCGTCGACCACGAGGCCCTTGTGGCGTCCCTCGAGGACGGTGTTGCGCTTGACGCAGCGCATCGCACACGGCGGGCAGGCCTGGTTGACGGTGCCGTGCTCGGCGAGCATGGTCTCGACGGTGAGGCGCTCGAAGTTCTCGAGCGTCCCCTTGCGCCAGTAGCGTGTGGGGAACGCATTGACGCTGTTCATGATGCGCACCATGTTCATCGTGCCGCCACGCTGATACGCAGCGACGCCGGGGTCGTCCTTGGCGCGGTCGACGATGTCGCGGACCAGGGCCTTGAAGTCGTCCGGCCGCGCCACCTCCACCTTGCGGTCGCCGTGCCAGACGATGCCCTTGAGGTTCTTGGAGCCGAACACCGCGCCCGGCCCGCCGCGCCCGAGCTGGTGCCAGTAGTCGTTGTTGACGCAGGCGAACCTGACGAGCCTCTCGCCGGCCGGTCCGATGACGCAGGCCCGCGCCTTCTTGTGGTCTGTGCGGGCCAGGATCTCATCCTCAGCTTTGAAGGCGTCCAGCCCCCACAGGTCGGAGGCGTCGTGGACCCGCGCGCCCTCCTCGCTGACCTCCAGATAGACGGGGGAGTCGGCTCTGCCCTCGACGATGACCACTTTGTACCCGGTCTTGGCGAACTGCGGCGTGAGGTTGCCGCCCGAGTAGCATTCACCGTACCCGCCGGTGAGCGGCGAGGCGAAGTACACGGCGTACCGGTTGCCGCCCAGCATCGTCGTGCCGCCGATGGGGCCCGCCGTGAAGATCAGCTTGTTCTGGGGACCCAGCGGATCGGCCTCGGGGCCGACCTCCTGCATCAGGTAGTGCGTGCCGATCCCCTTGCCCCCGATGAGCTCCGTGATGAGCTCCGGGGGGATGGTCTCCTCGGATGTGGTTCGGTCGGTGAGATCGATGCGCAGCAGGTCGCCCATTCGTGCTCCTTCTCGCCGTTGACCGGCGTCCGGTTCCCCGTCGCGACGCCGTGGTCCGCCGGTCCCCGTGGCCCCCGGTCGAGGGGAGGACCGGCCCGTGTCGCTGACGCAAGGGTCGCGCCCGGCCCTGCAGCCGGACGCGACCCTATTCTGGCATGCGAGCGGGCGCTGTGAGAAGCGCCCAACGGCAGTCGAGTGCGGCGTCTAACGCGACATACCGTCCAATCAGCCCTCGGCGGCGCTCTCGAGCCCCACGATCAGGCGCTCGACGGTGTCCTTGGCGTCGCCGAACAGCAGCAGCGCCTTGGGGTCCTCGTAGAGCGGGTTGTCGACGCCCGAGTAGCCGGGCTTCTCGTCGAGGTTGGCGACGATCACGGCGCCGGCCTCGTGGGCGCGCAGGATCGGCATGCCGCTGATCGGCGTGCCCTCGGTGCGGATGGCGGCCGGGTTGACCACGTCGCAGGCGCCGACCACGAGCACCGCGTCGGTGGCGGCGAAGTCGTCGTTGATGTCCTTCATCTCGAAGAGCTTCTCGTACTCGACCTCGGCCTCGGCGAGCAGCACGTGCATGTGGCCGGGCATGCGTCCGGCTACGGGGTGCACGGCGAAGCGCACCCGCTTGCCGCGCCGCTCGAGCAGGTCGGCGAGGCGGGCGACCTCGGGGGCGGCGTGCGCCTGGGCCATGCCGTAGCCGGGCACGATGATCACGCTCTCGGCCGCGGCCAGGGCGGCCAGGGAGCGGCTCTGGGGGTCGTCGGCGGCGGGGGCGGCGGGAGCGGCCTCGGCGGCGCTCTCGAGCCCCACGATCAGGCGCTCGACGGTGTCCTTGGCGTCGCCGAACANNGCGGGGGCGGCGGGAGCGGCCTCGGCGGCGCCCGGCCACTCGATCTTCCCGCCGCCACCCCGGGTCTTCATCGTGCCGGTGAGCACGTTGAGCAGGCTGCGGTTCATGCTCGTGCACATGACCCACGTCAGGATGGAGCCCGACGAGGTGACGGTGGCGCCGGCGGCGATGAGCAGCGTGTTCTGGATGGTCACGCCGACGATCGCCGCCGCGAGGCCGGAGAGGGTGTTCAGGAACGAGATGATCACCGGCATGTCGGCTCCGCCGATGCGGATTGCGAAGACGACGCCCAGGTACAGGGACGCGGCGATCAGGCCGAGCAGGAACGCCTGCTGAGCGGCGCCGCCGGTGAGGGCGGCGCCCGCGACCAGCGCCAGGATCACGCCGAGGACGAGCAGGAGGATGAGGTTGTGCCGCTTGTAGAAGGTGGGCTGCTGCTTGAGCACAGTGGAGAGCCTGCCCGCGGCCACCAGGCTGCCGGAGAGCGTGACCGCCCCGACCACGATCCCCGCGTACCCCGACACGATGCTGACCGTGCTGAGCTCCGACGAGGCGCGGGTGAGCTCCACGAACGACACGAGCATCGACGCCAGGCCGCCCATCCCGTTCTGCAGCGCGACCATCGCCGGGATCTGGATCATGTTGACGCGCTCCGACACGACCCAGCCGACCGCTGCGCCGATCGCGAACGCCGGACCGACGACCCACCACGCGCGCACGTCGTTGGAGACGAGCACGAAGACGATCGCGAATGCCATGGCGACGGCGCCCAGATAGTTGCCGCGGCGCGCCCCGACGGGCGCGCGGAACTGGGCGATGCCGATGATCAGGACGGCGACGATCGCCAGCTCGATGATGATCCTCTGCAGCGTGCTTACCTCAATCATGCTCTTCGCTCCCGGCGTAACAGATGTCGACGTGAGTAACGCCTCGGCGCCGGCTCGAACCCGGGCGCCGAGGGCCTTCAGCGGGGACTGCTCAGCGCTTGAACATCCTCAGCATGCGGGCCGTGATCGCGAACCCGCCCACGAGGTTGAACCCCGCGGCGATGAGCGCGACCGCCCCGAACGCGAGCGCGAGGGGGGAGAGGGACGGCTCCGTGAACAGCAGGAGGGCGCCGAGGATGGTGACCGCCGAGAGGGCGTTGGTCATCGACATGAGCGGCGTGTGCAGCCGCTGCGGGACCTTGAGGATGAGGGCCGTGCCGATGCCGGCGGACGCCGCCAGCACCAGGGCCATGATGATGACGCTCTGGACGTCCTTGCTCACGACGCCGCCCCCTCAGAGCTCACGCCCATGGCCTGCAGGGTGCCCTTGTGGACGATCTCGCCGCCCCTGGTGACCAGCGTGCTCTGCACGATGTCGTCGTCCCAGTCCGGCGCGTCGAGACCGTTCTTGAAGAGGTTCTTGACGTACTCGAGCATGTTCTTGCCGTACAGCCAGCTGGCGACGACCGGCATCGACCCGGGGATGTTGGCGATCGCCGAGACGAGCACGCCGTCGACGTAGACCTCCTTGCCGGCCTGCGTACAGGCGCAGTTGCCGCCCTGGTCGACGGACACGTCGATGATGACGGAGCCCGGCCTCATGCCGGCGACCATCTCCTCGGTGATCAGCACCGGGGCCACCTCGCCGGGGACCAGGGCGCTGAGGATGATGAGGTCGGAGTCGACGGCCACGGGCTTGAGGGCCTCGCGCTCCTTCTCGAGCCATTCCTGCGGCAGGGAGCGCGCGTACCCGCCCTCGGCCATGGCGATCTCCGGCGGCACCTCGAAGCCCGCGATCTTGGCGCCGAGGCTGTCGGCCTCGGTGCGCGCGGCCTCGCGGATGTCGAGCGCCCTGACGACGCCGCCGAGACGCTTGGCGGTCGCCACGGCCTGCAGACCGACCACCCCGGTGCCGATGATGAGGCAGTTGCGCGGCCTGGTGACTCCGATGGCGGTACCGATCATGGGGATGAACTCGGGCAGGCGGTGCGCGCCCATGATGACCGACTTGTAGCCGGTGATGGTCGACATCGACGTCAGGGCGTCCATGGTCTGCGCCCGGGAGATGCGCGGGATGCCGTCCATGGTGAGTGCGGTGACCTTACGCTCCGCCAGCGTACGCACGAAGCCGTGGTTCGACGGGTTGGCCGGGTGGAGGAAGGTGATCAGGATCTTGCCCTCCGACATGAGCTCGGCCTCGTGCTTGCCGAGCGCCGTGTTGGGCTCCGGCTGCTTCACCTTGAGGATGATGTCGGCCCGGTCCCACAGGTCCGCGACGTCCGCGACGATCGACGCGCCGGCGGCCTTGTAGTCGTCGTCCGACTGGAACGCGGCGGCGCCGGCGTTGGTCTCGACGAGGACCTCGAAGCCCATCTTGACGTACTCGGCTACCTCGCTCGGCAGGGCGGCGACGCGACCTTCGTTCTCGAGGATCTCCTTGGGGATACCGACGACCATTGTTCCTCCTCGCTGCTTGTCCACTCGGGTTGCCGGGCAACGGCGAATACCTCACGGACGCAGTCTACAACAGAAGAACGCCCAGAAAAGCCCAAAACACAAAAAAAGCGCCCATTACTGAACGGCGCGGAGAGCGACGCCTGGACCATACCAGTCGCCTGCGGTATCGTTGGCGCCGACCCGCGAACGGGAACGGGACATGACGGACTCGAGGGGCGTCGAGGAGCGCGTCGCACACATCGCCGCTCCGCTGGGCGGAACGATCGGAGTGGCGGCGCGCAATCTGGCCAGCGGCGTGGAGGTCCACATCGCCGCCGATGAGCCCTACCCTCTGGCGAGCTGCTTCAAGGTCGCCGTGATGGTGGAAGTCATGCGCCGCGTCGACGCCGGGACCGTGCGCCTGGACCAGCGGCTCACCCTCACCGAAGCGGACAAGAGCCCGGGGAGCACGCTGATCCACTGCCACGAGGGGCTGCGCCCCACGGTGCGCGACCTCCTGTTCCTCATGATCACCCTGAGCGACAACACCGCCGCCGACATGCTCTGGCGTCTCGTCGGCCTGGACTCGGTGAACGAGACGATGGGGGCTCTCGGGCTCTCGTCGATCGACTGTTTCATGCCGAGCCGCGAGTACTTCCTCATCGGCTGCGGCGCCGGCGACGAGTGGGCGGGCCTCGCCGCACCCGACATCGTCGCACGCTGGCGCGAACTCGAGGCGGGCGGCGACGGTGCGGCGGCGCTCCGACGCCTGCTCGACGAGAACGCGCGTCTCGGCGGCGCGTCGTTCCGGCGTCTCTACGAACGCCGCTGGGGGCGCGACGAATCGGTCGACTACGAGGAGGCCTTCATCATCGACCAGGCGCTGGACAACCGCGGCTCCCCACGCGACATGGCGGATCTGCTGGCGACGATCGCCCAGGGCCGCTGCGCCTCGGGTCCGTCGTGCCGGCTGATGCTCGAAGTGCTGGCGCAGCAGGAGTGGCGTGAGAGGATCCCGGCCGGACTGCCCGCCGGGCTGCTGGTGGCGAACAAGACCGGCAGCGTCGCCGGCACGAGCAACGACGCCGCGATCGTGGTCACGCCGAACGGGGTACCGATGGTCATGGTCATCTTCTGGAAAGAGCTGGACCGTGAGGCGACGAGACGTGCGGACGCCGCCATCGCGGCTGTCGCCGGCGTGCTCCACGACCATCTGGGCGGGCCGGCATGAAGGTCGCCGGCGCGCGGGTCCTCGTGGTCGGCGGCGTGCACCGTCTCGGCGGCGAGATCGCGACCGACCTCGCGGCGCACGACGCGGCGCTCGCCGTCTCCAGCCGCACGCACGACCGCGCGATGGAGGACCGGGTGGCGGCGCTGCTGGCCGCGGGGGCGCCGGCGGCCCACGGCGTGGCGGGCGACGCGAGCTGCGCCGAGGGCGCCGCCGCGATCGTCGCCCGTGCCACCCAGGCCCTCGGCGGCCTCGACGCCCTGGTCTACGCGGCCAGCGGTCCGTTCATCCCGCGGCCGCCACAGGAGATCGACGAGGCGGCGTGGGACGCCTCGCTCGACACGATCGCGAAGGGGTTCTTCTTCAGCGCCTGCGCCGCANNTTCGCCGCCCACGGCGCTGCCAAGGCGGCCCAGATCCATCTGGTGAAGATACTCGCCCGCGCGTGGGCGCCGGAGTCGGTGCGCGTGTGCGGCGTGGCCCCCGGTCCGGTGGACCTGGCGGACGACACCCACCGGGAGGCAACTCTGCGCGCGGCCGCCAGAGTGGCCAGCGAGCGACTGGTCGCGCCCGCCCACATCGGAGCGGCGGTGCGTTTCTGCCTCGAGAACGACGCTCTCACCGGGGCCAGCATCGCCGTCGACAACGGCGCCCTCGTCACGTCGTGAGGCGGGAGTCGCCCGCCCCCGGGCCGACCGGGCGACGCTCGGGGGTCGCTCAGGCCGTCGTCTGCTTGCCCTTCCTGGACTGGTCGATCAGCTCCCTCGCCTTGAGCGCCAGCCAGAACTCCATCCGGTCCTGCGAGCTGCCCAGGTCGCGGCCGGTGATCTCCTCCACACGCTTCATGCGGTACCGCAGCGTGTGGCGGTGGACGAACAGCTTCTCGGCCGCGTCGCCCCAGTGGCCGTTGGCCTCCAGGAAGCTGGCGAGGCTCTTGACGAGGTCGCTCGAGTTCTGCGCGTCGTAGTCGCGGAGCCTGCCCAGCACGCTGTCGTAGAAGACCTCCAGCGAGAGCGTGTCCTGCAGCCCGAGCAGCAGGCCGTAAGAGCCGAGGTCGTCGAAGCTGGCGATGACGGCGCGCTCGTCCTTGAGCCTGCGGATCCTGATCGCGTAACTGGCCTCGTAGTAGCTCTGGCGCAGGTCGGTGAGCTGGCGGTGCGGGCGGCCGATGCCGATGGAGACGCTGATCTCGGGCAGCATCTCGGCGACCACGCCCTGCAGCTCACCGGCCAGCCGGATGACCTCGGCCGCGTCCGCCTCGCCCGGCTGCACCAGCACGACGACGGAGTCGCTGCGTGACGCGCTGATGCTGAGCACGTCGCGCCTGGCCATGAACTCGTCGACGGTCCAGTGCAGACGCTCCTTGACATCGAGCGCGGCGGCCTCGCCACGCTCGCCGACGTCGCCCTCTCCCTCGTCGATGTCGACGAGGACGATGAGATGAGCGAGTTGCGCGTCGAGGCCGAAGAAGGCGAGCCGCCGGGCGATCTCCTCCTCGTACAGGTCGCTGGCGATGAGCTCGTCGAAGAAGTCGCCCGCGAGCCGCTTCTCCGTCTCGGCGACGGCCTTCTTCTTGACCAGTTCGAGCGCCGTCACCGTGACGACGTTGTGCAGGATGATCCGGTCGTACTCGCTGAAGTCGCCGCTGTCCTTGACCACGGCGAGGAAGGCGCCGATGCGGTGCGAGGCCACGACCGGGTACACCTGTACGCTCGACCCCGCGCCCTCCATGCTGAGCGCGAAGTTCTGGCGATCGGCGCGACGGTCGCCGATCATGCGCCAGAGGTCGGCGACCGTGTCCGCGCCCAGGCGGCGGCGGTACGCCGCCTCGCAGAGCACGACGCCGTGGAAGTCGAACAGGACGGCGGAACAGCCGACGAGCGCCGCGAGCGTCGAGAGGATGGCCTCCAGGCCCTTCTCCTCGAGCACGATCTTGGTGAGCTTCTCGTGCACGGCGAGGCTGCGCTGCAGCAGGGAGTACTGCTCGTTGACGATCTTGGACGCGACCGCCTCGCTGATGGCGAGGAACGGGACGTGGTACGGGACCTCGAACAGCGGGAAGCCGTACTCTTCGGCGACGCGCACCAGCGCCGCCGGAACCTTGTCGAAGCTGAAGCCGGTGCCGAACCCGAGGCCGGAGATGTTGTGGTCGATGAGCCGCTTGATCTGCTCGACCTGGTCCGCCTCGTCGCCGGCGAAACTGTAGCCGGTGGTGAGGAGCAGCTCGCCGCCCTTGAGCCACTTGGTGGGGTCGGGCACCTCGCTGATGTGCACCCAGCGGACGGGGTTGCTGACGGAGGCCTTGCCGGCCAGCAGCCGAAGATCGAGCTCAGGGATCTCGAGGATGTCCTGGACGGTGATCATCGATCGCCGTATTCTACACGGCGTCCTCGTACAATGCGAGGGGACGAGCCTGCAGCGGCGCTCTCTGTTTAGACGTTTTGGCGCACTCGCCGGGGGCGCGTCAGGATCCTGCCCGGCAATTCGCCGGTGTGCTCGCCATCCTCCAGCACCGGTACGCCGTTCACCACCACCCAGTCGATGCCCTCGGGCGACGCGTGTGGCACATTCTCGAAGGGGAAGGTGTGCGGCCACAGATTGGTCGCGCGGTCCCGCACCCGCTCCAGGTCGAAGACGACGAGGTCGGCTTTGAGGCCCGGCCGGACCACGCCACGGTCGAAGAGGCGGAAGCGCTGCGCCGGGAAGGAGGTCATCTTGCGCACGGCCTCTTCGAGGCGCAGCACCGGCTCGTCGCGCACGTAGCGCTCCAGCACGCCCGGGTACTCCCCGTAGGCGCACGGCCAGTAGACGGAGGGGTCGGGACTCTGCTCCGGGGGCGCCATCACGAGCCCGTCCGACGAGATCATGGCCAGAGGACTCTGCAGCAGCGCCCGGATGTTCTTCTCCTCGATGTAGTCGAACAACCCGACGAGGTCGTCGTCCTCCTCCACGATGAGGTCGAGGAAGGTGTCGAACGGGTCTGTCCCACGCTCGGCGGCGATGTCGGCGACGGACCGCCCGCGCAGCTCGGGGTGGCGGCCGGCGTGGAAGACGATCACGCGGTCGAAGCGCCCGTGACGCACGACGCCGGCGTATCCCGCGCCCGGGAGGGTCTCGTCCAGCACCTCGCGCTTGAGGGCCGCGCGCGCCTCCGGGTCGCTCAGCAGGGCGATGAGTGCCTCGTGATCGAGGTCCAGCACCGGTTGCGGCAGCGCCCGCGAGAAGCGCGGCGCCAGGTCCCTGTGCACGTCGTTGTCGGTGGTGGCGTCAAGCCCGCCGCGACGCGCCTCCTCGATCATGCCGAGGTTGGCGGCGGCGTCCTCGGGGGCGCCCCATTTGGGCGCGTTGTGCGACACCTGCACGGGGCATCCGGCGGCGCGCCCGAGATCGAGCGCCTCGGCGACCGCGGTCAGGATGGTCTCGCGCTCCCCGCGCACGTGCGAGGCATAGATGCCGTGGTGGCGCGCGACCACGCGGCACAGCGCCAGCACCTCCTGCGTGTCGGCGAAGCACCCGGGCGGGTAGACGAGGCCGGTCGACATGCCGTGCGCGCCGGCGCGCAGGCTCGCCTCGAGGAGCCGCTCCATGCGGCGCAGCTCGCCCTCCGTGACGGCACGCTCGGCGAATCGGANNGCTCGCCCTCCGTGACGGCACGCTCGGCGAATCCGGCCACGGCGAGCCGCAGCGCGCCGTGGCCCACGAGAGGAGCGATGTTGATGGCGTGTCCGCTGCGCCGCAACGCGGCGAGGTACTGGCGGAAGCTGCGCCAATCCCACGGGACCGCATCGAGACCCCAGGCGTAGTGGGCCCAGTTGTGGACGGCGTCGTCGCGATGCTTCTCGGTCAGCGGCGCCGCCGACATGCCGCAGTTGCCGGTGACGTGCGTCGTCACCCCTTGCCGCACGGCCGTCTCCGCCCGTGGGTGCAGCAGGATGGTGAGGTCGGAGTGCGTGTGCGGGTCGACGAAGCCCGGGGCGATGTACCGGTCCTCCGCGTCGATCACGCGCCGGCCGCGCAGCGTCCCCGGCGCGCCGATCGCGGCGACACGGTCGCCGCGCACCCCTACGTCGCCACGGTACCAGGGGTTGCCGCAGCCGTCGACGATACGGCCGTCGGCGAGCACGAGATCGTAGGGGGCCATCAATCCTCCATCTCGAAGACGCGGTACTCGTTCTCGCAGGGCGGACCCGCGCACGCGTACAGACGACGCTCGTCCAGGTCGCAGATCATGCTGCCCACCGTCATCACCTGTTCGGCCGGGGGGTCGTCGGCCGCCGGGTGTCCGCAGATGCACTCGTCCGGGGCCGGCTCGTGCGAGCGCAGGACGCGGGCGACCAGCGCCACCGGGTCGCCGCCGGCGGCGATCCCCTCCGCGAGCAGACGCCCGGCCGTGGCGTGGCGCACCTCCGACTCGCCGCCGGCGTACCCCTCGAACGGGCGCATCTCCGGCGCCACATAGTGGTTGGTGTGCGCCATGAAGCCGGTCGCGGTGTGATCCATGAAGGCGTGCGCCGTGGCGGAGGTCTCGACGTCCCAGAGCCTGCCGTCGGTGTCGGCGAAGACCTGGTTCGTGCCGCGCGCGCGCGCGGTCAGCAGACCGCGTTCGCGCGCCTCCTCGAGCGTCCGCGCCGCCAGGGTCGAGCGGCGCACGAACACGTTGGGGACCCCGATGCGGTTGTCCGTGGAGTGCACGGAGTTGCTCACGTTGCCGATGCCGTGGCTGTTCATGCCCAGCATGAGCAGGTAGGGCGCGCCGGCCAGTCCCATGACCCGGGTCCCGTCCGGCCCGGTGAGGTCGAAGAGCACGTTGTTGACGGCGTCGATGGTGTACCAGTCCATGTTGTGACCCACCACGTGCCGCCCGCCCACGGCGACGGCGACGGCGGTGCAGTGGTCGCCGGACCGCATCGAGCCCGGAGCGGACGCCGGGGAGCCCGGCTGCTCCTCGGCCGTGAACTCCTCGCCGCAGTTCAGCACCAGCAGCCGGGAGAACGGCACCCCCGACCCTTCGGCCAGCCCCTCCAGCTCCTCGACGAGGTCCGGCGACCAGAGCCGGGCCTCCCGCTCGTAGGCCCTGGCCTGACGCTCGGCGTCGCCGAACGTGAGCCGCCCTTCCGTCATCGCCGTGAAGTGCTCGCGGAAGAAGTCCACGGACGCGTGCACGGGCTCACGCGCGGCCTCGCCGACCGCGCGACCGAGCTCGCGGTGTGAGCCTCGTGCCTGGACGTGGACGAACGGGACGCTCACCATGCCGCCCGGTCCAGCAGGCGACGCGGGTCCGGATGCCCGGCGATCCCCAGCCCGGCGGCGCAACGGTCGATGATCGCCGCGAGCTCCCGGAGGATGTCGTCCGGCAGACCCACGGGGTCGCGCGAGGAGAGCTCCGCCGCCCGCTCCGTGGCGAAGTCGACCAGCCCGGAACGTCCGCCCGCGACCCAGTCGCCGAGACCGCCGCGATAGCTGAGCAGCGGGCTGACGAACTCGCCGCGGATGAAGCGCCGCGTGTGCTTCGTGCCGAGGAACCCGCGCCCCGAGAGGACCCCGTCGACCATCGCCTCGACGTCGAGTGCGTCCGCATCCCACGGCCGCGGAGAGAGCGCATAGCGCACGTTGTTCAGGACCTCGTCGTCGATCACCAGGACCTCCGGACAGCTCGCCACGCCGGCCTGGATCTCGCCGACGCCGGAGAGCAGCCGCGGCCTGGCGACCAGGCCGAGGAGCGCGTTGACGGCACGCTCGTAGCCGAACTGCGTGTCCACCACCTTGCTGTCGCTGCAGAGCCCGTAACAGTCGCAGGCGAGGCCGCAACGCCGCGCGAGGAGGACGGCGGCGATGGAGGTCACCCCGGTCTCCGGCGTGCCCGAGACGACGACTCCGCTGCGCGGATCGACGGCGCTCAGTCGCGGCCCGTAGTACACCGGGGTGCCGGGGGCGGCGAGCTGCGTCAGGACCACGCCGGAGAGCACCTCGGCGTGCTGCTGGGCGAGCGCCGCGGAGAGCGCGGCGGGCGCAGTGGTGGCGGCGGCGGGACAGGGGAGGATCTCCACGGCCGCGCCCCCGCGCCGGACCTGCTCCACCAGCGCATCGGAGACGTCCCCGCCCAGGATCAACGGGCTGACCGGCGAGAAGGCGAGATCGACCGGGTAGGCCCCGCCGCTCCCGTCGGCGCCGGTCACGGCTTCGGCCATCTCCTGGAGGTAGTGGGCCTGGAACGGGTGCGAGATGCCGG
>MTKZ01010532.1_pt1 | contig 15515 bp, 15 predicted proteins | sample 1042781 | NCBI WGS metagenome assembly MTKZ01 (sample SAMN06212207, study PRJNA360539) | anaerobic digester metagenome | biome: Wastewater treatment plant; material: sludge; isolation source: anaerobic digester fed with sludge from wastewater treatment plant | place: Denmark: WWTP Viborg ...
TACCATGTAACAAGTAAAGTTAATTATAGTGTAATGCCTTCATTTGCAGGTTAATGGGGTTACAAAGGATATTAGGAAATGAATAATGGCGGATATAGGATATACGATAGATGCATATTCAAAAGCTTTTGAAGGCGGAGCTAGACCATACCTGTTTTCTGTAAATTTTAGTTTTCCTTTTTCTAATGCGGATTTAAAAAATGTGGAATACCATGTTAGAGCATCAAATTTACCAGAATCTTCTTTTGAAGATGTTTCAATACCCTATCCCGGCTATACATTTAAAATGGCCGGGAATAGGGTTTATAATGACTGGACACTTTCCCTTTATGTGGATTCAAAAACAAAAATTCTGAAAAACTTCCAGGAATGGCAAAGAATAATCTATGATCCAAAGGAACATTCCTATTCTCCTGCTATAAAATATATGCAAAACCAAATACTTTCATTGTTGGATGGTGATATGAAACCAGTTGCGGTGTATACATTATATGGTGCATGGCCAAGAGCTGTTGGTGCTATTGCTTTGGATTATTCATCAACAGAAATTATGACACTTGACATTACATTTGCATATCAATATTATGAAAGAAGGATAGATGGTAATATTTCAGATACTAAAAGTGGTAATATTTCAAATACTATTGATAGAAATCCTGCTGGATCAGATACACTTAATAGATCATTTTAAAAAGGAAGGAAGATGACTTTATTTGAAAGAGTTAAAAAATCAGCTGATCTATTAAACCAATTAAATTATGGTTATGAATATGGCGGACCTGTGGATTCTTATCTTTCAAATATAACAGGTTTCCAGAGAGCATACTTATTCAAAGTCATATTCCAATTTCCAAAAAGTATTACACAAAGTTTGGATTATAATCAGACTGCTGTTTTGGTAAAGACCACAAATCTTCCGGATACAATGGTTGAAGAAACAAGTACATTTTATATGGGACAACAATACAAATTATCAAGCGTTCGTAGGTTTACAGATTGGAATGTTACCTTATATATAGATAATGATACAGAAATATTGAAAATGTTTTATGAATGGAATAGATTGTGTCATAACAATGAGAATATATATAAAGCACCGAAAGATTATATGGTAGACCAGTTTATCAATTTGTTGGATTCCAAAGTAACAAGTATGACCAAATTGACATATAAACTGGTGAAAGCATGGCCAAAATCTATCAATAATATTTCATTGGATTATATGACAAACGATTTTACCACAATGGATGTAATATTTTCATACCAATATCATACTGTAACAGATAGACCTGGTGTAATTTATTCTTATGAAAATAATGAAAAGAAAAATAAATTTGATTTGGGAGCAGATGCTCCAGAATAATAAAATGTAATTAAAAGGAGTGTTAGTATGAGTCATTTTCGTGCGTATATGAATATGTATACATTTGAAACGGTTTTACCAGGAAATGGAGAAAAGGTTGTTTACAAACCCGTTACAACAGGTCAATTGAAAAAAGTATTGATGTTTGAAACTTCCAAGGATCCAGATGTGATGGAGAAAGCTCTGGATGAAATTATCAATGAATGTGTTGTGAAGCCAGAAAACTTTGATGCAGAATCACTTTACTTACAAGATAGGTTTTATCTATTACTTGAAATAAGAAAAGCAACAAAAGGAAGCCGTTATACATTCGAATCTGTCTGTACAAGTTGTTCTTCACAGACACAGCAGGTTTTGAATTTATCTTCCTTACCTATTGTGAAATTGGATATTGCTCCACATAAAAAACCTGTAAAAAAGCTTGGCAAAATCCGGGAAGTTACAGATGAACCAAAGGAAGAAGAATCTGTTTCTGATTGGAATGTAATAAAGATAAACAAAGATATTTCTGTAAGGGTAAAGATTACAACACGAAAGATGCAGAGAGATGTGTTGGACTTGATAAACAGAGAAACTGATCTTACAGATATGCAGAAGATGGCAAAGATGTCAACATTGTTGTATGCTGAAGCAATTGAGGAAATTATTACACCTGTTGGTATTGATAAGGATTTATCTTTGGAGGAAAGATCAGAATTTATTGACAGTCTTTTGGAAAAAGATATTGAATTGATTTCTGATTGGTTTGAAAAACATAAATTTGGAGTTGAATTTAAATTTGATATAAAATGTTTACATTGCGGATATAAGGAAGTTAAGGAGATACCGCTAGAATCTTTTTTCTTTTAGGCTATATTCTGTGTAGCGGCAACACGGTACAAAGCCTGACCGAAGAACAATTTTTTTTGGCCAGCCGAGCAAATATATCCATAGCGGAAAGTAATGCACTTCCTGACTTTGAGAGGGAAGCTTTTATTAACCTTCTTATAAAAGATTTGAAACAGAAAGAAGAAAACGAAAAACTTAAAGGTAGAAACCCACTTGGTAGAAAATAAGCCAATGGATCTAAAAAGGTCTCAAGGGTAATATAATAAATAATTATATATCTTTGGGACTTTTCTTTTAGGAGATAATGAATGGGCGCTAATCAACTTGATAAAGATAAAGAAATGTTGAAATATATGAAATCCATGGTTACACATTTGGAGAAACTTGTTGTATCTGCTACAGGTAGTGCCACCGGTATTGTTAGTGGTATTGATACCACTAATCAAACAAGAAAAAAGGACAAATCCGAATCAAATAAAATTGTGGATAAAATAGAAAAATCTATGAGAGCGGCCCTTATGAGGGACAAGCTGTTGGATTATGAATCACAAAGACGTAGAGAAGCTTTCATAGGAAAGGTCATGGAAAATAAAATTTTGAGACCTTTTTATACCACATTCAAATCATTGGAAGGACATACTGTTAATTTATTTCGGGATTTACAGGGTGCATGGTCTGGTGTATATGGTAAAGTTTTTAGTCAAATCACAGAAGCTTTCCGTCCTATTACTGGTTCAATTATGGCCATATATAATTTTGCAAAAGGTATATCCAAAAATATCTTTGACAAAATAGGAGAAAAATTATGGTCTGATGATATTGGTGGAAAAATAGAAGATAGTGGGAAAAAAACCGTTTCTTCAATAGATAATGTAAAAGATGAAATACAAAATTTGTTGTCTTTTTTCAAGAAGGAGAAAAAAGTATCTGTAATAAAAGATAGTGATAAGGTTAAAAAGAAAGGGCTACCAGATGAAGAAGTTCCCTCATCTACAGCTTCCATAAATAGATTATTTCAAATAAGAAAAAAATGGTTACCTATAGAACTTCGGATTCGTGATCGTTGGCAAAAAGTTAAGGATCGTATAAGTGCAAAAACACTTGCATTTGGAGGAAAATGGTTTGGTAAGACACAGACACCTACAGGTCCAGAAACAAAAAGACCAATTGCTGAGGGTGGAATTCTTGCTGGATTGATGAGAGTTTTACAGGCACTTCCATTTTTGAAAATGGCGGCCATATTGTTAGGGACTGGTTTGATTGCTACACTTTTCCCATCTGTCAGAAAATTTTTGACTGATCCTGCTACCTGGCAAGATATATTTACTGGAATTGGAAAAACCATTCTTTTTCTTCTTAATGGTTTGTGGGAAGGTGTAAAAACATTTTTTGGAACACTATTGAAAATACCAAGTTGGGTTGGAGAAGGCGGGTCTTTATTTGTTGATATTCCGAAAGCTATGGCAACAGCTGTTCTTAATTCTTTCAAGGAAGGAAATTTAGCCGCAATTATAGGTGCTGGTTTTGTTGCAACATTTACTACTATGTGGGGAATTAAGAAAATCAAGGGCCTGATTGATATTTTTCGTGGTACTGGTTTAACAGGATCTGCTATTGCTCTTGACAAAGCAGCAGCGGCCTTGTCCCTTGCCGCGGCAAAGTTGGGTGGAGGATCAGTAACAGATGTTTTAACAGGAAAAGGCGGAAAACTTGGTAAATTCGCCAGGGTTGCTAGGTTTTTAGCTAATCCTGCCACATTGATTACTGCCGCAGCCGCCGGAAGTATATATGCTGGTATGGATGATCGGGGGAATAGAAAACCAGGTGATGTATTTGCTGATCTTTCAGGAAATTTAATTACCGTAGATGAAAAAGGTAATGAAATTAGTTTAGAACAGTACGAGGAATCTAAAAAACAAACAAAACTTGCTGATGACAGTAAAGGATTTTTGGAAAAAATTTCTGATTCCCTTATAAAAATACTTGGTCCAACAGAAGCGGCCGCATCAATTATACCACCATCTACTGGAGCATCAAAAATGAGTCCTGAAATAAAATCACAAATTGAAGCGGCTGCAAAAAAATATGGTATACCAGCTGAAAATTTATTAGCTATGGCTCAATTTGAATCTGGAGGAAATCCTCTAGCAACTTCACAAACCGGAGCAAAAGGTATTTTTCAATTTACATCTGGTACTGCAAATCAGTATGGATTAAAAGATCCCTATAATGCTGCTGAAAATATTGATGCTGGTGCACGTTTATATCGTGATAATTATAAGGAAGTAAAGAGATTATTAGGTAGAAATCCAACGTCAGAAGAAATGTATTTAGCACATAATCAAGGTGCGCAAGGTGTTTATGAAATATTAAAAGCAGCTGAAACCGGAGACGAAAGTATAATAAGTAAAAATGTTAGAAAAAATATGGATGTTCAAGGTGCTAAATTCAAAGGTATGTCCGCTAAAAATTTTGTTGCAACAATGAGTAGCCATTTCCGATCTGCCGGAATTTCTGTTGGAACAACTCCAACCACTCCTACACAAACTGAACTAGCAAAGGGTGGAAAAGCTCCAGGTACTAATGTTGCAGCGGTGCGAAATCAGGAAAAATCATTGACTTTATTAGAATACATGAAGGCTGCGGATGAAAGAAGTAAAGCAGAAAATACAGGAAAAGCGACCTTGGTTGCATCTACTAATGTATCAAATACAGCTGTTTCAAACGGCCGAGGTTCCGGAAATAAAGACATGAATGATCTTCCAAGAAGTATATCGGATTTATTTGGTTTACAACAAGCTGTGATATTGAATTCAGTAGGATAAGGAGAGAGAAAATGGGCGATGAAGATGAAGTAAGGTCTGAAGCAAAACCAGAATCCGTAGAATATGAACCCAACTATTGGCCAAGGAATGTAGATTTTAGTACAAATTATACAAATCCAAGTAACGGTATTGCTGCGGGTTTCGCTAAACAAGATAGTTTGATTTGGTATAGAATAAAAGGAATTCCTGTATCAAAGCAAAGAAATATAAGACAGGGAATACCTTCTTTTCAGACAGAAGGTGGACCCGGTGCACGACCTGAATATGTTTTCAAATTTCTTGGTCCTTTGGAATTAGCAGAAACTTTAGCCCACGATTGGGCACCATATGAAAGTTTGGCATCGTCAATACAAACTCTTTATGGACAGACTGGCATCGGTGCACTTGAACAATTACGAGCTTGGGGTAGATCAATGGGTATGAAGGAAGCTGATGTGCAACAATTGAATGTTGGAGCGATTGCGGAAGCTTTCAAATCTACAGCAGGTTCTTTTGGTTCGGATCCTCTAAATCAAATTTCAAGACTTGTAGAATCCGGTATCAATAGTGAACAAGTGGTTCCTTGGCGTGTTGATACTCCGTTGGTATACAAAAACACGGAAAGAAGAACATTTGAATTGGTTTTCAATTTGGTATCCCTTGAAGGTAATAACTATAAAGATGTTGTTGAACCTGTCCGACTATTACAGGCAATAAGCTCCCCCTCAAAAGTGAGTGGAAATCAAGCAACATACAATCCAAAAGTAATTTCTCCATATGTTTTTGAAATTATGACTACTCCTGAAGGAGGTGGTAGTAAAATGTCATATCCATTATTGATCATTCCATATGCTGTGTTGAGAAGTATCAATCCTGTTTTCAAAGGACCATGGATGGATGGTGAACCTACCCGGTGTGAGTTACGTTTATCATTTCAGGAATTGGAACCTGTTTATGATACAACTTTCAAAAATGCTGGTAGAATAAAACCAAGTATAAAATAATCAGAGGAATAGAAATATGCATAAACAAACCACAAAAAGATATGATGATTTGAAAAGAAAGGCTCTACCACAATCTTCCATGCTGGCACTTTTTCCTCTACTGAAGGATGAAAACGGTGAATATTGTTATAATATTTTCCGGCCATATATTCTCAATGACGATATTTTTGCTGATAAGAATATGGATATGACTACCTTGATGTACAATGAATGGTGGGAAAATATTGGATACGATTATTATGGATTTGCAGAGAGCTGGTGGATGGTTGCTTTGACAAACGGAATTGTAAACCCTTTTGAAGAAATAGATCCTGCACAAAATGTATATATGTTGAAGTCACAATATTTACCATTACTTTATCGGGATATGCAGAAGATAAGGAATTTATAATGCCATCAATTGAAACCGTATATAATGTACATATTGTTGGAAATAAAACAAAGTTGGAATATCTACAAGTGGATAGCCGGGATATTACCAATTTTACTTTTATTGAGGATATATTTTGCATTGCACCGATGGCCAAGTTTGAGTTTATTGATAGAAAAGGTGTACAGGAAGCTTTGGGAATCCGTGGAAAGGAACTTGTAACACTTGTATACGGACCCGATATTGCAGGAAATGATCCCACTCCGAGAAAAGCTGTAGCATTTATGAATTATGATATGACTTTCAGATCCGAGGTCCAAACGACCGGATCAGGTATGAATCATATTACCATGAATATGGTTGATCCTTTTTTTCCGAGTCTCAATTTTCAGAAGTATAGCAAATCCTGGAAAGAGATCACAGGAACAAGCATCATAAAAGATATATGTAAAAATATGATGGGTTCTGGAAAAAGTGAAATGGAATTTAATATGTATGAAGAATGTAAAGAATCTTTTGATTTTATAATGAATTATTGGACACCAGCAGAAGCAATAAAATGGTTGTTGCGAAGAATGACTGGTTCTGAAACTGGAACTCCTGGTTATCTGTTTTTTTATAATACAGAGGGAGAAAAAGGTGGATATAATTTGATAAGTCTAGCTAAACTATTCAACAAGATACCGGATCCGAATAAATATTTTTTTACATCCACAAACGATACTGATTATTATGATGAAAACCGAATACTGGCTCATAAAGTATGGCCGCCTTCAAACCAGGCTTTATCAAAATTACCTGGTTCCATAAAAGCTAGTCCAGATTTTATGACAAAGGATATGAGGGAGAATATATGTTTTGACAGTCACCAGAATGAGCAATATAAATCTATGTTTCACGGGTCTGATCCAATTTATGCACCTGTAAACTCATCAAACACAAAAGTTGATTGTGCATCTGGAGATTATTCTTCATTATATACACAGTATGGAAGTGATTGGATCAAAACATATATGAAACAAATGCAATTGGACCTATATGTAAAAGGTCATGCAAAGAGATATGCTGGTATGTTGATAGATGTTGATTGGTATGGTGTAAAAGAGGGATCTTCAAATGAAAACTACACCGGAAGATACTTGGTAAAATCCATTACACATCAATTTTGTCCTTCAAGACAACCTCAATATCGACAATTGTTGGTCTGTGTGAAAACAGCTTTCAAGGATACTGTAACAGGAGGTGCATTGAAGTAATAGACTATGAAAATAACAGAGTTATCAATGAAACAAATAAGAACCACAAAAGGTGGTAATTATATACATATTAATACAGGCGCTAAATTATTTTATTATGAACATTGTAAAAAATGTGGAGAACCATATTTAGCACAAAAAAAGAATAAAGGATATTGTTCAAGACATTGTTCATATTTTGATAATGAAAAACTGGTTAATAATATAGGAATTAATAATTCGTTTTATGGAAAAAAGCATTCTGTTGCAACAAAAAAGAAAATAAGTATTAGTAGAGCAGGTAAGGGTACAAAAGAAAAAAATCACAATTATAATGGTGGTCATTGGAAAGGTAATAAAAATCCTAATTGGAAAGGAGGAGTATATTTTAGTTTTTATGGAGAAGATTGGACAGAAGATTTGAAAAAATTTATTCGTAATAGAGATAACAATAGGTGTCAATTTCCAGAATGTGAACATAAAAATTTTGTACAATGTGTTCATCATATAGACGGTAATAAATTAAATTGTCAACCTTCAAATCTAATAACTCTTTGTAAAAAGTGTCACCAAAAAATACATGTAAGTAGTAAAAAAGAAGAATATGATAATATGTTAAAAGAACAAATAATAAAATTAATGGATGGCGACCTAACAGCTAAGGAGATGCAATCGTGAAAACAGATTATTCAGATATAACCCTCACGACCGGTAAACTTTTCGGTATCTTCAGGGGGGTAGTTTGAACAGAATTCAGATCCGCTAAAAGCTGGTCGTGTAAGAGTCCGTATATATGGTATCCACTCAGCTTCAAAATTACAGAAAGATGGCAAGGATGGTATTCCAACTGAACATCTTCCTTGGGCGGAGCCAGCTGGTCCAATTTTTGGAGGCAATTCAAAAACAGGTATCTTTGGTGTTCCAAATAATGGTGCACATGTGTTTCTGTTTTTTGAAAACAATGAAATTACCCAACCAAGATATTTTGCAACAGCATTAGGTATACCTTATTCTGGCAAGAAACAGCCAAAGGGTGTTGGATTTGGTGATCCGAACGAAGTTTATCCAACAGATAAAACTCTTTTTGATCCTGACTATTCTGTAGGAGATCAATATACCGATCCAACAAAAGTGATGTATATCGGAGGGCAGGCCGGTCATCAAATTGTATTGGATTCCACTGAAGGTAATGAGAATATTGTAATCAAACATGGTAAGCATGGTACTACAATTTCCATCAATTCCAGAGGTGATGTTGTTATTCATACAGAAAAGGATTTATATGAATCCGGTTCAAGCAAGAATGTTACAATTGAAAAAAATTATTCCACAACAGTTTTGGAAGATTATGCGATCAAGTCAAAAGATTCAAAAGAGACTGTAACAGGTAATAAAGATACCAATGTAATGGGTACACAGTCGGAAACGATTCAACAAACATTGACAGTTTCCACCAAGAAAACAGAGTTCAATGCGAGCGATGAAATTATAATTGGTGCAGGTGGTAAAATTACTGTAGCGGCAGGAGATGAATGTCTGGTGAAATCTTCTGATAAGGATATTGTTTTGTATGCTCAGATGATGAATATAAAGATGAAGGCATTGATGAAAATTTCTTCACAATCTCTCCAGTTGGATATGAAAGCGTTGACTACAGCAGATTTTGGTGGTTTATTGACCACTGTTGGTGGAACAACATCGGTAATGACAATGGTTACCGGACAAATCGTAATGATAGGATAAGATTATGGCAACAGTTGAAGAAATGTGGGCTCAATATGAAAAACAGATAGCGGTAAAACAAGCAGAACTTGAGCAGATAAATTATGCTACGATATATGCTGGTTTCCGTGAAGGAAAGGATCCACCTCCATATTCTGCATCATTTGGTCCCTTTTATGTTGCATCATCCGAAATTTCCGCATTTGCAACAGAGTTGAATGGTTTGATCAGTTCAGCAGTTGATGTCACCAACACATTGAGTGAATTGACATCTTATATTAGCAGTAATTTGTCTGATATATCCATTCCAACACCAACATTTGATATAAACACAATTATACCGGAATTTACTGCATCATTCAGTCTTATCAATGCAGCTACCGGTAGATGTAGTTTGGCTGAAAATTTGCCAACAACGGTTTTAGGTGCTGTTCAAAATACCGTGAAAGCTGTGATAGGTGGAATTGCTGACAGTGTTGTAAATTTTCTTGACAAGGTAAATTATATGTTTGCAGCACCGGCAAAAATGGTAAATAATTTGATGCGTTGGTTGGATGATTCAACGGAACAAATAAAAGCTCCTTTAGCGGATGAAAGGTCAAAATTGATGAACAAGGTAAGAGAATTGAGGGAAGATTGTAAGCAGAAAAATGATCCGACAATGGTTGTGGATATCATTACACAAATGAACCTTGTTGGAAGTTTGGATAGAAAGGTAAGAGATTTGATTGCTATTATGAATCGTTTGAGAGATCAGGTTTCCATGTTATTGATTCATATGGAAAATTGTATGATCATTGGAGTAGCTCTTGCAAGAAATGTGAATAATGCAATTGCAGCATGGTCCAAGGATATGACCTGTATACAAGCTAAATTCAAAACTCTTATCCAAATGAGGGCAGTATGATACCAGTTGGACGAATGGGAGATATGACCATAGGGATTTGTTTGTTGGATAGGAATACTGTTACAGGAACTATTTTTCCTAATCCATCATCTGTTTTTATCAACAGTTTACCCGCTGGAAGAATGGGTGATATGGTAATAACATCCTGCGGCCATGTTGGTATAATTGCAATGGGTTCACCTACGGTAATGGCTGGTAGTCTTCCTTTAGCAAGGATGGGTGATTTAGTCACCGGAAATTATATAGGAACAATTATACAAGGTTCAGCAACGGTGCTGAGTAAATGATGGAGTAATATATGGCAGATGTAACCGAATTTATAGGAAAAGACTATCCCATAATGGGTTTTGGTGCAGAGAAAAGTCTTTCAGCATCACAAGCACCAAAGGAACGGCTTGAATCTGAACAAGCTGAACTTGAGCAAATCAGGGATGCACTTTTTGCTAAATTAAATCCATTGATAGAATCTGTTGCACCAATCGGAGAAGCAATGGCGCCTTCTGAACCAGGAGATACAATTATATCAGGTGTTCATAAAGCGGCAGGATATGGAGTGAGATCATCCTGTTGGCAAGTTATAACTATGAGAATACCATCCGGTGCATCAGAGGAAGAAGCTGAATTTTATTTCTATGGTCCACCAAATCAAATTGCTTTTAGTAATGATGGCCCGGAACCAAAATTTTCCGTTGTTGCCTCCGCTGAAGGTGAAGCATGGCTTCTGGCTCCGGATATTGAATTTTCAGATTTGGTTGAATCCTGTTTCCTTGTAAAACATAAGTTTGGTGAAGATGCTTTATTTGGATGTTGTGAAGCAGAAAGTAATACATATGGAACAATGTTTGGTGGTGAAGTTGACGGTGAAATAAATCCAACAGCTAACAAATTGTATATGTTTTGTGAAGGATGGGGATCGTCTGCTGATGAGCAGGCAATAGATACAATTATGGCTGATTTGGATCTTGTGTTGAAACATCTATATGCATATCCATCAACACAAGGTACATATGGTGTTGTGCCAAGAAAACAGAGTTATGAAACCGGGCAAACGGTAATGACTGCAAATCGGGATAAATTCAATCAACTGGATTCTTTTTATCGTGGACAAAATGTACTGGAAACAAACTATACATCATTTACTGAATTTTGTACAGACACTTCAATAAAATATATCAATAAATCCGATGATCCAAAATTACCTGATACAGAATGGACAAGCGGAGATGATATAAATGATCTTGATGAATATAGATTGGCAATAGAAAATGATGTTGAATCAGAGTTGCCTTCCGGAACAGAATTACTTTTGGATATGACAATTGATGGTGTAAGTGCTCATCGATATACAAAAGTTACAGAAGCAGTATACCACGATCCAAGCATGGCAACCTATTGTCAATTGATGCTGAGTCCGGATATTCTTTCTACGGTTACAATCAAGGGAATATCTTCCAGTACACAGTTTGAGGATTCAGCAAATGATNNAATATACTTTTTATCAATCAAGTGACAATACGATTGGGTGGAGTTTCGTCCGCATCTTTGCCAGCATCCGGTTCAACCACCTGTATCACAGCAACACATTCTTCTGGATTGGTAAACTACTATAATGTGTTTGCCAAATCCGATGGTGTTGACCCATTTGCTGGATATACTGTAATCAAGGTAGGGGAAGGATTACCAATTACATATAAGATAAATACTATTAACACGATGTAGAGGAACTAAAATGTCAAAATTAACATATAGTATTGTAAAAAGTTACATAGAATCTTTTGACGGTCATATTTTATTAAGTGAAGAATATGAAAAAGCACACTCTAAACTTAAAATTCAATGCCCACAAAAACACATTTTTGAAATGAGTTATAGTAATTTTAAACGAGGATATAGATGTTCAAGCTGTTTCGGTAATAAAAAATTAACAATTGAAAATATAAAAAAATATATAGAATCTTTTGGATATAAATTATTAAGTAATGTGTATGTAAATGTAAAATATAAGTTAAAATTTCAATGTGATAAAGGACATATATATGAAACATCATATAATAATTTCCAACAGGGTAAAAGATGTTCAATATGTGCTAATAATCAAAAATTGACAATTAATTATATAAGAGAAAATATAGAATCTTTTGGATATAAATTATTAAGTAATAATTATAAAAACGCTATTACAAAATTAAAAATACAATGTTCTATAGGACATAGTTTTGAAATGAGTTATAATTGTTTTCAAAAGGGACAAAGATGTCCTGTATGTTTGGCAACACAAACAGTTTCAAAAGAAGAAAAGGAAATTTTTGGTTATGTTAAATCCATATATTCTGGAATTGTAATTGAAAATGATAGGACTCAAATAATAAATCCATTGACCGGTAGATATTTGGAATTGGATATTTGGTTACCAGAATTGAACAAAGCAATTGAATATAATGGAATATATTGGCATAGTAAAAAATATCAGAAAACGAAAGATAAAATAAAATTAAAACAATGTCAGGAAAAAGATATAGAGTTGTTAATGATTAATGATAAAGAATGGAAATCAAACAAAGATTATAAAACAATTAATAATTTTATTTTGAGGAATTAAAATATGATAACAAGAGAACCATCTTCAGGAACATATGAAATATATGCTGATTTTAACCACACTTGTTACCGTGACAGTAAAAATCACGATATTTGGAAAGATATAAATTTGGAATGTCTTAAAACAAGTATTAGGAATATATTGATGACTGTTCGTGGTACAAGGAGAATGTTACCAGAATTTGGTGCAAATCTTGAAGAAAAGTTATTTGAACCCATGGATTATTTTACATCTTATGACATTGGAAACAGAATATTACAGGAAATTGAAAGATGGGATCCGGATGTAGATATAAAGAATGTAAATGTTGTCGGTATTGAGGATAAACATACATATGAAGTTGAAATTGTATTTGATGCAAGAACTGCAAGCATAAATACAAGTAATATAAAATTTATATTGGAGCAACGATAGTGTCAAAAAAACTTTCCTATAAACATGTAAAAGATTATATTGAAGAATTTGGATATCAATTGGCAACCAAGGAATATAGGAATGTTGGAACTAAATTGAATTTGATTTGTCCTGAGGGTCATAATTTTGAAATGACTTATAGTTGTTTTTATTACTTTAACCATAGATGTCCAACTTGTCAACAAAAAAGTTCCATTATAAAAAGAACACACACATATGAATTTATCAAAAATGAAATAGAAAATAAAGGATATAAATTGTTAAGTAAAAAATATCAAAATGCTTTATCAAAACTCAAAATTCAATGTCCTGAAGGTCATAATTTTGAGATGAGATTTAATAATTTCCAACAAGGACAAAGATGTCCAATTTGTTGGAAGGAAAATAAATGCAAAGATAATAGAAGGCGTCTAACTTACGAAAAAGTTCAAAAATATTTTATAGATAAAAGATATACATTATTATCTAATGAATATAAAAATAAAAATGGATATTTAGAATATAATTGTCCATATGGACACTATGGTAAAATAAAATGGAATAATTTCCAACAAGGACAAGGATGTCCTATTTGTAATAAACATAATGGAATTTCAAAAACAGAAAAAGAAATTCTGAATTATGTCAAATCTATTTACACAGGAAAAGTAATTGAAAATAATAGGACACAAATAATAAATCCAAAAACTGGAAATTATTTGGAATTAGATATATTTCTTCCGGAACTGAATAAGGCCATTGAATATAATGGAACATACTGGCATGATATAAAAGAAACAAAAAACAGAGATTACCAAAAATTAATTCAATGTGAACAAAGAGGAATTGAATTGTTGGTGATAAAAGAAGAAATGTGGTTAAAAAGCAAGGATTTCAGAATCATAAACAACTTTATTGGAGTAAATTAAAATGGCAATAACAAATCAAACTTTGGTACCAAACTATCTTGATATGGATTTTGCAACAGCTAAAAGTCTATTGCAAGAATTGTTGGCCAAAAATCCTATTTATAGTCAATATAGGACAAATGCTGAAGGTAATAATATAACCATAATGATTGAGTTAATTGCATATTTAACCCAATTATGCACATATTACATAAACATGGTTGCTAAAAATAATTATATTTCTACATCTGAATTATATGAAACCACCCATATGTTAGCTCGACTTGCAGGATATAATCCCCAAGGATATAGGTCATCCAGATGTGATTTAACAGTTACACTTGATGTAACCGCCGCTAATTTATCTGATGGTACACAGTTGTTAATTCCTTCCTGGAAAAAAATATATTGTACGGATTTGAGTAATCCTTCAACAGGAGATTCCATCATTTTTAATAATATGGTAGATACAACAGCAACAGTTTCAGCCGGAACAGTAACACTGCCAATAACATTATCAGTTAGAGAAGGTATCCAAAGAGCTTTTGTTTACCATGGCGCTGATATTGAATCGGATTATCGTTTATACTTACCACTTGAACCGTATGATTATGACGATGATATTGATGATAGTATACAAACAGTTTCACTTTATGTAAATGATTTTCCATGGATCCGATTGTCAGATTTTTATGAAAATATTTCTGGACTTATTAACAGTATGGATGTTTTTATGATGAAAGTGGATAAGTATAAAAGATATTTTATTGAATTTTCACCGGATAGAAATGTTCCAAAAAATCAAGATGAAATATCAATTATTTTATTAAAATCATCTGGTGTTTATGGAAATGTTCCATCAGGTTCAATTAATTTACCAGAACCACAATTTGTATATGATATTTCAAATTCCACGTGGATTGATAATTCATATATATCGGTAACAAACAATGATCCTTCTATTGGTGGTGCTGATTTAGAGAGTATTCGTGAAATAAAAAGTAATGCAATTGGTACATCACATTCACAGTTTAGAAATGTAAATCGTGAAGATTATATTTCATTTTTAGAAAATAGATCAGATATTGTTAAAGCAACTGTTTGGGGAGAACAGGATATTGCACCTTCTGGGAACACCGCTGATTATAATAAAGTTTATATTTCTGTTATTCCTGATTTGTGGGGAACAAATACAATTTCCACAACATCAGGTATTATATCAGGTACAATTGTACCCCTTGCCTATGCTGATGATTGGAAAAATACATTGATGGAATATCTTGAACCTAAAAAAATATTAACCACTTATGAAGAATGGGTTTTGCCGGAATTGGTTTATTTTTCATTTATTATTGGTTTAAAAATCCGTCCAAACTATACAT
>MTKZ01007621.1_pt1 | contig 15504 bp, 12 predicted proteins | sample 1042781 | NCBI WGS metagenome assembly MTKZ01 (sample SAMN06212207, study PRJNA360539) | anaerobic digester metagenome | biome: Wastewater treatment plant; material: sludge; isolation source: anaerobic digester fed with sludge from wastewater treatment plant | place: Denmark: WWTP Viborg ...
TCGTTGATCGACAGTAGTGTGGGGCGTTTGCCGCCGGCCGACGGGCCGGGGCCGGTTTCGATGATCAGGCCACTGTCCAGCAGACCATTGGCCAGCGTAGAGACGGTTGGGCGGGTGAGGGGAGTGCGGCGGGCGATCTCCGCGCGGCTGATCTCGCCAGCGTCGTAGATCGTCTTGAGGACAAGCCGGCTGTTGTGGTGGCGGGTCTGGCTACGGGTCGCTTTGTCCATCATCTGAGTCCGCGATTAGTAAGTTAAATGAACTTACTAAGTCAGTATACGGGATGAGAACGCCGCTGTCAAGAGGCAACCCCGTGCCTGGCCCTTCGAAAGGGCCAGACACATTCTTGTGCAGCCGATCAAGAAAGTGCGACGCACCGGGCGAGGCGGCCGTTTATGCTTTCCCGCCTTCGGCGCGCTATAATCCCAACCCGGTTGACGACCTGAGAAAGCCTTACTGATCTCTCCCGTCGACCCTTATCGTTTAATTCTTTAACTCACCTATAGCCCAAAGCATTATGCAAGACAATCGTTCCATTGCCCGCGTCGGCGTCTACGTCGACACCGCCAACATGTATCGCAACGGCGGCTATCGGATGCGCTACGACGTTCTGCGCGAATTCGCCTGCCGCGACGGGGCCGAAATGGCCCGTCTCAATGCCTATGTCAGCTTCGACGCCGACCGGGCGCGCAGCGACGCCCTCTATGACAAAAACACCCACCGTTTCTACGCCCTGCTGCGCGACTTCGGCTACAAGGTCATCATTAAAGAAGTACACTGGTATGAGGACGAAAACGGCAAACGCTATGGCAAGGCTGACGCCGACCTCGACCTGGCCGTGGACATGCTGCTGCAATCGGAGAACCTCGACCGCGTCCTGATCGTCACCGGCGACGGCGACTTTGCTCGCGTGGTAGCCGCTGTGCAGAATCGCGGCTGTCGGGTGGAGGTCGTTGCCTTGGATAACGCCTCGACCGTGCTGCGCCGTGAGGCCGACCTGTTCATGTCCGGCTACGTGATTCCCGATCTGGTGCCGGTCGTGGTCGCCGGCGCGCCGGCGAACGACGCCACGGAGTGGGGCGAGTTCGGCTCCATCGTGCGCGGCACGTGCTATTTCCACAAGCTCAACTACGGTTTCATGCGTTTTCTGCGCGTCATGGGGCCGCGCCTGTGGCTGACCGACACCCAGCATCCCGACTCGCCCTATGAGACGGCCTACTTCCACGACTCCAACCTGCCCGACAATATCGACCCTCAGCATCTGCCCAGCTACAACCACATCTTCCAGTTCGAACTGGCCGAATCGCACCATCCGGGCGGTCGGTTTGAGGCGCGCAACATTGAGCTGCTCAGTTGGATCCCCGCCTAGCGACCTGGCGGGATTTGTTGACACACTGGGCGTCTTCTGCTAACATCCGCACTTGTATTAGGGGGCGTGGTGTAGCGGTTAACACGTCGGCCTGTCAAGCCGAAGATCGCGGGTTCGATCCCCGTCGCTCCCGCAGGTAGAACGCAATGGGTCAACTGTGAATTCAGTTGGCCCATTTGTTTTATGATTCAGAACCAGGTGATATTTGGAGCGCAATGTCATGGCCACGACACGATCATTATGATAAGGTGACCCCCAAAGTCAAGACCACGAAACGGCAAAACTAAAGTGGATCGACCCGGTCACAAGAGCGGCATTGCCACTGCAAAATCAACATCGGCCGGCGTCCGGTAGCCCAGACTCTGGTGGGGTCGCTCATAGTTGTACAGCTGGAAATAGTCGTCTAGCCCGGCAGCAAGCGCCGGGACCGACTCGTACCCCTTGAGATAGATGTCCTCGTACTTCACCGTGCGCCAGAGCCGTTCGACGAAGATGTTGTCTACGAAGCGGCTGAACCAGTCCATGACAGCCACCAGGTACATGAACCCTTGCGGCAGCGGCACGTAGGTAATGTACGCGGCCCAGACCTGGTTGGGTCGGTTGATGTCCAGGTCGCGTAGCAGATAGGCATAGGTCTTGTGCTGTTTGTCGGCAATCGACGTGCGCGGGCGGGGATAGACCGCCTGGAGGCCCATTGTCTGCATCAGCCGAGCCACCCGCTTGTGGTTGACCCGATAGCCATGCTCATCCTTCAATCGCGCCGTCATCTTGCGGTAGCCGTAGAACGGCGCGCGGGTGTACTCCCGGTCGATGAGCCGCATCAGTTCCCGATTCAACGCCGATTCCCTCGCCGGTTGCCAATAGTACGTCGCCCGGTTGAGGTCGAGCAGTTGGCACTGGCGGCGGATGCTGAGCGTCGGGTGGTCGGTCTCGATCATTGTCCGTTTCATCTCAACCGACCTGGGGAGCTTTTTTTCAGCCACTCCAACTCCATCTTCAGCCGGCCGATCTGCTCGTACAGTTGCGCTTCCCGGACAGCCTGCTCGCCCTGACCTTGGGTCGAGCCGTTGTCGAACACGGCCGGCCCCTCAGCCAACAACTGCTTCTTCCACGCGCTGACCTGGTTCGGGTGGACGCCATGCTCCCCGGCGATCTGGTTAACGGTCTTGAGTCCTTTGACCGCTTCCAGCGCTACGGTAAACTTGAACTGACTGCTGAATTGCCTGCGTCCTCTGCCCATTTGACTGCCTCCACGCGCTTCGCGATTCTAGCTGAATCCACTTAAGCTCGTGGTCTAGTTTTTGGGGTCACTATACAAGGAGTTGGGCTATTTACTCGGCTGACAACGTGCGTCGCCTTGTTGGCTTATCGCCATCCCGCGCCCGGCATCAGGGTGGAAGAGTCCTGAGAAGACAGGAACGAACCAAGCCGCGGTGGCAATGGCAATCAGCTGCGGACGATCATCTATAATTGGGAACACAATTCCTGTTGCAACCTGGCCCTTTGGATTTTGCCCAAGGAATTTCGGGGCAGGTCGGCAACAAAAATGATGCGACGGGGAACTTTGTAGTTAACGAGATAGGCTCGGCAATGGGCGATGATGTCTTCTGCGGTTACCTCTGCATGGGGATGCAGGATGATGACGGCTACGACTTTCTCTCCCCAATCATCATCAGGACACCCGATCACCGCACTGGCCTGCACTGCCGGGTGTTTCGCCAAAACGAGTTCCACTTCTGGTGGGTAGACGTTGTAACCACCGCTGATGATCAAATCCCGCGAACGGCCCTTCAGTGTAATGTAGCCGTCAGGTTCGCGCAGGCCCAAATCGCCGGTACGAAACCAGCCGTCCGGGGCGAAGGCGTCGGCCGTTTTCTGCGGCTGTCGCCAGTATCCTTTGAAGACATTTTTGCCGCGCACCTGAACCGCACCGACCTGACTCTCCGGCAGCGGTTCTTCCGTCTCTGGTTGGACAATGCGCACCGCGACGCCCGGTAGCGGCTGGCCCACTGAGCCGATACGTCTCTCTCCCTGTAGTGGGTTAGAGATGAGCATGCCGGTTTCCGACATTCCATAGCGTTCCAGCAATACATGTCCAAATGTGGTTTCAAATTGCCTGAATAGGTCGTCCGGCAGGCGATCGGATCCGGATGTAATCAGGCGTACGTGGCTCAAATCATAGCGGGCCGCATCAGCCGCATTGACCAGCCGCCGATGGATGGCGGGCACGCCCATTAGAACGGTACACTTTCGAGCGCAGAGGGTTTGTAAGGTGTGTTCGGGATCAAATTTGGGAAGCATGACGGTCGTCGCCCCGGCGTTCAAGGCGCCGTGCAAGGCGACAATCAGACCGTGGACGTGAAAAGTCGGCAGGATGTGGAGTAATACGTCATCCTCCTGCCAGCCCCATGCCTCGTGCAGCGAATCGAGGTTGGCTGTCAGATTGCCATGTGTCAACTCCGCGCCTTTGGGCCGTCCTGTTGTGCCGCTGGTGTAGATCATCAAACAGGTGGCATCCGGGTTCTGAGGAACGGGAATATCAGCCCAATCTGCTGGCTGGTAGCCGGAAATGAGAGCCTTAAAGCTCTCATCCGAAAGCTCATCCAGGTAGACGACTTCCTCAATTGCAGGCAATCCACCTGGTAAGGACCCCAGGCTCGGCCGCATTCTCGCATCGGCAAAGAGCAATCTGGCGTCCGCATCCTGTAGGAAGTAGCAGAGTTCATGAGCCGGATAGCCCGAGTTGAGCGGCAGGCTTATCGCGCCCAGTCGCATGACTGCCAGATGAAAATAGACGAATGGGAGACATTTGGGCAATTGCAGGGCGACGCGATCCCCTTCCTTGACCCCTTTGGCGCGCAAATAGCCCATCGTCCGCAGGACGGTTTCTTCCAGTTGGCCGTAGGTGATGGTTGTAACACCATCGTCTATCACAAACTCTAATGCGGTCTTATCGGCATATTGCCGGCAATTGAATCGCAATCGATCTAAGAAAGTCATGGCTGCTGAGAACGCTCCACTAGAGTCCAAAGAAGGCTGGGGCTTAAGGGAATCTCCAGTATCTCGATCCCCGTTTCCACCAGCGCGTCCTCAATTGCCTGGGCAAACAATGGCCCAACGGGGATCGCGCCAGCCTCGCCGGCCCCCTTTATGCCCAGCGGATTAAGGGGCGACGGCGTAACGATGTGGTCGACTACCATGCGTGGAACCTCCATGGCTGTCGGTAACAGGTAATCCATGAACGAACCGCTTAGGAGCTGTCCCTCGGAGCTGTAACTCAACTTCTCGTAAAACGCGTTTCCGATGCCCTGGGCTGTGCCCCCGTGAATTTGGCCGTCCAAGATCAGGGGGTTGATGACCTTGCCGCAGTCATGGATGATCACGTAGCGGAGGATTTTCAGTGCCATTGTCTCGCGATCTAACTCGATGATCATGGCGTGGACACCGCTGGCCGTCGCGCCATAGCGAGGGCCGAAGTAGTCGGTGGATTCCAGCCCCGGTTCCGTGCCAGGCTGGACGGCTCCACGCATGGGGTTGGCTTTNNGTTGTCCGAGGGGGATGGCGCTGGCGGGCGTGTCCTTGATTTGCACGTGGCCGCCGACCAGTTCCAGGTGCTCTTCGGCGATGTTGTCCAGGTCCGCGCTCGCCATTCTGAGAACCTTTCGGCGAACGTTCCCAGCGGCGGCGTTGATAGCGTTGCCGGCGACGACCGCGCCACGACTGGCGAACGTCCCCGCACCCCAGTGGAATTGGTCGGTATCGCCGGTGACGATGTCAATGTCGGTCACGGCTACACCCAGTTGGTCGGCCACGATCTGGGCGAAAGACGTAAAATGTCCCTGACCCTGCGTGCCGATGCCGGTGGCCACACTGACGCGGCCGTTGCTCTGTACCTGTACTCGCGCGCCCTCATAGGGTCCGATTCCTGTCCCCTCCACGTAGCAGACGAGGCCCAGACCCAGGTAGCGGCCTGCCACCCTTGCCTCCGGTTTCGTCTTCCGGAAGAACTCCTCGTACCCTATCAGTTCCATTGCCTTGTCCAGCGCCGGCTCAAAGTTGCCGCTATCATAGGTGAGCGGCGCGAAATCCTGAAAGATGATTTCGTTGTCGTAGGGGAATTGGTCTGGCTGGATAAAATTTCGCCGGCGAATTTCGGTCCGATCTATCTTCATTTCCTTCGCAGCGATGTCAAGCAGCCGCTCCATGACGAAGACGCCGTGTTGTCGACCCGCGCCCCGGAAAGGGGTGACAATGGTTTTGTTAGTAAAAACGCTGGTGAACTCGCTGCGATAGGCCGGAATGTCATAGCAGCCCAGCAGCGTGCACTGGCTGTTGAGCGGCACGGTTAAGCCGTAGGGGGCATAGGCCCCAGCGTCGTGGAGGAATTTGTCGCGGACAGCCAGAATGCGGCCGCGTTCATCCAGCGCCATTTCCGCCCAGTGGATTTGGTCGCGCTCCTGCGTTGTGGCCACGAAGTTCTCGCTGCGATCCTCAATCCATTTGACTGGCCGCCCGAGTTGCATCGCGGCCCAACAGATCATGGCTTCCTCCGGGTAGAACATCATGATCTTGGGTCCAAACCCTCCGCCGATGAAGGGGGCTATTACCCGTACCTGGTTCTCGGATAATCCCAGATAGCTCGCCATGTAGTTCCTGATCGAGATCGGGGCCTGAGTGGTGTCCCAGATGGTCAGGCGCGCGGCCCGGTGATCCCAGTCGGCCACGATGCCCCTGTTCTCCATTGCCGCGGCGGTGCCGTGGTCGTAGTAGAAGCGACGGCTGACCACGAGCGCCGCGTTCCGGGCGATGGCGTCGAAATGGGCACCGTTCCCTTTGACCTGGACTACATGGGCATTGACGTTGGCCCCGGCTGGTCCAATCGCCAGATCGTCGTGAACCTGTGGAGCGTCGGGCAGGACGGCCTGTTCGAGATCGACGACGGCCGGCAGTGGTTCGTAATCGACCCAGATCTCATCGACAGCGTCCTCGGCAATGTAGCGGCTTTCGGCCACAACCATGACGACCGGCTCGCCGGCATAGCGCACCTTGTCTTTGGCTAGAGGCACCTGCGTGCGTTGGTTGAAGATCATGCCCTCGATAGGGGGTGGCGAGACGAGAAGCGGACCGTGCTGCCAGTGTTTTCCAAGGGACTCAGCTGTATATACAGCGATCACCCCTTCCAGGCCGGCCGCGGCCGAGGCGTCGATGCCCAGAATGCGAGCGTGGGCGTGCGGGCTGCGTACGAACGCCACGTGGCCCATGCCCGGTAACTCGACGTCATCGACGAACAGGGCCTGCCCCGTCAGCAAGCGCGGGTCCTCGTTGCGCCTGATACGCTCTCCAAAATACTTAGTTTCGGCCATGATCACTCTCTCGATCGACTGTGTAGCCGTTGCTCAGTCGGGTTAGCGTCAAGTCCTCGGCCGGGCCGGTCTGTGGTCACCAACCTTTCAGACCTTGAAAGCCACGAACCGGCCCCAGCAACTTGTCAATTCGATTCCCCTCTGGATAAAGCAGGCGATGAAGTAGCGGCCGCTGTCCACACCGGCCAGCTCATGCCCCAGATTCTCGGCATGGATGATGCCCTTGGGAAACAGGTTCAGGTGCATGTCCTGGTAATACTTGTCCAGCGGGTACATCTGATCCCAATCCTTTCCATATTGATGGACAAGTTTGCGGTTTGCCTCCACGAACGTCTTAGGGTGCCAGTTGCGCTGGATGGTGTTCATGGGGTGTTCCATGGCCACGCAGTCTATGGCCAGCCACTTGATCTGCTTCGCGATACACCAGTCGGCAAAGTCAGGCGACGGGCCGGGATGTTGGATCATGTAGCGGAACTCGTCTGCGTCCGGGCTGTTCCAACCGTAACGATGCCAGCCTGTCTTGACGATGAGGATGTCTCCTGGTTGCACCTCGACCACGCTTTCGATCATGTCTGGTGTGTAGACGCTGGAATTGCTCACCATCGTCGAAATGTCGGCGATGACGCCGGGACCGAACCAGGTGTCGAACGGCATCTCCCCAATGGTTCGCCCGGCGGCGTGGAAGTGCTTTTCGCCGTCCATGTGTGTCGCCAGGTGGAAACTAGCCCGGCAGTGGGCATTGTTGCGCCCCAGCCCGAAGTACTGGCCGCTCACCCGCTTGGTGTACTTGACACTCAGCGGTTCATAGTTCGCCCACTGGGGCGTCTGAACGCTGAACGGCAGCGACATGTCCACCATCTCGGCCGAGCGCATAAAGGCAAAGAAATCCTCCGCACTTGTCCCCATCGGCGCTTGCAAGGCTACGACCCGCGCCCAGGCCGATTCCACTTCCACAAACGGGATCGGCTGGACCATGATCCAGGCTCGTTGATTGTTAAGAAGATCAATATGCCCGCCAAGCGATTCCGCCAGCAGCAGCCCTGCTTTGGGCATCGTGATGTGGGTCAACGCGTAGTACTGGTCTGCCGGAAACAACTCGTCCCACGTCTGGCCATGCGTGGCCTTTAGCTTCACCTCCGCCTTCTCGAACTCGCGCGGGTGCATGGTGCGCAAGTTTGTATTCATCGGGTGCTCGGCGCAGCCGCAATCGACGCCAATGAGTTTGAGGTTCATATCCAGCGCCCACTGAAAGAACTCTGGTGACGGCCCCGGGTGGCGCAGGTAATAGCCAAACTCCTTATTCTCGATACCCCCTTGCGCGTCGGCATTAGGCACGTCCGGCTGATCCCAACCGTATCGGTGATAGCCGGTATTAATGAGGAGGATGTCGCCCTTCTTCACTGATACCCGATCGGTGATCATCTCCGGCGTATAAAGACTGTAGTCCGAGACGGCATCGGAGATGTCGGCCACCACTCCTTCGCCACACAGATCGGTTAGAGGGATATCGGCAATGGAACGAGTTCCCGAATGAAACGCTTGCGGTCCGACAAGGTGAGTGCCAGTGTTGTTACTCCACTCGATTATCTCGCCGTTTGCCCCCTGGCCCCCGCCCCACGCGCCAGTCAGTCGCTTGAAGAAGTGAACTTGCAGCGCCATCTCGCCCGGCCAGGGCGGTGTGAAGATGCTCAAGCGCTGTGATAGGTCATACCAGCGGGCGTCATTCAATGTTTTGATCATTGCGCGTGTCCTCAAAGATAGGGGAAGCGGCGATTGCCCGTAATCTCCAATCTCTTAATAGACTTTTCCCCGGCCGCCGAGCCTCTCTACATGTGCGGGATCATAACAGTCGCCGAACCGGGTCTTGGGCATCGCTGCCTTCCTGGCCATCAACTCGGCGTACTCGTCATCCTCCACCATCGCCACAATGCGGGCGATCGACGCCTCGCCGTCCACGAAACGCCAGGGAAAGCAGCCAACCTGGACGCGCCGGTTGACCAGCAGGTCGATGCCCCCGCCAAGACACTCGGCGTGGATGATGCCCTTGTCGAACATCCACAGGTGCATCATCTGGTACATATTCTTAGTGAAGTACTCGGACAGGGGCTTGCCGTACTTCTCGCGGAAATGGTCGTCGGCGTCCTCGGCCTGGGCCGGCATCCAGTCGCGGATCTTGGTGTTCATGGGGTGGTCGGCACTGCCGCAATCGACGCCGATCCATTTGATCTTCTTCGCGATACACCAGTTAGCGAATCGGGCATCGGGGCCGGGATGCATAACCATATAGCGCATCTCGTTGCCGTACGGCTGGTCCCAGCCGAAGTGGTGGTAGCCGGTGTGGATGATGAGTATATCGCCCTCGCGCACGTCGACGCGCTCCTCGATCATTTCCGGCGTGTACACGTCGTAGTCGCCGCAGCAGTCGCTCAGATCGACGACGGCCGCGTCGCCGCATAGAAAATCAAATTCCAGCGATGCGATATCCTTGCCCGGTGTGTAGAAGTGAATTTCGCCATCTAAGTGCGTGCCCACATGATTGCTGTGGGTGACAACTTGGCCGTTGGCTCCGTTGGGAGCCAGTCGCTTGAAGTACTTCACCTGCAAAGGTTCGTACGTCGGCCACGGCGGCGTGCCGATGCCGAGTGGAATAGATAGGTCAATGAATTTCATGGTTCTAGATATTTCTCCGCGTAGGCAATAAATGCCTCCTCAAACACATTCATCGGTGGCAGAACCAGGCCCGCACCGACCTGACCGACGCCCGCGTCTTTGTGGGCGATGCCGGTGTTGATCTGAGGGCGAACGCCAAGCTCTACAACCTTGCGAATGTCCACGCCCACCGGTGTACCCCGGAAGCCGAGAGCGGGAATGGTGAAGGCAGTGTGTTCTTCCGTGGTAATCTCGTACATGGCGAGCGTGGTATTGAGGGCCATCTCAGGCGTGCCGCTGATAAACGTCACGATGGCCGGTGCGGTCGCCATGGCAAACGCGCCGATGCCCACCGTCTCGGTAATAGTGCTGTCGCCAATGTCGCCGCTGGCGTCGTCGGCGGTAAAGCCGGGGAAGTACAATCCGTCGGGTTGCCCAACTGGCCCGGTGAACCAACGGTTGCCCAGCCCACTGACGCGGATGCCCAGGTCTGTGCCGTTGCGGGCCATGGCTGTCATGATCGTGCTGCCGTCAACACCATGTCCGGCGTCGGCCATCGCCTTGCAGGCAGCCATGACCGGATTGAGGACGCTGAGGGCATTCTCGCCCAGGAAGCTCAGCACGGTGGCGGCCGTGGAACTATTACCGACGACTTTTACGATGGCGGGGGCCAGTCGGGCGGTGAAGAGAAGAGAGCCGGCCTTGTTGCGATTATGGCCCTCATCGCCCATGTGTAGTGATTCGGCCAGCAGGGCGCGAACATCCAGCCCCTCGTTTTCAGCCAGCGCGTCCGCCAAAATTTGGCCCATTGTGTCGTTCATCCAGCGGAGCTTGCGCAGGACTTCGTCCCCAAAAGCGCCATAGCGTAAGACCTTGCCGTAGCCTTCATTCAGGTTGGAGTACGCGACATTGCCATGGGTGACGTTTTCCAAGACGTAGACCATCATTGAGGGCGATGTGACGCCAGCCATTGGGCCGACGGCGCTATGCTCGTGGCACGGTTCGAGGTCGATTTCCCCGGAGGTGACGAGCCGCTCGGCGCTAGCCCAGTCGGCCGCCAGCCCCTCATAGATCAGCGCGCCGACGATCGCGCCACGCATAGGCCCCGACGCGCGCTCCCAGGTAATTGGTGGTCCGGCATGGAGGAGAAGGTTGTCCCTCATACCGGGAATGACGTCGCGGGCTGGAGCGACGGTCCTTAGAATTGGCCGGGCAGACATCATGCGACCGACGGCCGTGCTATTCGCTTTCTCGATGTCGATCATACTCTCTCGCTCTCGTTCATTGCTGAGCCATCGCTTGCTGCTTTTTCATCTTCGCCAATATGCCCATCAATCGCTCGTCGCCGCCGGCCGGGGGACGCCACTCCACATGGACGGCCGTTCCCCCCTGTATCAGGATACTCTCGTAGAACGACTCAAGCCCGACGTTGATCGCCGCCAGACCACTTGTATCGAAAGATACGTGGGGATAGTCGTATTCGACCGGCCCGAGACGGTCGTAAACGTAACCCAGCACCCCACTGACAGTGGGGAAGACGACGGCTCCCGCGGCGGTCAATCGCTCAATCTGATTGCCCAGATTCTGGGGATCGTCCTCCGTGCCGACAACGACAGCGACGACGCGCTTTCCCGCCTGGATGGCATCATCGACAGTGGGGGCAAGTTCGGCCGCCGGATCGGGATGTGCCCCTTCGCCCAGGACGACATCCAGCAGGATGAGATCGACCTCTGGGTCGGCGAGCTCCTGCCGCAGACGGCGCAGGCGCAAATCGTTGTCCATCATGGGATGCAAACGGCCCTGCGTGAATTCGTCCTCACCAAGATCGACGATGGTATGGGCCGGAGTGAGGGCTGAATCGACCAGACTTCGGTCACCCGTCGCTGCCAGATTGCTGTACAGTGGGGCGAGGACGGGTTCCAGGCCGAGCAACATCTCATAGGCCAACGTGCCGCCTGAAAATAGGCCGCGAACGTACCCCGACAGCGACCTTTCCGGCTCGAGTGATCTCAATCGCTTGGCCTGCGCCAGGCTTACGGCCATTTCCGCAGTGTCAGATAACCCCGAGCCGAAAGTGAGGTTTCCCAGGCGACGGCCGGGAGGCGGATAGCCGATGAAGTTCACGACGACCGGCTTGCCGCACGTCTGGGCGGCGCGCAGTAACCGGCCGGCCACAGCCGCGTCCGGCGGCTTGGAGATGAGCAGGATCACAGTCGTTGTTTCATCTTTGGCTAACCAATTCAGGGCCTGAAGGGCCGTCACTCCCTCAACGTCGGCTTTAAGGTCGCGCCCACCCGTGCCAAATGCCTGCGAAACGCCGCCACCCAGTCGATGCACTTCTGTTGCTACGGCCTGAAGGCCTGTGCCGGAGGCGGCTACAATGCCGACGTTGCCCCGCCTGATCCGGTTGGCGAATCCGAGGCCGACGCCATTGATGATGGCTGTGCCGCAATCCGGTCCCATCACCAACAGACCCTTGGCTCTTGCCCTTTGCTTCAGCCTGATCTCGTCCGACAATGCGACGTGGTCACTGTACAGGAATACGTGCCGGTTGAGGTCAAGCGCCTGATCGGCGATGTCGGCAGCGTAGCGGCCGGGAACAGAGATCAGTACCCACTGGGCGGCAGGCAACCGGTCGACGCCTCCTCTCAGACTGCGTGGGCGGGCTACGCCGGTCGATATTTTCTGGCGTTGATTAAGCAGATTATCGACCTGTCCGATGGCATCGGAGGCGACTGCATCGCTCTCCGCCTTGACGATGATCAACAGATCGTCCGGCTTGGCCAGGATGGTAGTCAAATCGAAGCCGGAGGCAGTTAACAGCTCGCAATTTGCGGGGGTGGCCATCATCACCCCGGCGTCGGTCACGCCGGGTAGCTCGGCCAGCGACTTCTGTAACTGCATCAGCATTACAGAATCATAATATGCGCCTGGCCGGACCTGGTATTTAGTGAAAGGTGGGGGATTGACTTGAGCCATCGAATTGATCCGGGTATCGCGTAGATGCTAGCTGAGGCTGATATCGGTGAAAGACTAACCTTCCCTCAGTATTTTCGCCACTCGTCGCGCCACCAGGTTGGCGAATCCATTGACAAAACCAATAACGATCACAGCCAGTCCCGTTCCGACCAGCAGCCTTCGCTGTCGCGCATCAGGAACGAGGTCTTGGAGAACGTCTTTGACCACGTTGAACATGAATTCGGTCTGGTTGGGAGCAACCGGCAAGACAGCGGCGGGCGCGATGACTGTCCTTTCCTCCGGCATTGGCTCCGGCTCCAATCGGGCCTGAATCTGCCTGTCCAGGCTTTGCAGACTCTGTTTGACGATAGACTTCGCCGAACTGTCCATGACACGCTGGCCCACGCTGGCGATCCGGCCGCTGACCTGAACCTGGCCGTCGTACCGCAGGCGGGTAGCAGCCGGCATTATCTCCAGGGTGATGTTACCTTCGCCGCGCACGACGCCGGCCGGGCCGCTACCGCTCACGATCATATGCATGCTGCACGGCGGATGGACGTCAGTAGACTCGACCTTCCCCTGAAAAATGCCCTGAACCGGCCCAACCCGGAGATTCAACCGACCCTGTAGCGTGTTTTCATCCACCCTTTCCAGCCTGTCACAACCGGAGATTGTCATCGCCAGGACTTCGGGATCCAACACCATCTCCCAAACCAGGTCCCGGGGAGCTGCAAATTCATATTCGCCCGACAGTTCAATCATTGAATACTCCAATGCCCGCTATATTGCCGAATCACCATTTACAGTTTGACATAAATGGAACAGCTAGTTCTATTTCAAGATCGCTTCCATGTCCTTACCGAATTGCAAAAGTCGCTCATCTTCTTGCCATCGCCCGGCCAACTGCAGAGCCATTGGTAGGCCGGCATCGTCAGTGCCGGTAGGAATTGTCAGGGTCGGCAGACCGGCATTTGTCCAGGGCAAGTTCATGATCGGGTCGCCGGTGCTATCGAGGCCGGACGGAGCCGGGCCGCGCGCCGCGGGGCTGAGCCACAGGTCGACGCCGTGGGTGTCCATGAGCGCCATGAGGCGCGCGCGCACACCGAAGCGATGGGCGCGCGCTGCGGCGATCGTCTCGCCCGCGGTGGTTTGACCCGAGCGAATGAGTTGGGCAGTCCCGGGCTGGTAGAGCGACTCGTACCTCTGGAACCACGTGGCGTGGAACCGGGCCGCCTCAGCCGCTACGAGGAGCACGTGCTGTCGTCGGATTTCCTGGAAGTCCGGCATCGCGTCGACAGATATGACGTTAAGCCCGGCGGCCGCCAACCGGCGACAATCTGCCTGAAAATGGGCCAGCCCAACCGGCTCGACGCAATCCAGGTATGGCCCGATGGGAATGCCCAACGTCGGTAGTCGAGTCGTCGGAGCAAGATCGCGCCAATTTTCGCACAGACGGGCGGCCATCCATTCTGCTCCGGCCACGTCCTGTGTGAAAAACCCGACGTGATCGTGCGATTCTGACAGGGGGATGACCCCTGTGGTGGGGATGCGGCCGTGACTGGGCTTGAACCCCACGACGCCGCAGAAGGCCGCAGGACGACTGATGGAGCCGATGGTCTGTGTGCCAAAGGCGAAAGGGCACAGACCCGCGGCAACGGCCGCCGCTGATCCACTGCTTGAGCCGCCCGGCGTGTGCTCGAGATGATGTGGGTTGCGCGTTGGACCGGGCGCGAAATAGGCGAATTCGGTCGTGATGGTCTTGCCCACGATCAGCGCTCCGGCCTGCCGTAGAACGGACACACACCGCGCCTCTGGTCCTTGCAGTAAATCGGCCGGAAGGCGGCTGCCGGCTCGAGTCACGAAGCCCTCTACGTGGAAGATATCTTTGACCCCGATGGGCAGGCCGTAAAGGGGTGGGCGCGAGGCCGGTTGCGGATAACGATCCTGTAACGCGCGGGCCTCCCGGCGCAGACGCTCGAAGCGACTGTCTTCCGGCACAAAGGCCATTACCTGCGGCTCCCGTTCATTAAACCGGGCCTCAAGCCGATCCAGGTAATCAAGCAAGTCCTCGTCGCCGGAACGAAGCGTGGCGATCAAGGATTGGATCGTCATCTCGCGGTCATCCGGTAGGATTCGCATCGCTATTAGACCTTGTTCACGGCTGTGTTTTTCGCCGCGATCAACACTGCGTCAACAATGTGCTGGTAGCCGGTGCATCGACACAGATTGCCGGAGATGGCCAGCCGGATTTCCTCTTCGGTCGGGTTCGGGTTCGCCTCCAGAAACGGCAGCAAGGTCATCAGGAAGCCCGGTGTGCAGAAACCACACTGCAAACCATGGGCCTCGCGGAACGCCTCCTGAAGCGGATGCAACTTGTCGGGCGTGCCCAGCCCTTCAACCGTCTCAATCTCATTGCCATCCACCTGGACGGCCAACATGAGACAGGAACGGACCGCCTGGCCATTGAAAAGAATCGTGCAGGCGCCGCATGCACCCTGTTCGCACCCGACATGAGTCCCGGTTAGGCCCAGATCATGTCTCAGGAAATCACTTAATAGCAGGCGGGCTTCGACCTCAGTCCTGTGCGGAAGCCCATTAACGGTGAACTGGATCGCGTGTTTGCTCATAGCTCAATCCATCTCTGGCGCGCGAGACTGCCTTCTCAATTGCCCGTTTGCCCAGCACAAATGCCAAATGGCGTCTATAATTGGCGGTAGCGTGAATGTCTCCCGTGGGGTCGATTTCATTACGGGTGGCGTGCATGGCGATATCGGTGATCAGGTTGGGTGAAGGGATGTGGCCGGCAAAGGCGGTCGCGGCCTGCCTGGCCACCATTGGTATCTCGCCTACATTGAGGAACACGAGTCGCGCCAGACGGCAGTAGCCACTCTCGTCAAGTGTGACTATCGCCGCCACACCGGCCTGAGCATAGTCGCCGTGGCGGCGTGCCAGTTCGGTAAACGCATAGCCCGTGCGGCGCGGCGACGGTGGAATGTCTATCTCGATCAGGATTTCATCGGGTTCTAGTGCCGTCGTGAACAACGACTGGTAAAAGTCTTCCGCGTCGACCCATCGCTCACGGCCGCTGTTTCTTAAGAGAAACCGGGCTTGTAGAGCTACCATGACGACCGGCAGCTCGGCCGCCGGATCTGCATGGGCCAAGCT
>MTKZ01124508.1_pt1 | contig 15503 bp, 8 predicted proteins | sample 1042781 | NCBI WGS metagenome assembly MTKZ01 (sample SAMN06212207, study PRJNA360539) | anaerobic digester metagenome | biome: Wastewater treatment plant; material: sludge; isolation source: anaerobic digester fed with sludge from wastewater treatment plant | place: Denmark: WWTP Viborg ...
CCAGGGCTTTGTTCACCACGACCTCTCCCGCGCCTGCCTGGCCCACACCTCCGACGCCATCCCTCGTGTCGTCCTGCTTGGACGCCTCTCCCTTTACGGCACCGGCGCGGTCCGCCTCCACGAGGAAATCATCACCGTAACCGCCCGCTGGACCGAGCCGCCCACCCGGCGCGGCACGCTCGCCCCCTACGCCCGCGAGGCGGAAGCCAAGACCCTAGAATTACTCGAAAGCTCCATGCACCCCGGCGCGCAACCCAAAGTCCCCGACGTTGTCGCCACCCGCCTGCAAGCATCCCTCGCGCGTGACATCGAAGAACTGCTTCCGCACCTGGAGCAACGCGGCCAGGACGCCAAGACCGACGCCGAAGCCAAGCTCAAAAAACGCGGAGACGACGAGGCCGATTCCATCCGCCGTGTCCTTGAGGACCAGAAACGCCGCGTTTTGACCGAACTCGGTCGCTACGACCAAACCCAGTTGCTCCTCAGCATAGACCTGGAGAAACGTCAACTTGAATCCAACCGCCGCTATTGGGACCGGTGGCTGGCAAACGTCGAAGGCGACCTAAAAAGTGAGCCGGACCGCGTCCGCAGCTTCTACCAGGTTGCCTCATTCCGCATCGAACCCGTCGGCCTCGCCTACCTCTGGCCCGTGACCGGATAGCGTATGCCCGCCGACCCCACCATCCGCGACCACAAAGCCTGGCTAGGCTATGTCCAGCAGGAAGGCCTGGTCGTCTCCCCCGCCGCGCTGGTGGACGCCCAGGTCGTCCTCGACCGGAACACGATCCCGATGCAGGAACGGTTCCTGCCCTTCGTCAAGGGGGCCGCGCCCGACGGCGAAGAACCGGCGCCCGCCATAACCAATTTCCCGACCTTCGCTCGCGGCTTCCTCCAGTGGCCGGACGACTGCCTCCACGGCCTCGACCCAGCCCGGCCTTTGCCCGACTCGCTCACCGTCGTCTTGCAGGATGGCGAATCCATTTCCCCGTCATTCGCCTTTAAGGACCCGCGCCCAAAAGACGCAGACCAGCCGTGGCTCCTCCTCGTCCAAACACTCCCCCTGGCCACCGACCTCGACGCCCGTACCGCCGCCGACGAACGCGGCTGGTCTGCGTCGCCCATCCAGCGCCTTGAACGGCTGCTCCGCGAAACCCGCGTTCCCATCGGCCTGCTCACCAACGGCGCGCAAATCCGTCTCATCTACGCCCCGCATGGCGAGAACTCCGGCAACATCACCTTCCATGTGCAATACATGGTCGAAGTGGCAGGCCGCCCCATCCTCGCCGCGCTCCACATGCTGCTCGGTGAATGCTGCGCTGGCGCTGTCCCCACCACCGCGCGCCTGCCAGCCCTGCTCGCCCGCAGCCGGGAATACCAGAGCGCCGTCTCCACTACCCTGGCCGGCCAGGTCCTCGACGCCCTTTATGAACTCCTGCGCGGCTTCCAGGCCGCCGACGAGCACACCAAAGGCGAACTGCTCCGTTCCGTCCTCCAGAAAGACCCTGACCAGGTTTACTCCGGCCTGCTCAACGTCCTCATGCGGCTCGTTTTCCTGCTCTTCGCCGAAGACCGGGGCATCGTCCCCACCGACCCGAAAACCAAACGCGCTACCGGGCTCTATGTCCGTCACTACTCCGTCCACGGCCTTTTCGAGCGGCTCCGCGCCGACGCCGAGCACTACCCGGACACCATGGACCAGCGGTACGGCGCTTGGGCGCAACTCCTCGCCCTTTTCCGCGTCGTGCATGACGGCTGCAAACACCCCCAAATGCAGATGCCCGCTCGCCGCGGCAACCTCTTCGACCCCGCCCGCTTCCCATTCCTTGAAGGCCGGGTGCGGGACCCTCAACCCTCAACTCTCGACCCTCAACTTCCCCTAGTCAGCGACGGCATCCTCTACCGCGTCCTCCACAACCTCCTCATCCTCGACGGGGAACGCCTCAGCTACCACACCCTGGACGTTGAGGAAATCGGCAGCGTTTACCAGACCGTCATGGGCTTCCGCCTCGAAATCGCCGCCGGGCCATCCATCGCTATCAAAGGGAAAGCCAAGAAAGGCGGCGTCCCGGCGGCCACCACCATCAACCTCGACGAACTCCTTGCCGCGCCGGCCAAAGACCGCCCCAAGTGGCTCGCCGCGCGCACCGACCAGGAACTTTCCGGCGACGCCGAGAAAGCCCTCAAAGCCGCCGCCACCATTGACGGCCTGCTCGCCGCGATCGAACGCAAGGTCGCCCGCAACGCCACCCCGGCGCCGGTGGCCAAAGGCGGCCTGCTCCTTCAGCCTACCGACGAACGCCGCCGCAGCGGCTCGCACTACACGCCGCGCTCCTTCACTCAGCCCATTGTCCGCAAGACGCTCCAGCGCATCCTCCAGCGCCTCGGCCTGCACCCCACGCCAGAGCAAATCCTCTCCCTCAAGATTTGCGACCTCGCCGTCGGCTCCGCCGCCTTCCTCGTCGAGACCTGCCGCCAGTTGGCCGAAGAACTCCTGAAAGCGTGGCGTCACCATGGCGGACGCCCATCAATCCCGCCGGACGAAACCGAGGAGCTGCTTGCCATGCGCCTCATTGCGCAACACTGCCTCTACGGCGTGGACCGCAACCACATGGCCGTTGACCTCGCCAAACTCTCTCTCTGGCTCGCCACCCTCGCCAAAGATCATCCCTTCACCTTCCTCGACCACGCCATCCGCTGCGGCGATTCCGTCGTCGGCCTCACCCGCCGCCAAATCGAGGATTTCACCTGGGGTCCGGCCGCTGGCCACCGCCTCCTTTTCAGCGACGACGTCCGCAAACGCACCGCCGCCGCCTTGCGCGAGCGCCAGGCGCTGCTCGCCCTGGGCGACGACTACACCTCGCCTCAGCTCAAACGCGATAAACTCGAAAAGGCGGATGAACTCCTGGACACCGTTCGCTTCATCGGCGATGCCGCCATCGCGGCCTTTTTCAGCGCCGACAAGGACAAGGCCCGCGAGCACAAACGCCTGGAACTGGCGGCGCGGATTTCCGATTACCTGGCCAAGGGCAACATCCACCAGCGGCCCACCGCCGAAGTCACTGCCCTCCGAAGCGGCCGGTTCCCAGTCGATCCGTTTCACTGGGAAATCGAGTTTCCTGAAGTGTTCGACCGCGAGAATCCGGGCTTTGACGCCATCGTGGGCAACCCGCCGTTTTTGGGCGGAAAGCGAATCAGTACAAGTTCCGGCAATGCTTACCGGGATTTCCTCTCGGCCGCGTGGCCTCATACGTCAAGCAATGTCGACTTGTGTGGCTACTTCCACCTCCGGTCGTACGAGGCTCTGTGCGGCACTGGGTGTTACGGACTTATCTCCACGGAACGGATTCTCATCGGCGAGTCTAAGACACATTGTCTCGATTTCATCGAACAGAAGGGCGGAACCTTCTACGACGTGGTTCCGAGTATGCCCTGGCCTGGGGAGGCCAGTGTCATCATCGCAGTTCTCCATATGGCGAAGGCCGGGGACCAGACCGCGTCAGAACAGGTGCAAGCCCCAGCGATTGCCCTGCGCCTCACAGCAAACGAGGCGTTCAGTTACGTGGGCTGTGCAATCCAAGGGCTAGGCTTCGTCCTTGAAGAAGGCGAATACGAGGTGCTGAAGGCGAAAGGCGAGTCGCGGGTAGCGCGACCCTTCTTGATAGCTCAGGACCTCAACACTGAGATCCAGGCTGTGCCTCGGCGCAGAATCATTTTCTTCGAGGGCATGCAACTGGAGGAGGCACAGAGATACCCGACTGCACTCGAAATCATCCGTAATCGGGTCAAGCCGTATCGAGATACCGTCAACCGCGAAGCGCACCGAAAATACTGGTGGAGGTATGGTGACTGGCGTCCTGGCCTTTACAGAACCCTGGAACGCCTACCCGCGGCGCTCGTCGTCGGGATGACCTCGAAACACCTGGGTTTCACTTTCGTTCCCTCCGGCTACGTGTTTGACCAAACTGTTACCGTGGTTGCTTCGGACAGCTTGAGTATGTTCGCGGTTGTTTCTTCCCGGGCACACTCGGAATGGGCTCTGAAATACGGGGCCAACCTGGGAGGTACCCCACGCTACAATCCCACGCGCTGCTTCGAGACGTTCCCGTTCCCGGGAGGGTGGGAGACGAGCGTCACACTTGAGGCGACGGGGCGGGATTACAATGAGTTCCGCGCCGCGCTCATGGTGCGTAACAACGAGGGCCTGACTAAGACTTATAACCGCTTCCACGACCCCGAGGAAAATTCGCCCGACGTTATCCGCCTGCGCGAACTCCACGCCGCCATGGACCGCGCCGTCCTCGAAGCCTACGGCTGGCCCGACCTCATCCCGCAGTGCCAGTGCGAATTCCTGCTCGATTACGAAGACGAAGACGACGGCCTCGAGGAAACCGGCCGCCGCCGCAAGAAACCCTGGCGCTACCGCTGGCCCGACCTCGTCCGCGACGAAGTCCTCGCCCGCCTCTTGAAACTGAACGCCGAGCGAGCGGAGGAAGAACTCCTCGCCGGCACCACCGCCGCGAAGCCGGCGAAACGCAAGAAGACCCAGCTCCCGCCGGACTGGGCCGCTTCCACGACCGCCGAGCGCAGGCTGCCAACCGACTTCCGCCTGCCCGCCTCGCAGCCACTGCTCTACACAACGAATCTGGTGGTTGGCCTCTTGTCCGAATCAGGCGGAACCCTAGCTTGGCCTCGCCTGCTCGACGCCTTCGTCCTGGCGACGCATCCGAAGTTGATGCAGCGCCTCGCCGCAGCAGAGCTCTCCCCGCTCGCGAAAGCCTGGGCGGCACGTTGGAACGAAACGGTGCCGGACGGCTTGCTACTGCCCAGCCTGAATCAACTCGGTGCCAGCAATCTCACCGTCACCGGTGGCAGCGACGGCCCCGTGTTCCACCTGCTGGACGGCCCGCGCCCGCCGGCCACGGACGATGTTCGCTACGATGCCTGGCTCTCCTTGCGCCTTGCGGCCACCCTGGCCCCCGATGCCGTGCAGATCCCCGACCGCGCCAAATGGACCGGGGAAGCTGAGAAGCTCGTCCTCGCGTAGCGCTTATGAAATCAGATAAACAACCCGCCTTGCCCGGCCTCGCCGTCGCGCCCCCGAACGACGGGCCCCTTTCCCTCGCCCCGGCCAACGGCCGCGCCGATCCGGCCGTCTGGATTGCGAAGCTCGCCGTTTACAAGGATTGGCCACCCTCGAAAGACACCTTGCTCAGGCAGGTCATCCACCTCCGGCGCGGTCTCAACATTCTTCGCGCGCTTCCCACCGGTTCCACGGACGAGGCGTCGCGCCTGGCCGGACACGGCGCCGGCAAGACAACCTTTTGCCGGCTCATCCGCTATATGCTCGGCGAAGAACCAGCGGGCACCAAGGGTTTCCGGGACGGCTTTCGCGCCAGGTTCGAAAACGGCTGGGTTCTTGCCGAAATCTTCGTGGCCGGAAAACTCTGGCTCGTCGGACGCCCGCTGCGTCAAAGCGGACATCATCCGTTCGCCAGACTCAACGGCTCGCTCGATGACGAGTTCCCTGCTTCACCCTCGCGGGCCGGTTTCAAGGACTACGAGGCTGCCATGGACGCGGCCGTCTTCGGTGGAATGAAATTCCGCACCCTCGCGGATTGCCAGAAGCCCCTGGACTGGCCCCGGCTCATGCCCTGGCTCTCGCGCGATCAGGAAGCGCACTTCAGCGGCTTGCTCGACTGGCGCCGCGAGCAGGACAGCGATTCCAGCAGCCCTTACGTCTCCGCCGACGACAAAGCGAACCTCATCCGCATGACCTTGGGCCTCGTTGACGAAGAGGAACAGACGCTCCTGGCGGAGTTCGCCCGCAAAGCGGAGGCGCACGAACAGAAGACTCGTGATCGTCCAAAGCTGGAATTCACTGTCGAGCGAGAGAAGGCATTGCTCGAGGCTACGCTCCGCATGAAGGTCGCCAGCCCTGACGCACCGCTGCTGCAACACGAGGTGGACAAGAAAGTCGCCGCGCTCCGGAACGCAGCCGACCAGGCCCTCGCTTCGGTAAAGCAGAACGAGGAAATTGACAAGCTCCTCGCGTTGGTCAGCCAGCGGCGGGCCGAGTGGGGCTTCGCCAACGCGTTGGCCGAGGAACTCGAGGAGACGATCGACTTAGCGGAAGCGCGAGCAAAAGGCGTGCAGCCTCCGCCGGCGAAAGCGCCCCACGAAAAAGACCCGTATCGTGAGGCCCTCAAGGGAATGGGACCGTGCCCCGGTTACTGCTCCCATCCAATGGACCGCGCCTGGAAGGCGCAATGTCCCATCGCTCACGAGCGCCCCAAGGACGACGAGATCACCGACACCACCAAAACGCTCGCCACCGAAACCAAGTCACCCGCGACGGGACTTGCCGGAATGAAAGTGGAACTGGAGCGGCGCAAGAAGCTGGCCGCTCCGAAGAAGCAGGCCCTCGAGACTGCCATCGGCGCGCTGTCCTTGGCCCGCGAACGCCATCAAAAGGAACTCGACAAACTGAAAGCCCCCGGTCAGGAGGCCGCCAGGACCGAGGCGCTCCTTGCTAGCTATCGCCGAGCCTGCTCCGACCTCGCCCAATGGGACGCGGACCTGAAAGAGTTGAAGCGCAGCAAGGAAGAGTTGGACGCCAAACTTAACGAGCTGACCGCGCACCACAAGAAGCTGTTGGGCCAATTCGGCCGCATTTTCAACCACATCGCTCATCGGCTGCTGGGCGACGCCGTCACCGGCACCGCCCGCTTCTCCGGAAAGACCATTGTCCCCGAACTAGAATACCACGGCCCTCGGGACAGCGCCGCCCTCAAGGTCGTACGCTGGTTGATCTTCGACCTCGCCGCGCTCGCCCTGGGAATGACCAACACCGCCGCCCACCACCCGCGCTTCCTCATGCACGACAGCCCGCGCGAGGCCGACCTGGTCGCCGCAATCTACGTCGCTCTATTCAGCACCGCCCGCGATTTCGAGGAAGCCTGCGGCACGTCCCCGGCCTTCCAATACATCGTCACCACCACCGAGCCACCCCCCAAAACCCTTAACAAGGCACCTTGGGTCATTGAGCCGATTCTCGACGCCTCCACCGAGAAAGGCCGACTCCTGGGCGTAGACATCTAGGAAGTTCAAATGCAATTAAACCGCAGCATTTCTGCACAAATGTTGACATGATTGCATAATTCTGCAACATTACAGCTATGATTCTACAGTTTTCAGTTTCTAACTACCGATCGTTCCGAGAACTGCAAACCCTAAACATGGCCGCCAGCAGCCATGACAAAACCTTGCCGGACAACTGCATCACCACAGATCTGCCCGGGCTGGCTGGCAAACGCTGGGTCAAAGGCGCAGCCCTCTACGGCGCCAACGCCAGCGGCAAGACGACAGTGCTGGAGGCTTTGGAGGCCCTCGCCGGCATGGTGAGAACGTCCGCCGGGATCACCGATCCGAAGGAGCCAATCTCCCAAATTGATCCATTCGGCCTGGCTCCAGGAGAGCCGGAGACGCCCACGGCCTTTGCGCTTGCTTTTGTGGCTGACGGAGTGCGCTACGAGTACCGCGTTGCCGCCACGCGCGAACGAGTGTGGCATGAGTCCCTCCGCGCCTTTCCCAAGGCGAAGGAGCAGATTTGGTTCAACCGGGATTGGAATGCTGGCTCAGAAGCCTACGAGTGGTCGCCTGAACGCCCCAGCGGCTTTCAGCGTGATCCGCAGCTCGAGGGCTACACGCTGGCCAACGTCCTCTTCCTGTCGAAGGCTGTGGCGAACAACCGCCCTGAACTCGATCCAGTCTTCCGATGGTTCAGAGAGCGCGTGAAGTTCCTCGACTTGAGGCCCGGCAACCGGGTCGGACTCCGCTTCACGCTCAAAAGGGTTCAAGAGCAGACCCCCTTGCACGATCGGATTGTCGCGCTTCTCCGCCACGCCGATTTGGGCGTGACGGACGCGCGGGCAATCGAACGGCGCCCGCCAGATGAAGAGGTTGAGAAAATCGCCGCAGATCTGCCACCGGAAATGCGCGAGCGAATTCTCAAGGACCGATGGCTCCAGCCGGAGCTGCTCCACCGCGGCAGCAAATCAGCGAACCTGCCCTTGCCCTGGGACACCGAGTCGGCGGGCACGCACCGTTTCTTCGGACTCACGGGGCCCTGGCTCGACATTCTGAGCAACGGCTACACCCTCTGTGCGGACGAGCTCGAAACCAGCATGCACCCGATCATGGTGTACGAGTTGCTCAAACTCTTCTTCAGCGCCGAGCATAATCCCAACGGCGCTCAGATCCTCTTTACTACCCATAACCCGCTGCTCCTGGACCCAACGCTCATGCGGCGCGATCAGGTTTGGTTCACCGACAAGAAGGATACCGGCGAATCGTTCCTCTACCCGCTCACGGATTACCAGCCGCGCAAAGGCGAATCACTCGTGCGCGGCTACATGTCGGGCCGCTACGGCGCAGTGCCCTTTGTCCCCGCGGGATTGCTAGGCTCCTTCCCAACCCACGGAGCGGCCGAGTCAACCGAAAAGGCTCCCAATGAGTGATGACGCCCCATACGACCCCAATTGGTGGCGCGCCGCCAAGGCCCTGAGCTTGGAACGCAAACGGCGCGCGGCGGTCGCCGCGGCACCGGCCAAACTCGGTGACTCGTTTTTGATCGTCACCGAAGGAGAGGTGACCGAGCGGCTGTACTTCGAGGCGACACGCGAAACTTTGCAAGTCAACGCCGTCACCGTGCGAGTTGTCCACCCGGCCTGCACCGACGCGGAAGGTCTCGTCCGAGCGGCGATTGAAGAACGAGACGCCGCGCTGCAAGGCCGCAGCCGCTTCGCGGCGGGCAACTGCAAGGTGTCACGCTACGACCACGTCTGGGTGCTGTTCGATACCGACGTGCCCGCGCGCCAGGCCCAGCTCGGTCCGGCCCTGCAGTTGGCGAACAATGAACGCATTCATGTCGCCCACTCAACGCCAAGCGTCGAGATTTGGCTGCTGCTCCACTTCCGCGACAGACCGGGCCCCTTGCTGGATAGCGCCGCAGCCGAGCACGCGGTCGGCGATGCTTGGGGACAACGCTACGAGAAGACCGCCGAGGCGTTCCCTAACCTCTGGCTCGCGCTCAGACCCAACATCCCCATCGCCGTCACCCGCGCGGCCCAGGTCCGGCAGTACCACCAGGATGCTGCCACACCGTTTCCGCCGAACCCTTCAACCCAGTTAGATCTCCTTGTGCGGGCACTCGACGCGTCAGTTCAACCTCCGCTCCGCATCCTCCGATGATCTTCAGAAGTCAGAAGGCATCCCCCTATGAACTCCCCGCAAGTCCGTTCTGAACTCGTCGAAGCCCTCAAACTCGACCTCGTCGGCCCCGACAACGACCACGCCTTTGCCCACGAGCTGCTGCCCGACGCGCCCTCGCGCTGGTATCTCTCCGGCTTCCTCGTTCCCTCAGAGGCCCCCGCCGACCAGAAGACCGACGAAACCTCCTCCGAAGAAATTGACAGCGGCGGGAACACCGGCGGCACCGACGACGACACCGAGCCAGACCGTGCTGCCGCGCGCAAAAGCATTCTGCCCTCCTCGATGGGCCTCAGCGTCCTGGTCGCTCCCGGCGTCGAAACCCTGAATGCTATTGTGGCCTGGGGCGATTATGTTTACGAGGGAGCAGAGAACGAACCGGCGATCAGCGCGCCAACCCCCGAGCCCCACCCCGAAGACCCAGACACGCTCGAGGAAAAGCCCGGCAACTACAAAGCGGGCAGCGGGGCGCCGCCCAAACCGCCGAAAGGCTACCGCCGCGACCCGAGGGAAGAGAGCGTCTCTATCTCCCTGCCCGCACCCGGCGGCAAGCCGAACCAATTGCCCGTGCCCAACAGCGGCGGCCTCACCTTGAGCGTAACCGTCCGCGCCGTGCCTGCCGCCGGTCACGCTTCCACCCGTTTGCCTGCCGGCGCTCGCTCCGTCTCCGTTTTCCTCGTCAACCATCGCCCACCCAACAAGGAACGCGGCTATCNNAGGAACGCGGCTATCGCGCCTTTGCCTTCCACACCTGCCTTAAGCTCATTGCCCCGCAGCCCTTCACACCTCGCCCCGACCTGCGCGGCACCAACTCGGGCGCGGCCACCGAGGAATGGGACGAGCAGGTTGCCGATCTCCAGTTCCGAGACGTCTTTGAATACGCCGTCGGCCACGGTGTTTCTGCCACCACCGAGCGCGAGCCGGGCGGTGCTTGCCGCGTTGTGAAGACCACCTGGATCCCGACCGCCGAAGTCGAGAAGGTTTCCCCAGCCCCAATCCCCGACGTGGAACTGCGAATCGAAGCGCTCGGCGCGCTGGCCGACCACGCCGAGGCACAAGCCAAGCTTTCCCCGTTGGTCGCTCATTACCGAGAGTGGCTGGACGTCCAACAACAGAAAGCGGCGGCGGCGCACCTCGAAGCCCGCCACACTCAGACCGCTCAAGACCTCATCCTCTCCGCCCGGCACACCGCCGACCGCATTCAGGCCGGCATCGCCGCACTCGCGGACCCGCAGTTGCTCGACGCCTTCCGCATCGCCAATCGCGCCATGACCGCCTCCGCCCGGCAGCGCGAGCTCGTCCGCCACCAGGGTGACGCCAGCAAAGTGCAGCCGCCCACATGGTATCCCTTCCAGCTTGCTTACATCTTGATGAATCTCCGGGGCATCTTCGACCCCACGCACTTGGACCGGGAAACGGTTGACCTCCTCTTCTTCCCGACGGGTGGCGGCAAAACCGAGGCGTACCTCGGCCTCGCTGCCTTCGCCATGGTGTTGCGCCGCCTTCGCCATCCCGGCATCCGCTCCGCCGGCGTCTGCGTCTTGATGCGCTACACTCTCCGCCTGCTCACCTTGGACCAGTTGAGCCGTGCCGCCGCCGTTATCTGTGCCCTCGAATTGGAGCGCGAGAAAGACAAACCCAAGCTTGGCGAATGGCCCTTCGAAATTGGACTGTGGGTCGGCTCGGCCGCCACGCCCAACCGCATGGGCCGGCGTGGCGACACCAGCTCCGCGGCGAAGTACACCGCCTACACCAAGACGATGCACTTTCAGAAGAATTCCAACAGCAATCCCGCTCCTATCCCGATTGAAAACTGTCCCTGGTGCGGCCACAAGTTTGACCGTAACTCCTTCCGCCTCATTCCTAGTGTCAACGCCCCCACCGACCTGCGGGTCGTCTGCGCCAACGCCAAAGCCAAATGCCCCTTCTCCGGTGACAACCACCTCCCAATCCTCGGGGTTGACGAACCCATTTACCGCCGCCTGCCCGCCTTCCTCATCGCCACCGTTGACAAATTCGCCGCCCTGCCGTGGACTGGCGAAACGGGAGCCCTTTTCGGCTTGGTTGACCGTTACGACCAGGAGGGCTTTTACGGCCCCTGCGATCAGAAACACGGCAAAGCTCTCGGGGGGCCATTGCCGCCCCCGGAACACATTATCCAAGACGAGTTGCACCTGATCTCCGGTCCCCTCGGAACCATCGCCGGAGTTTACGAAACCGCCATCGACATGCTCGCCACCAGGACCGGCGGCGAAATCACACTCCGGCCCAAGATCATCGCGAGCACCGCCACCGTCCGGCGGGCCGAGGCTCAGATCCACGCCCTGTTCGAGCGCAACCATGTCGCCATCTTCCCGCCGCCGGGCCACGACCGGCGAGATTCCTTCTTTGCTCTGACCGAGCCTTCGGCCACCACCCCCGCTCGCCTTTACGTCGGCGTCGCCGCCCAGGGACGCAGCCTGAAGGTCGTTTTGCTCCGCGCCGGGCTGGCTCTACTCAGAACCGGCCAAACCGCCTACCTCCGCGAGGGCGGCAAGGCCAACAAGCAGAACCCCACCGACCCTTACATGACGCTCTTGGGCTACTTCAACAGCCTCCGCGAGTTGGGCGGCAGCCGCCGGATCGTCGAAGACGAAGTGCGAACCCGCGTCCAGCAGTACTCCCGCCGCAAACGCCGCGACCCCGCCGACAATCTCTTTTCCGCCCGCAACATCACCTACGAAGTTTTGGAACTCACCTCCCGCGTCTCCACCGGCGATGTCGCCACCGCCAAGCGCCGCCTGGCCCTGCCGTTCCACGAGGACGAACGCGTGGACGTCGCCCTGGCCACCAACATGATCTCTGTCGGCTTGGACATCATCCGGCTCGGCCTCATGGTCGTGCTGGGCCAGCCAAAAACCAGCGCTGAATACATCCAGGCCACCAGCCGCGTCGGTCGCGACCCCAATCGCCCCGGCTTGGTCGTAACGTTACTCAACGTCCACAAGCCCCGCGACCGCTCCCACTATGAGCGGTTCGAGATGTACCACGCCACCTTCTACCGCGCCATCGAAGCCACCAGCGTCACCCCATTCTCGCCCCGCGCCCTCGATCGCGCCCTGCCAGCCGCCCTTGTCGCCCTCTGCCGCCAGGGAATGCCCGCTTTGACCCCGGCGCTTGGTGCAACCGGCATTCTCACCTTCCGAGCGATGCTCGACCGCTTCGCCACCCGCTTTGCGGACCGCGCCCGCAACCACGACCCGAACCTCACCAGCGCTGCGGCGCAGGAGTTGTCCGACAAAGTCCTCCACCGCTGCGGCCGCTTGCTGGACGACTGGCGCAACATCGCCGACGAGTTCCAGCAAACCAACACCAAGCTTCAGTATCAGCAGGAAGTCGGCGCCGCCCAGCGCCTCCTCTACCCGTTCCTCCACCCCGACCTGCCGAACCTCCCTCCCGTACGCCGGAAGTTCCGCGCCAACCGCTCTATGCGCGACGTGGAACCAAGCGTGGACCTCGGTGTCAAGAATTTGAACGATTGGACGCAAAAACCATGACCACCCCCCAACTCCGCTCCAGCCAGGTCATTACCACCTTCGGCCCCGGCGCAATGGTGGACCTGCCCGAAGCCTCGGTCCTCGTCGCCGGCCTCGACCACTGGCAGTACGACAATACCCAACCCATCCCGATCATCCAGGAACAGCGCCTCGTCGAAAAACTCAAGCCCATCGTCGGTATCCCCAACCTAACCCTCCGCGCGCCGCCCCCCGCCGTAGATCGGGATTACGGATTCTGTCCCAACATAACCGCTTGGCGCTTTCCCGAGTGGTTCATCGTTCAGGAAACCCAAGTCACGGCTCAAGGCTTTCGCCGCCGCCGCCTCGTCCATCTGAACAGCCTCGACGGCGGTAAATACCGCGACCCTTCCGGCAAGAAACAATCCGTTGTCCCCGTGCGCTTCGTCCGCGCCTGCAAGAAGGGCCACATCGGCGACATTGACTGGCGGCCTTTCGCACACGGCACTGCCCCGGCCTGCCCGCGCGACCTCTGGATGGAAGAACGTGGCACCACCGGCGACCTCGACGAGATTTGGGTTGTCTGCGAGTGTGGCAAAGATCGACCGATGGCCCAGGCCGCCCGAATGGAGCTTCGCGCGCTTGGCTCCTGCAACGGCAACCGCCCCTGGCTCGGCCCTGGAACCAAACAGGGTTGCGGCGAACCGAACCGCCTCCTGATTCGCAGTGCCAGCAACGCCTACTTCCCGCAGCTCATGTCCGTCATTTCCATCCCCGATACCCAAACGGCCCTGGACGAAGTTGTTCAGTCCGCCTGGGACGCGGGGCTGTCCATCGTTGACTCGCCGGAAAAACTCGCGCTCGTCCGGCAAATCCCGGCCCTCGCAGTCAAACTGCAAGGCATCGAGGACGCCGCCATTCTCGCTGCCATCGCCCGCCTCCGGCAGGGCGCCAGCGCCGCCGAACGGCCAGTTAAGGAAGTCGAATTCGAAGCCCTCTCCGAGGCCAAGGATGAGTTGGGCTCCGACGTTCCCGATGGCTACTTCTTCGCCCGGTCGCTGCCCAAATCCCAATGGAACGCCCCTTGGATGGCCGCCATCGAACGGGTTGCGCTCGTGCATCGCCTCAGGGAAGTCGTCGCCCAGGTCGGGTTCACCCGCTTTGAAGCCGCCGGCCCGGATATTCAAGGCGACCTCTCCCTCGACGTCGAACGTGCACCGCTCGCCCTCGACAGCTCCTGGCTGCCTGCTGTCGAAAATCGCGGCGAAGGAATCTTTCTCCAGCTCAACCCCGAGAGCGTTGCCGCTTGGCTCCAGAAGCCCGCCGTTGCCCAGCGCGGCAACCAACTTGCCGAGGGCTTCGCCCGCTGGAAAGCCGAACGCGAGGGAAGCACGCGCCAGTTCCCCGGCCTGCCTTACTTCATGCTCCATTCGCTTGCCCACCTCCTCCTGACCTCCATCTCGCTCGAATGTGGCTACCCCGCTTCCTCTCTCCGCGAACGCATCTTCGCGGCTCCCGGTGCCTACGGTCTGCTTATCTACACCGGCTCGTCTGACGCCGAAGGAACGCTCGGCGGCTTGGTCGTGGCCGGACGCGACATCAGCCGCCACCTCCGCCGCGCCCTCGAATGCGGCGAGCTTTGCTCCAACGACCCGGTCTGCGCCCACCACGCGCCGGCCCGCCACGATGGACAGCAGCTTCTGGGCAGCGCCTGCCACGGCTGCCTCCTCATCGCCGAAACCTCCTGTGAGCAGCGCAACGACTTCCTCGACCGCGCGCTTGTCGTGCCCACCGTCGAAGCCATCGGCGCCGAGTTCTTTCCCCCCATCATCTGATGCTCGACGCGCTGCAAAACCTGCCCCCGGCAGCCCTTCGCTCGCTCGCCGCCTCGCTCCGCGAAGGCCCGCTCGCCCTCGGACTTTCACGCCACGCGCTCGCCCAGGCCATCGGGCCGCAGGCCCAGGCCGTCCATGAATCCCTCGACGGTCTCGTCCAGCAAGGCATGGCTCCAAAACATATCGCAATCCTGGCCGAGGCCATCGCCCAATGTTCCGAGCGCGCCGCCGCGCCCCAAAGTCTGTTCGAGCTTGTCCTCTCCGGCCCGGAAGTCCCCGGCGTACCAACTGCCGACACCGCCGCAACCATTCAGACCCTCATTGAAAACGCCGAAACCGAGATTGTCCTGGTCGGCTACGCCGTCCACAACGGCAAGAAGCTTTTCAAAAGATTGGCCGAAAGGCTGGACGCCACCCCAACACTGCGCGTCGTCTTCTGTCTCGACATCGCCCGGAAGCAAACGGACACGTCACTCGCCAGCGAGATCGTCCGCCGTTTTTGCCACGACTTCGCAACCAAACACTGGCCCGGCAAACGGCTCCCAGACCTCTACCACGACCCCCGCGCCCTATCCGAAACAGCTCAGGTGCGGGCCAGCCTGCACGCCAAGTGCGTGATTGTTGACAGCCGGATTGCCGTAATCACCTCCGCCAACTTCACCGAAGCCGCCCACACCAAGAACATCGAAGCCGGCGTCCTAATCCGCTACGAACCCTTCGTCCAGCGCCTCAGCAACTACTTCCTCGCGCTCCGTAACTCGAACCAACTCATCCGGTGCTCTCTCTCCTAAACAATCGGTCCCCAGGCGAGCTGGGCAGCAACCCCCAGTCGTCTGTTTCCCGACGCCGCGCCTCAAAAGTAACTGTTACCCTAGCGAAGCTCGGAAGTGTTCCGGTTGCCTCAAAA